>OKRT01000293.1_pt1 | contig 23625 bp, 17 predicted proteins | sample 1601111 | NCBI WGS metagenome assembly OKRT01 (sample SAMEA3541572, study PRJEB24748) | human gut metagenome | biome: human gut; feature: human-associated habitat; material: faeces | place: China | collected 2012 | reverse complement strand
GCTGTTTTGCGCGTGTCACCGCCGTATAAAGCAGGTTGCGCGTCATCAGCATCGGCGGGCCGCTGTAAACAGGCAGAATCACCACAGGATATTCGCTCCCCTGTGATTTATGAATCGTAATGGCGTACGCCAGCTCCAATTCCTCCAGCTGGCTGAAATCATAATCGACCACCTTGCCATCATCAAATGCCACCCTTAGCTGCTCCGCATGGCTGTCAATCGAAAGAATAACGCCTGCATCCCCGTTATAAACGCCCAGACCCTCGTCCTCACGCTTGCCAAGGCTATTGAACATCCGCCAGACGATGTTGTAATTATTCTTAATCTGCATCACCTTATCTCCCTCGCGGAAGGTAATCTGGCGAAACTGTACCTCTCGCTTATCGGGCGCGGCAGGGTTCAGCGTCTGCTGTAACACCTGATTTAAATTCTGTACGCCAAGCGTCCCCTTACGCATCGGGGTTAGAATCTGCATATCCTGCAAGCCGTCGCACCCCGTAAATTTCGGCAGCCGCTTCGTCACAAGCTCCCGAATCGTTCCGGCAACCTCGTCCGCGTATGCCCTTCGCATGAAGAAAAAGTCTGTCCCCTCCTCATTCAGCACAGGCTCCTCCCCTTGGTTAATACGGTGTGCGTTCATGATAATTGCGCTTTCCTGCGCCTGTCGGAACACATGCTGCAAACGCACCACCTTCAGCCGTTCGCTGCGGATCATGTCCTTCAGCACATTGCCTGCCCCAACAGAGGGCAGCTGGTCAACATCCCCCACAAAAATAATGCGTGAGCCGCTTTCCACCGCACGCAGGAGTGCCTGCATCAGCACGATATCCACCATCGAGCTTTCGTCAATGATAATCACATCCGCCTCAATCGGATTCTCCTCGTTTTTGTCAAAGGTCTGCCTGCGGCTGTCCTCTCCGATAAAGCTGATGCCCAGAAGGCGGTGAATCGTCTGCGCCTCCATGCCCGTTGCCTCTGTCATGCGCTTCGCCGCGCGCCCTGTCGGTGCCGCAAGCACCACATCCATATCCTCTTTTTTCAGAATCCGCAAAATGGTGTTAATGGTTGTGGTTTTCCCCGTTCCCGGGCCGCCTGTGATGATAAGCACGCCGCAGCTTAATGCCTCTGCCACCGCCGCACGCTGCTCCTCCGCCAGCACCACGCCCGTTTCCTTCTCCACCCTCGCAATCTCCGTTGCAATAGATTCCATATTCGGCGCATCATAGTCTGCGGAAAGCTCCAGCAGCCGCTTCGCAACAGACATTTCGGCATAAAAATAATAATTCAGATACACGCAGTCCTCGCCGTTCAGCTTTTCCTGCAAAAGCTGGCTGTTTACCTGCAAATCCCGAATGGCATTTTCAATCGCAAGCGGATGCAGCTGCAATAAATCCACCGCCTGTGCAATCAGCCTTTCCTTCGGCAGATAGCAGTCGCCGTTTGCCGCCGCTGTATTCAGCACATATTTCACCGCCGCCTTCACACGGTTGGGGTCATCCGCCGCAATGCCTGCCCCCGCCGCCATCTTATCTGCCATCTTAAACCCGATGCCCAGCACCTCATCTGCCAGACGATAGGGGTTATTCTTCACGATTTCAAAGGTGCGTGCCTTGTATTTCTTATAAATCTTCATGGCGTATGCAGGCGAAATATCGTACCCCTGCAAAAACATCATCGCTCTGCGCAGCTCATGCTGTTCGCAGAAGACCTCGGAAATTTTCTGTGCTTTATCGTAGCTGATGCCCTTGATTTCCGTCAGAAGATCAGGCTTTTCCTCAATCACATAAAACGTTGCCTCACCGAAGCGCTCCACAATCCGCTTTGCCGTTTTCGCCCCGATGCCCTTAATCATTCCAGAGGAAAGATATTTCTCCATCCCTGCCGTAGTGGTCGGCATGGATTTTTCGTAATACCGCACCTGTACCTGCCTGCCGTAAAGGGGGTGCATGGCCCAGCTTCCGTGAATTTCCAGTGCTTCGCCGCTGTGAATCTGCGGCACAACGCCCACGCAGGTCACCTCATCATCCTCTGTTGTCAGCGAAAAAACCGTATAGCCGTTATCCTTATTCCGGTAAATGATATCCTCCACCTCGCCGGTAATTTTCAAATCCTCCATGCTTTTCCCTCCCTTTCGTTTTTTCGTCTGCTAAAAGTATATCATAACAAATAAAAAAAGGGAACAACCGTTCCCAATTTTTATACAAAATCTCTGCAAAAAGCTTATTCTGTTTTATGTTCTTTTGGTGGCTTCAGGTCTTTTTTCCGCTTGAACAAAATCAGAACCACCGCACCGACCACAAACACGCCGCCGCAAACTGCAATCATGGGCAGGCAATCCGAAAGACTCACGCTTTTGTTATCCTGTCCGGGCATACCGGGAGGAGTCTTTTCACCGCCGCCGAAATCGGGTGGATTGCCCTGCTGTCCGTTCTGCTGTCCACTCTGCTGTCCACTCCGCTCATTTTCGTCCATCTGTCCACCCTGCTGTCCACCGTTTTGGTCAGGGGGTGTCGGGCGGTCATTCTGCTGTGCATCCGTTGTCTGCTCCGTCCGGTCTGCTTCCGCAGTCAGATTCATTGCCTGTGCCTCTGCCGTTTCGCTCGTCTCGGACTGCTCCGTTCGGCTTGGCATATCGGGCTTTTCTCCGCCAAAATCGGGGCCGCCTTTTCCGCCGCCGCCCATGCCGCCGCCCTGCATACTGCTTGTGTTGAAGGTCGGTTCGCCGCCGTTCAGCTGATTTTCAATGCTTTCCGCCATATTCACCGCATAGTAAACCAGAGAATATTGGTCGGTCGGGTCGGTGGCGCTTACAAAAGTTAAAGAAACCACCTACAAACTTACGCTTACATTACTTCCAATACAGAAAATCAATGATTTATTGGAGGTACTATTATGGATAAGAACTTAACTTACACCCAATATGGTGATTATTATATCCCGGACATCAGATTGGAACATACGGGAACACAGACGCTTGGCAAATACGGTAGGATGCGCAGAGCATTTCTGGAACAGAACAAACCGATGCTTTTCAACGATATGGTTTTGACGGAAACGTTGTTCCCACATCTGTGGGGAGTGCAGCAGACCTGTGAGAAGCGAATGGAGTCGCTGATGGAGGAATTGTTGGCGAAGAATCCGGCTCCAGACAAGGCAACACAGCAGCTTGCGTGGGTAGCACATATGAATAGTTTGAAAGCACAGGCGGAAGAAAGTGTCCTCCGGGAACTGGTCTATGAGGAGGACATCGTATGAAATTCTTGAAGAATTTTGGTACGGCAATATTGAGCCTACCGACTACGATACTTCTTCCTGTAAAGAGTATAAGAAATTACAGGAACTGATTTGCCGGAATGAAGAAAAACTCCGAGTAGCTATGACGGACGAACAGAAAGCATTGTTCGAGAAATACACGGATTGTGTCCGAGAACATCAAACCATTACGGAGTGCCTGATATTCCAGAACAGCTTTAAGCTGGGTGCCAGAATGATGTTGGAAGTCATGGAAGAATAAAGAACATAGACGATTTGATGCCACCCGTAGGAGCGATCCTTCGGGTGGCATTTTGTATCTATCAAAATGCAAAAAATATTTTCCGTCTGTCAAAAATCGGTGTTTTCAATCGTTATTATAGTTAAACGAATATGATGGGGGTGATATGTTGTCCGAGGAATTATTGAAACAGGTGGCTGAGGAATTTGCTCTTGCAATGAATGAGAGTTTACCGATACCGGAACAATGTCAGCATCAATTCTCCGAAGAGTTTGAGCGCAAAATGCAGCGTCTCCTGTCCGCTGTTCCAATCAATACGCAATAGCAGTGGTTGTTCCTGAACTGAGTTACAACCAAACCTATGAATTGCAATGAAGGCTGGCCTATTGGGTCAGCCTTTACTCTGTGGATTCACAACTCTTGAATTGTGTTTTTGACAATTCCAGAATTGTGATTTTCACAATTCAAGAACTGTGAAAATCACAATGTAATAATACTGATATTAATAATACTGATTATAGTGATACTGATCCTTTTCTATCCGTTCCGGAATGGAATTGAAAGAAAATGACCATTTATGTACAATCACAGAAATCAAGCTGTCATCGCATATAGTTGCGAATGTATCTTGAAAATTACGGCAAGTTTTGCTATTATTATACACAGTAAGCGTAAAAGCGGAAACAGGAGGTAGACGCATGGCTATTTCATATAACCGAATGTGGAAACTGCTTGTCGATAAGAAAATGAGTAAAGCAGATTTACGAAAAGCGGCAGATATTGCTCCCAATACAATGACAAAGCTTCGCAGAGATGAACCGGTCAATCTTGCAATCCTTGGCAGGATTTGTGACGTGTTGAACTGCGATTACGGTGATTTAATGCAATATGTGCCGGAGGAGAATACAAATGACCAATAAACAGTTGAAAAACTTAAAGGATACATTGTGGACAACCGCCGATCAGCTACGTGCTAATTCTGGCTTGAAGTCCACGGAATACGCCGAACCTATTCTCGGTTTGATTTTCCTGCGATTTGCAGATGTAAAATATAGCAAGTTCGAACCTGAGATCAAGGCAGAGTTTGATTCTATCAAGGGTACTCGTATGGAACGCCCTATCCATGAAATCGCTATCGAAAAATGCGGTTTCTATCTGCCTGAAGAAGCTCGATATGATTGGCTGCTGAATTTGCCTGAAAGCGAAGATCTTGCCAAGAAGGTGAAGGAAGCTATGGAAGCGGTTGAGAAATACACCGCTGAATTGGAAGATACTCTTCCAAAGGACATTTATTACAGCGTTAACAGTGAGGATGATCCGCTTGTATTGGCAAAGCTCTTGAAGAACTTTAAGGATATTCCTGCGGATGTAGAGCTTGACATCTTCGGTGAGATTTATGAATACTTCTTGGGTGAATTTGCATTGGCGGAAGGTCAGGGCGGCGGTGAATTCTTCACCCCTGCATCTGTTGTCCGTTACATGGTTGAAGTCCTTGCGCCTACTGAGGGTAGGATTCTCGACCCAGCTTGCGGTAGCGGCGGTATGTTCGTTCAGACTGCCCATTATATTGAAAAGCACAAAGCTCAGGGCAAGCAGATGAACCTGCGTGCTTATGGCGTAGAAAAGACAGGCGCAACCGTTCGACTGGCAAAGATGAACCTTGTCCTTAACAATGTCCGTGGCACCATTACCCATGCAAACTCCTATTATCGTGATCCTTATGATAGCTTTGGTAATTTTGATTATGTTATGGCAAATCCACCTTTCAATGTGGATGGCGTAGAACTGGATCAGGTTAAGGATCAGCCTCGTTTTAATACCTACGGTGTTCCTCAGAACAAAACAAAAAGCAAAAAGAAAGATGCCAAAGAAACCGTTCCTAACGGCAACTACCTTTGGATCAATCAGTTTGCAACTGCGCTGAATGATACCGGTCGTGCTGCTCTGGTTATGGCAAATTCTGCATCTGATGCAGGTAACAGTGAAAAGGATATTCGTATAAAGCTGATTGAAAGCGGCATTATCAGCCAGATGGTAACGTTGCCATCCAATATGTTTACCTCTGTTACGCTGCCTGCTACCCTGTGGTTCTTTGATAAGGCGAAAGTAAAGAAGGATGAAATTCTGTTTATTGATGCCAGAAATATTTTTACCCAGATCGACCGTGCGCACCGTAAATTCTCCGATGAGCAGATTCGAAATCTCGGCATCATTACCAGACTTTACGAGGGCAAGACTGAGGACTTTGAAGTTCTGTTGGCTGATTATCGTGCAAAATTAGCAGATGCACCGGAACTCTCTGACGATGAAGATATTATGCCTAAAAGTTACTGGCAATCCAATATTGACTGGCTGACAGAACGCTTTCCTGAAGGAAAATACAGAGATGTTGTCGGTCTATGCAAGGCAGCAGCCATCGGTAAGGTTTACGATGACAACGGAAAGTTTGTTGGTTACGAAGATGACAGTATCGGCGATCAGGACTTTTCTCTGAATCCCGGTCGTTATGTTGGTGTTGTAATCGAGGATGACGGCTTAACACAGGAAGCGTTCAAGGAAAGGATGATGGCATATTACACGGCTCTTTCCAAGCTGAACGAAGAAGCACATGGATTGGAGAATAAAATTGCCGCCAATTTACAGGAGTTGTTTCAATGAGCCAAATAAAAAAGAAACACATTCGATCTAAAACAATTTGGCAGATATTTATGATGTTCCTTGAGATTGCTGTTATAGTTGGTGGTTTGACTTTGGGAAGCAGTCTGTTATGGGAATTTGAATCGGGACTGGATGTTTTAGAACGCATAGGTTTATTCTATGGTTTTTATCAAATTCTTACTTATATCATTCTGTCGAATCTGAATGATATAAAAGCAGATGAATTTCTTGCGCTGAAAAATACAGCATCCATTGCGTTGAAAGCCTGCGAATATAACGATGAAGTCTGGAAAGGTATTACCAAAGATCAAATTGATAAGCAGTTAGATAATGGCGTTTTCAATGATATGCTTGTGCGCAAAAACTATGGTGTTCTTAAACAGTGTATAGACGAGAACGCAATAAAAAACATTGAATATATGATTATCTGGGCAGAGCATTGCGCCGAAGAAAGTCAGTTGCTTTGGAGATTTTCGTTTCTGCTCAGATTGGTTAAATAACGGAAAGGAGGCGGAGAAAAATGAGTAAATGGGAAGAAAAAAGATTGGAAGACATTATTGATGTAAATCCGCCGGTAAAGCTGAAAAAGGGCGAATCTTATCCTTTTATTGATATTGATAAGGTGTCCCCTACTCGCCGTTCTGTGACAAACGAAGAAGTAAAAGTTTATGATGGGCAAAGCAGTAGCAAGTTCTGCGATGGTGACACCGTTTTTTCACGCATTACGCCTTGTTTGGAAAATAGAAAGATTGCCAAAGTAGCCATTGAGGGTGATGCTGCATTTGGCTCAACGGAGTTCTATGTTTTCAGAGCAAAAAAGAAGAAGGCTGATGCACGATTCACCTATTATCTTACTTCTAGTGATGCAGTTGTGTTGCCAGCAATCAACAGCATGACTGGCGCAAGTGGCAGACAGCGTGCGGACAAAAGGTTTATTCAGCGATTAAAACTCAATCTGCCGGATCTTCCTACACAGGAACGTATCGCAGATATTCTATCTGCTTATGACGATCTGATTGAAGCAAACAACCATAGAATTGAGTTGCTGGAGCAGACAGCCCAAGAACTATATCGAGAGTGGTTTGTCCGTTTCCGCTTTCCCGGGTATGAAAATGCCAAGTTTGAGGATGGAATACCAGAGGGGTGGAGCTATGTACGTTTTGGAAAAGCAATTGATATTATCGACGGTGATCGAGGTGTGAACTACCCAAAACAGGAAGAGTTTTATCCTGAGGGAGATTGCTTGTTCCTAAATGCAGGCAATGTTACGTCAAAGGGCTTTAATTTTTCGGCTTGCTCCTACATTACCAAAGAAAAAGATTCTATTCTTCGTAAGGGCAAATTGCAGCATGGGGACGTTGTACTTACAACCAGAGGTACAGTTGGTAATGTTGCTTTTTACAACGAAACTATGACGTTTTCTGAAATGCGCATCAATTCTGGTATGGTTATTCTGCGCAATCTGGGCGTAGTTTCTCCGGAGTACATCTACACTTCACTTCATCACGAGTATCTACAGAAACTTATGACTATGTATGCGTCTGGTTCTGCTCAGCCACAACTACCAATAAAGGATATGAAACGTATGAAGATTATCAAACCCGATGCAAAGACGATGGAGCGTTTTACAGAAATGAGTGCTGATATTTACAATCAGATTTCTCTGCTCATTATGAAAAATCAAACTCTCGCCAAGCAGCGTGATATGTTGTTACCTCGTTTGATGAGCGGCAAATTGGAGGTGTAAGTATGAAAACTTTAAGAATAAAATTTCCTCATAATGAGGAGCAAGAACTCGAGTTTGGAAAGCCTGTTGTTTTATTGGGCGCAAATGGTGCTGGTAAAACAAGATTTAGCATCAAAATTGAAGAATTGAACGATCCGACTTTTAATAATTGGAATGCCCAAGAGTCTGTGCTGATACATAGAATTTCTGCCCAAAAATCATTATCTATCCAAGAAAGTATTTCAATTTTAGATCATGAAAGTTCCGTGCGCAGTTTCTTTATAGGGGATGCCAATCAATATGCTACTAAATCTGGAAATCGTTTTGGTTCAAATCCCGCTACATTTCTGTTAGATGATTTCAACAAAGCATTATCGCTTCTGTTTTCTGAGGAAAATAAAGAATTACAGTTAGCACATCAACGAGATAAAGAGGCAATAAAAGAAAACTCAACACGTCCTGCGCCAATTACAACGGTAGTTGAAAAAGCAACGGAGATTTGGAATGAGTTACTTCCGCATAGAAAAATTGATTTGACCGGAAATGGTGTTCATGTAAACTATGAGAGCCAAAGATACCACGGTAAAGAAATGAGTGATGGTGAACGTGTTATGCTGTACATGATTTGTCAAGTTTTGGTGCAACGTCCAAACACATTACTTATTGTCGATGAACCTGAACTTCATATCCACAAATCTATCGTTGATAAATTATGGACACGGTTGGAATCCGAGCGAAATGATTGTGTATTTATGTACATTACTCATGACCTAAATTTTGCCTTGTCCAGAAACGAGGCTAAAATACTTTGGGTTAAGAGTTACAGTGGGACTGATTGGGAATATGAGTTCCTGGATAGCGCTGACTACGAGGACATTCCAGAAGATTTGTTGTATGAAATAATAGGTACTCGCCAAAAAGTGCTTTTTGTGGAGGGAACTAAGAACAGTTACGATCATTATCTTTATCAAGAAATTTACAAAGACAAAGGATATCATGTTATTCCGTGCGGTGGTTGCCAAGAGGTAATTCGATTGGTAAAAGCAAAACGCACATATGAAAAATTAAATGCAATAAATGTATATGGAATTGTAGACCGAGATTTCAGAACAGAAGATGAAATATCAGCATTACGTGGTGATGGGATTTATTGTCTTGATGTTGCCGAAGTGGAGAATTTATTCGTGGTGCCAGAACTGCTTGATATTATGGAGACCGCATTGGCGTGTAATCCTGGAGCAGCACAACAAGCAAAAGATTTTATTGGCAATCTGTTCTCCCAAAATAAAAATAATCAAGTTGCACTCGCTTTGGCACAAGAAATGAAACATCAGTTGTCATTGTTTGAATTGGGAAAACAGAAACTGACTCCTAAAGAAATTAAGGATAAGATTGACCTGAAATATTCGGAACAGAATATTTCGACATTCCTTACTGAGAAACAGGCGATTTTTGATGGGGCAGATACAACCGAAAAGATTCTTGCTGTGTTCAATTTTAAGGATATGTCAAAGAAGGTTGGAGAAAAATTTGGCATCAAAGGTCGTGACTATCCACAAAGGGTATTAAATCTGCTACGCAGTAAGCGTAGTGAAAAAGAAGTCATTTTGGAAGCTTTGGGTAAATATACGCCTGAGCTCCCCTAAAAAACTGGAGGTGATTCTATGCCGAAAATCATAACGGAAGATATGATTGAGCAAGCTGCTATTAAGGCTTTGCAAGAGCGGCATAATTATACTGTTCTGAATTGTATGACAGAAGAGCCGGATACACTTCCTGACGGAACCGGACGTAAAGATAAGAAACAAGTTGTTCTGCCAGATGTGATGTTGGAGAGCCTGTGCCAGATCAATCCGGATATTCCGGAACAGATCGTTCGTACGGTGTTGGACGAGTTGTGTCATACTCCTGTTTCCGGAGATTTAATGTTGACCAATTACCAGAACTATCAGAAGATCCGTAACGGTATCACTGTGGAATACAACAAGGACGGCAAGAAAACCTCCAATATCCTCCGCCTGCTGTCCTATAACGATGCTTTGAGCAATACATTTACGGTAGCTTCTCAAATGTGGATCAAAGGAGAAACGCATTGGCGCAGACCGGATCTGATTATTTTCATCAATGGATTTCCGCTGGTTTTCATTGAACTGAAAAACAGCAATATCCCGGTGAAGAATGCCTATGACATCAATCTGAAGAATTATCTGAAGGATATACCGTATCTATTCAACTACAACCAGATTTGTGTTCTGTCTAATGGTATGGAAACTCGTCTGGGAAGCTTTGCCGCAGGGTATGAGTTTTTCTTTGAATGGCTGAAGGTGGAGAACGAAAAGGAAAACCCGGACAGAAAAGCCATCCGAGAGAACTGCACCAGTTTGGAGTATTTTATTGCCGGTCTTTGTGAACCGAAAAATCTGCTGGATTACATAGAAAACTTCATTCTTTACGATCGCCGCAGAACAAAGATCATTGCAAAGAATCATCAATTCTTTGGCGTGAACAATGCCTACAATGCTTTCCTGCGTCGTGAGGAATTGAAGGGTAAGCTGGGTGTGTTCTGGCATACCCAAGGTAGCGGTAAGAGCTATTCCATGGTTATGCTTGCCCGAAAGATTAAGCATAAATGTACTGGCAATTTCACCTTCCTTATCGTTACTGACCGTGAAGATCTGGATACGCAGATTTATAAGAACTTCTTGCGTACCGAATTTATTACCGATAAGGACAAGGTACAGCCTGCCAATAGCAAGCAGTTGCGTGAAGAACTGAAAACCAACAAATCTATTCTGTTTACACTGATTCATAAGTTCAGATATGACAAGGGAAAGAAATATCCAGTTTTGTCTGAGCGTGATGATATTATTGTTATCGTTGACGAAGCTCACCGCACTCAGTACAAAGATTTGGCAGAAAATATGCGCACCGGCTTGCCGAACGCACAGTTCCTGGCATTTACAGGGACACCTCTGCTTGGAGCAAAGCGATTGACCAATGCGTGGTTTGGTAATTATGTCAGCGAATACAATTTCGCAGAATCTATCAAGGATAACGCTACCGTACCGCTCTACTATGTGAAGCGTGTACCTGAAGTAGAGTTGCAGAACGATTTCCTTGATTCTGATTTTGCGGAAATTTTGGAAGAAGAAAACCTGACGGATGCAGAACAGCGCCGTCTGGAAAATCACTATGCAAAGGAACTGGAAGTCATCAAGCGTGATGATCGTCTGGATGCCATTGCTCAGCACATAGTTTACCATTTCCCTCGCCGTGGTTTCCGAGGAAAGGGCATGGTTATTTCCGTAGACAAGTTTACTGCCGTGAAGATGTACGATAAAGTAAGCTACTACTGGAAAGAAGAAATTAAAAAGTTAAATGCGCAGATCACCAAAACCAAGGATGCTGCTGAGAAACTCCGTCTGAAAGATCTTGTGGACTATATGCGTAAAGTGGAAATGGCTGTTGTCATCAGTGAAGATGCCGACGAAGAAGCTAAATTTGCAGCAGAAGGATTGTCCATAAAACCGCATCGTGACCGTATGAACAAGATTGATGAAAATGGTTTTGACATCGAGGATAACTTCAAAGACCCGAACAATCCGTTACAATTGGTTTTTGTCTGCGCTATGTGGCTAACAGGATTTGATGCACCGTCTGTCTCCACCTTGTATTTGGATAAGCCGATGAAAGGCCATACGCTGATGCAGACCATTGCCCGTGCCAACCGTGTATATAACGGCAAGGAATGTGGTTTAATCATCGACTATTTGGATGTGTTCAAGTATCTGAAACGTGCTCTGGCTGATTATGCGTCTGATGACGGTGGCTTAATGCCAGTAAAAGACGTGGACAAGCTTTTGGGGCAGCTGCACGAAGCAATCGACCTGACCAAAACTTTCTGTATGAGTCATGACGTAGATCTAAATAAGGTTGTTGAAGATGGCGATACATTCAAGAATTTGTCTCTGTTTGAGGATTATGCAAATACCATCGTTGGCAATGATGATGTGAAGAATGAGTTTGCTGTAATGGCAAATACCGTTGATGGTCTGTACGAATCCCTACGACCGGATATTTTCAAGATGGATTTTGAGCCCGCATACAAAGATGCCATCCTCTATTTGAAGGGAATCATTGATGGCAAAATCCGTCCGGAAAAGATTGAAGCAGCACAAGCCAGAATCAACGAACTGTTAGATCAGAGTGTTATTACTGCCGCTGATGCGAGAAAATATACCATCACAGAAGCGGGAAAAGAACTTGATCTGTCTAAGTTGGATATTGATGAACTCAGATCTCAATTCAAAAAGCTGAAGAACAAAAACCTTGAAATCGTTAATCTGCGTAAGTATATTGAAGAAAAGCTTCAGAAAATGCTGCGACGCAACATAACCCGTACAAAATTTGCGGAGCGTTTTAGAAACATCATTGACGAGTACAACGCTGGTGGCTCTCAAAACGATGATTTTTATGAGAAACTTCTGAAATTGATGGAAGAACTTCGTACCGAAGAAGAACGTCATATTAAGGAAGAATTGTCGGAGGCTGAATTGGAGTTGTTTGACCTTCTTAGAAAAGAGCAACTTACTGCCGATGAAGAAAAACATGTGAAGTTGGCAGCAAAAGAACTCTACAACACACTTACAGAAAAACGCAATGAGTTGTTCATTGTGGGATGGCAAAACGATCCGCAGCCAAAGGAGCGAGTAAAAGGTGAGATTGTCTATATCCTAAATAAGTTCTTGCCGGAAAGCTATGACAGAGAAGTTTTCTTGAGAAAAAGTACGCTTGTATTTGACCATATTGTGGATCAGGCAATGACCGGTTATAACTGGGTAGCATAGTATAAAAATTATATGAAATGACTTCGTCTCAATTTGGGACGAAGTCATTTTTCCGCAACGATACAATATTTCTTAGGACCAAGTTGGTCTGAAGTTACCATACAGCTTCCCGACAACTCGTCGGGAATAAAAATAACTTCTCGCCAAATTGGCGAGAGGTACGGTTCCTGCTCTTTGACTTGTTCCCGATTTGGGAACAGGTCCGATCGTGAGAACTCTTAATTTCACTTGTACCCAAGTTGGTCACAAGTTCAAAAAACGAGAAAGCGGATTTTAGCTTGTGGACGAATTGGCCACAGGTGGCATGGCGGAATTATTCCCAAGTTGGAAATAATTTGCCTATCACTTTATGCTTGCACAAAGTGGCAAGCAGTGTAAACCTGTACAGGTTCACTCATTTTCACAAAATCACCTTTCGGTGCTTTTGCAAAAAGTGCTTGTTGGGGCAACATCCCCAATCCCCTTCGAACATCATCTTTCGATGATGGCTGCTCACTCATTCTGAGCGTTTCCAAGAGTGCAACTTCTGGCCAATTTGTCCAGAAGTAACATGATAAAAAATAACTTCTGTGCAACTTGCGCCGAAGTGAAAAATGTTTTTCCGGCACTCCTCGACACACTTGTTTTTTTTACAATTATCCAGTAGAATAAACGCAGAAAATTGAATATCGGTTCGAGATTGATTTTATAGTTTTGCGGGATTCCCCGATTTGAAGTCCGACATATTTGTGAAGGGACGAGTCCTTCTTCACGTTGGCTGTTACATAGAACCATCAGATAAGTGCAGGTGTTCTTGTTCTTATTTCTTGATGCTCTGTGTGGCAGCTTTTTTGTTTTACTTCTACCCGAATTGGGCAGAAGTAAACAGACAACACACGAAGGAGGAAATGAATGAACCACAAAATTGCTTATGAAGAAATCAACTATGAAAACAGCGATTATGAACTGGATGTATGGAGCAGCTGCTTCAATCCTATTTTCAATCCACCACCAGAAGTCATCGAAGAATGGAACCACCGATTTGATGATGAATGGAAAGAACCGGAGCCTACACTTGAAAATACTTCGGTTTATTTCACAGAGGATGGAGTGAATTATCTGATTGTTGGTAAAACAATCATTCCCATCAGTGAACATTTCGCAGACAACGGAAAGACCGTTGGCGACGTGATCGAAGATGTAATCCGTTTTGCGGTGAAAACACAGAAAAAATAATGTCAAGTTTGTAGGTGACAAAATTGAAAACAGCTCCCGCATATAGTACAATACAGACACGAAGTATTGTAAGCGTGGGTTGTTTCAAAGAAGGAGGATTAGAATGAAGCAACCATACAATACCGCACTATATTATAGGTTAAGCCGTGACGATGAAAACTTTGGTGACAGCGTCAGTATTGAAACTCAGAGAACCATTTTACAGCAGTTTGCCCGTGACAACCAATTCCGTGTGGTGGACGAGTATATTGACGATGGATGGTCTGGTACGAATTTTGACAGACCAGCATTTCAGCGAATGATGGACGATGTGGATGCGGGAAGGATCAACTGCATCATCACAAAAGACCTTTCCCGTTTTGGTCGTGAACACGTTATGATGGACTACTATTTGGAATTTGTGTTCCCAGAGAAGAATATCCGTTATATCGCTGTTACAGAAAATGAGGATACCGAAAAAGGTCTCAGTGATTTCGTTCCTTTCAAAAATCTGTTCAATGAATGGTTTGCCAAGGACACCAGCCGTAAAGTAAAGGCTGCGCTTCGTGCAAAGCACGCTGCCGGTCAACGTATCTGTACTTACGCACCTTTGGGCTACAAGAAGCATCCTGAAATCAAAAATGCTATTGTGGTGGATGAGGAAACCAAATGGATCGTCGAGAAAATCTTTGAACTTGCTTATCATGGTTCCGGTGCTGCAAGTATTGCCCATAGGCTTATTGAAGAAAAGGTTCCCACATCCGGTTGGCTCAACTACACCCGATACGGAACATTTGCTCACATCTACGCAGATGCCCCAGAGGAAAAACAGTACGATTGGTCAATCGGTCAGGTAAAGGAAATTCTGAAAGATGAAACCTATATCGGCAACAGCGTCCACAACAAGCAGACCAACATTTCTTACAAGAACAAAAAGAAAATCCGCAAGCCAAAGGAAGAATGGTTTCGTATCGAGAATACACATGAACCTATCATTTCCAAAGATGTTTTCTATCATGTGCAGGAGCAGATTGCTTCCCGCAGAAGAAAGCAGAAAGATGGCACTACCAAAATTTTTTCTGGTCTTATAAAATGCGCTGACTGTGGCTGGTCTCTTGCCTATGGTGAGAATCGTCAGAATAAAACGCCGTATGGTCATTACCATTGCAGTAATTACGGACAAGGCACCGGTAAATGCTCCATGCACTATATCCGCTACGATACGCTTTACACCTATGTATTGCTCCGAGTTCAGTATTGGACAAAAGCTGTCCGAGAGGATGAAGAAAAGCTCTTAGAGAGCATCCTGAAGGCTGGAGACAAGGAAAGAGCCGCTGCCATGAAGAAACACACAGCGGAGCTTGCAAAAGCTGAGAAGCGCAAGACAGAGGTTGATAGGCTGTTTGCCAAAATGTATGAGGACAGAGTTTCTGAACGCATTACCGAGTACAACTTCAATATGCTGTCTCAGAAATACCAGATGGAGCAGCTTGAACTGGATGAAAAAATCCAGAAACTCAAAGCGGCCTTATCAGAAAGCAAACAGTCCGTGGAAGATGCAAGGAAATGGATTGAGATTGTCAAACAGCATTCTGAGCCTACGGAACTGACCGCAGAACTGCTGAATAACATGATTGATAGAATCGTAGTCCATGAAGCAGTCAAATACAATAACGGTTTTCGTGAACAAAAGATAGAGATTTATTACCGTTTTGTCGGTAAAATTGATTGATACAAAAATCTGAGTGTCAGCAGATTCTGGCACTCAGATAAAACAATATCTTTAACTAAGGGAAACAGGAGCAGGCCTTCTCGAATTCCTCATAGGTGCAGAAGGCAGTCGGGTCATTCTGCACATAGGGTGCAATCAGGTCATGGATTTTCGTTACCAGCTCGGTCATGTATTCCTGCGTGAAATATTTCTCCGCAATCTCCTTCAGATAGCCCTCATACATGGAACGATAGGTTTCATTTTCCAGAAGGGTTGTCACCAAGGGCTTCTCGCCGCTGCCCATGGAGGGCATGCCCTGCGGCTGCTTGCCGCCGCTTGGCTGCTTGCCGCCCTGCATATTGCCATTATCGGGTGGCTGTTGCTGATTGCCCCCCTGCATATTGCCATTATCGGGGGACTGCGGCTGCTGCTTGGCATCCGCCTGCGCTTCGGTGTTTTCTGTGGCATTGGTTACGGCATCATTATCCTGCGTATCATTCTTCTTATCTCCGCCGCCGAAACCGCCCATGCTCTGGCTGGTCGGCTCATAGATATCCACCTCGCCGCCGCCAAAGCCGCCGAAGGCAAGGTTCATATCCCAAGGGATAACGGTGAAATAGCCGTCCTCCTCATAGAGATAATAGTTATGCGTGGTATTGCCGAGGTAGCTGTCAAAGTTCGCCAGTGCCACATTCGCCGCAATATATTTCAGCGCCGATTCCACATCCAGCAAATCCTCCAGATTCTCGCCATCCTCAAGCGCCTTCATCAAAGCGATGATTTCCTTGCCGTCAGAGGTATCCTCGTTTGTTTTCAGGTTCAGTCCTGTGTAGGAGGAAATATCATCCCCGTCATAAACCAGATCCGCACCTGTGCCATCCTGTCCTTCGGGCTTATAAAGGTCGCCCGTTGCATCATCAAAATGGGTCTCAAGGAAGGTTTCATCTATTGCCTCCACTGCCAGATACAGCCCCCATTCCTCACCGTTAACGGTAATGTTGCTGTAGCCACATTGGGGGACATCCAATCCAAGCTCGCCCATGATTTTATAGGAAATATATTCGCGCATACTGCTGTTGTCGGAATAGTTGTTGTTCAGACAAAGCTTTTTCAAGCCGTAATAATTGCCGTTATTGTCATAATAATCAAAATCTATTTTAAAGCTGTAGCGGTCGGAATCAGAGCTTGCCACGGAGGTCAGGCTGTTGTTGCCCTTCGTGCGGATTGCCACATTCCCGACCGTTTCGCCGTTAATCGTAATATTCGCCTTATGGTATTCCTCCTCCAAAGGGTTATCCAACATATCCTGCCAATCGTCCTCATCAATTTCGATATTGATTTCATTTACCGTATCATCCTGAAAGATATGCTCCGCGTAGGTATATTGGCTGTCCGCCGAATCCGCTCTGCCGACGGCACAATACGCCGCCACACAGAACACAACCACCAGCAGCCCCGAAAGCAGAACCGCTTTATATTTTTTTAGTACATGCAAAGGAGTACCTCCTTTCGTTATTTCGTTATGCCGCATAATTCCCGTCATAGCTTACCATGACTGCAGATTCTACGCCCTGCATGCCGCTGATTCTATTGACAAATGCACTGTCGTTATCCTTGGGGCGGATTTCATAAATCACTTCTGTGCCTGCCTCGCCGGTAACGGTTTTGGATTTCAGCTGCATTTTCTTCACCTCGCTCCTGATATAGCCTTCTATCTTCTGTTCCAGTTCCCCATCCATCAGGCGCACGATAATCAGATAAGGGTTATCCTTCTGCTGATGATTTGCAAAAACAAGCAGGAAGATGCCCAGAATGGGACAGCCCAGCAGTGCCAGAGGCAGCAGGCTTGCGCCGCAGAGAATACCCTCCGCGATTGCCCAGAAAAGGAACACCAAATCCATCGGATCTTTCACCGCAGTACGGAAACGCACGATAGACAGCGCGCCAACCATACCCAGAGACAATACCACATTGCTTGTGACACCACAGATGACCAGTGTGGTTACCATCAGAATCGCCACAAGGGAAACATTAAAGCTGCGGCTATACAGCACACCGCTGTAGGTTTTCTGATATACATAGAAGATAAACAGCCCGATTACGAACGCTGCCCCAAGGCAAAGCGCCGTATCCAGAAGGGAAAAGCTACTGAAGCTATCCAGAAAGCTGCTCTTAAAAACGTCATTAAATGTCATTGAAATTCTCATCCTTTCTTATTATCCGTTTAAGCTGCAGGCGGCAAATTTGGAAAACGCCTGCTCTCTGTTTTTCGTTGTCAGAATGGTTCTGCTCACCACATCCGGCAGAAAATCATCATATTTCACTTCCATGATGCACCTGCCGTCCGAAAGAATCGGAACCGTCGGGGCATCCTTGCGGAAAAACGCCTTCACATCCTTGCAGGAGCAGATATCCCTGTCGAAGGTAATGCGCACATTGCCGGGCGCGTAGGTAAACGGCTCTCGGCAATAATCCACAATCACCGACGGGCGGAATAGCTCCAGCTTCATTTTCAGAAACAGTTCACGCACCAGAGGGCGTTCATCTGTCTCCATCCAAGCAAGATCGCCGTCAATGATTTTCTGCACCTCCTCCGCCGTTAAGCGGCATTGGTATTTATGCCCGACGGCATAGCGTTTGCTTTTCTTTTCCAGACGGATAAATGCCGTATCAAAATCATAATAACGAATCCGAAATTTATCCCGAATCGCCGTCCCCGAAAGCTTTTCCTTCAGCACCTTTTCATACAGATTATCAAAATAAAGCGAGCGAATCAGATATTCCCTGCCACCCTTGAGATTTTTATCCCTCTGCGTAAAGGAGGACAGCCTTCTTGCGGTTACGATGCTCTCGCCCTCTGTTACGGTATACTTCAATTCCTTTCTCCATTTTTCTTCCATAAAAATGCACCTCTCTCTCATTCGTGTTTTAGTATACGGGATAGAAATTAGGGGGTACTTAGCCTTTTGTTAAAGCCATGTGAAAGAAGGATTAGAAAACCATTAGGGCAATAAAAAAAGAGCCTGCCTTTTTAAAAAGCAGACTCTGTCCTCCCAAGTCAAAATCCTGATTTTGACTTAAATAAACCATTCTGGCTCTGCGCGTCTTTCATAAAGCTCTTCCAGCTCCTCCTTATGGTAGATATAGCCGGGATCATCAAAATATCTTGCCCCCACGGGACATTTCTTTACGCAGGCACAGCATTTGATGCAGATGCCGATATATTCTCTGATATTTTCTCTGCTGATGGAACCCATGGAACCCATGGGGCAAACCCAATCGAACCTCGACGCATCGGTTTTTTATGTTCATCGTTGCGTACTTGCTCCGGAGTCATCGTATAATCATCTATTACGTCCTTCACAAACGGACGCAGCATTGCCAGGAATGTACCTCTCGGCGTAATAGAAGCTGCACGTACTCCAATATCATCCACCTGCCAAACCCAACGTACTTCACCCTCATTGTCAATCAATGCCATGTAGCCAGGCAAACGACCAAAACAAATTAATATCATCCCATCCCCCAAAGCCGTTGTGTCATGCGGATGTAGTTCATTAAACCAATGATTGACCAACCAAGAAGACTGCTCACGAGTTTTAAAAGTCAGTTCTTTTGATTTTTGCTTAAAAAGGTTATCGATAACCACTCGATAAGTATATTCGGTATTAGCCTTCAAAAGTAACAAATCCAAATGATGAAGCGTATCCGCCGGAGAAGTTCGGGTCCGATAAGACTTCCCGGTCTTTTTTTCCGTATATTCAATATATACAGGAGCTGGCTTGGCTATTGAAACATCTACCTTATTATACATGGCTGTATTACGAGGTGAAGTCAGAGTTATCGATCTCAATGTATTCTTTTCAATCCATATAAAAATAGCTGACAACAAACAGATGGCAACAACAATTCCTATCAAACGCTTCATATCGATCTTATGTATTAATTAAATGTAAGGGGGGCATGTCAAAAGTCGGAATTAAGGAACACAGCCCCCCCCTTAAAGATTATTTATTTCGGCAACCGTGAAGGATTCTCTGCTGCCAAATTCGGATTCAATTGAGCATCATTCAACGGATACGGGAAATACCGCAAACTAGAAGTTACATTTGTCGGCTGAGCGATACCCAGCTTCTTTAAATGCGCATTTACGACTTCCTCATATTTTCCAAAACGAATCAAGTCTGCACGACGCTGGAATTCAAACACAAGTTCATAACCACGTTCTTTAAGAATAGCATCATTCATTGCTTCTTTTGTTGAAGGAGCTGGGAAACGATTATGCTTTCCATATTCCGGAGCACCGGCACGAGCACGAATCTGATTCAAGTAAGGAAGAGCTGCAGCCGGACCATTCAAGTTATTCTCGATTTCCGCCTTACAAAGGATTACATCCGACAAGCGGAAAATACAAATCGTACGCCCATCATAATAAGCATCTGAAATCATGTCGTACGTATATTTCATGGTAGCTACATTTTGCATATACTTGGTCGTATCATTCGGAACAACCGTTACCCCCTCTTCCGGAACCATGTAATGGAAACCGTAATCAGATTGATCATCCCGTTTTGCATCTCCCGTATAATCATAATAAAAGAACTCACGGCGTGGATCTTCTTTGTCATAACTACGCCAAAACGGAAGGGATACGCCATAATATTGCCAACGCCCCGGTACTTCCGGATGATCCGAAGGACCAAAGTGACAGGCAATCTCGGCAGCATTATTTCCCGTTTCATGCAATAAAGCAAAAATCATTTCCTTTCCATATTTGTTGTTTTCCGACCATACATATTTGAAATCACTTTCCAATTCATACTGGCCACTGTTCAACACCATGTCGATATATGTTTTCGCATTCGCATAATCATGATTACGCAAGTAGATCTTTCCCAGCAACGTAGCGGCGGCTCCACTCGTGGCACGAGCCAAATCCTGACCACTCCAGCTAGCAGGTAAAAGGTTGATACATTCTTTCAAATCAGAAATCAATGTCGCTTCAATTTCGGATACCGGAGTCAATGTCGCATCATTCATTGTAAAAGGATTCTTCACCAACGAAGTGATAAAAGGAACTGCTCCCCATGCATCTGTCAAATCACGATAAGCCATTGCACGCAAAAATTTAGCCTGCCCCTTCACCAGATTCTTCTTTTCTTCCGACATATTGACAGCATCCACATTATCTAAAATCGTATTGGCATTCGATACCACATTATACATATCCCTCCAGTTGTTACTGAAATAGCGGTTGCTGGCATCATACGTCATATTACTCAGTTTAGTCGGGTCGCCAGCCGCTGTAGAATAACCTATATCGGTAGCATAATCGGTAATCATAATCATATACCCCCCGTAATATAACCAAGCATCTCCCGGATAAGGATTCATATCCGAATATAAACCCACGACGGCTGCTTCAATATCCGACTCCGTACTATAAGCATTCGTTGTCGTCAAATTACTATATATTTCAGGATCCAGATCGGTACAAGCCGTAACCAACCCCATCGTAACCAGACCTAATAAATATTTCTTACAATTCATTTTCAAATTCTCCTTTCCATTAGAACGTAATATTCAAACCTACCGTATAAGTACGCATAGCAGGATAAGCATTGAAATCCATACCTGCACCAGCATTTGCCGTTTGTTGGCTTCCACCTGACTGGGCAGCCTCGTTAGCTTTTGTATCCACTTCCGGATCCCAACCGGAATAACCTGTGATTGTAAACAAGTTCTCGGCTGAGAAATAAACCCGGCAAGAACTTACTATCTTTTTAAACGGAATCGTATAACCCAATGTCAAATTCTTCAAACGAAGGAATGAAGCATCTTCGATAAAATGGTCGTTCACATATCCGCCATACTGCGAATAGTAGAAACCGTTACGCGGGATATCTGTATTTTTGTTTGAAGGTGTCCAACGATTCAATGCGTCTGTAGTACGTTTCCACTCCAAATTCATACGTGTCATGTTTAACAGATCATTGCCAATAGATCCCTGGAAGAAAATTGACAAGTCAAATCCTTTCCAGGCAAAGTTATTGGTCAAACCAAAAATCAAATCAGGATTGGCATTGCCTATAATTGTACGGTCATCTGCATCGATTTTACCATCATTATTCACATCCTCGAATTTCGGATCACCTGGTTTTGAATTCGGTTGAGCAGCATACGATTCACCTTCTTGCAATACACCTATATACTTCCATCCATACAAAGAGCCCAGAGGTTCTCCTTCACGTACGATAGCATAATCATTTTCCGATACAGTTCCCATCGGTTTTGAAGAAGTGATACGTATGTCACCACTACTTCCTAAGTCTAATACCTTATTCCGGTTGAGTGCTAAATTAAACTTTGTATCCCAAACGAAATCACCAGTCAAATTATGAGAAGTAATATCCAATTCAAAACCGCGATTCGATATCTCACCAACATTCTGCTGACCGGAAGTAAAACCGGTATAATAAGGTAAGGAAACTTTCAGTAACAAATCTTTTGTTTTTTTCCAGTAACCATCTAAAGTAACAGACAAACGATTGTTAAAAAAGCCCATATCGAAACCGACATTATACTGAGTTGTCGTTTCCCACTTCAAACTGGCATTTTCAGGACTGCTTTGGTTAAGATGCGTACCCGGCATATTGTTTGAACCATCTAAAGTGACATGATTGGTAGAAACCAACGCATACGATGCATAATCGCCAATACGTTCGTTCCCAGTAACACCATAGCCGGCACGTACTTTCAAGTTGCTGAAAACACCCCAATTCTTCACAAAATCTTCTTCGCTGGCACGCCATGCCAAAGATCCTGAAGGAAATGTTCCCCAATGATTGTTAGCTCCAAACCGAGAAGAACCATCTCGACGAACTGTTACCGTTGCCAAATACTTATCATTGAACGTATAATTTACACGACCAAAGAATGAGGCCAACAAATTCTCTGTCTTAGAAGAAGAGACTCCTTTAATCGAAGCTGCCCCCAAATTGTTCCATTCAAACAAGTCGGTAGAGAAACCTTTTCCGTTTGCCGAACGAGACTCCGCACTGTACTTCTCATACGAATACCCCAACATTACATTCAAGTCGTGTATATTGTTGAAAGTTTTCATATAATTTAAAATACCTTCAAACACCTGTCGAGTTGACCTGAAATCATACGTAGAAGCAATACCCCCTTCTATTTCTCCTGCATAAGTAGTAGATTTCGGCAAATAAGAACCTTTGAAATTATGCAACAATTCGACACCGGCTGTAGCCTTAGCCGTAAATCCATCAAATGGATTGACTTCAAGGAAAGCTGTTCCGTTGAACTTGTCATTTACCATTTCTTTTTTACGTTCCAGCAAATTGGCCAATGGATTATCCCCACGACCACCTGGAACACGTCCATACGTACCATCTTCATTATAAGGTTTTACCGTAGGATCATACTCCATCACGCTCAACATGACGTTCTCACCCAAAATATTTCCGCTATAGGTTTGAGCATTCGAACGTTCGCGGTGGGCATACATCGTAGCACCGGCTTTAATGAAATCGTTAATGGTTTGATCTACATTCACACGTCCTGAAATACGGTTAAAATCCGTATTCTTCAAAACACCCTCTTGCTTATAATATCCTAAACTGGTCAATACCTTTGTCTTTTCAGAACCTCCACGGAACTGGATATTATGATCTTGTACCAAAGCTAGGCGTGTACAAACATCCAACCAATCAGTATCTACGGTAGACTGTAATTGAGAGGGCGTATAAACTCCGTTAGGGTTGCCTTCTTGGCCATCAATTTCCTGATACAATGCATTTTGCAAGTTCATATAATCCTTTGCATTGAGAAACTCAAACGGATTATCCACCTTCTGAGTTCCCAAGTAACCACTGTAAGAAATCTTGTTTTCGCCTGCTTTTCCTCGTTTCGTCGTAATCAATACGACCCCATTCGCACCACGTGCTCCATAAATAGCTATTGGTGACAACGTATG
>OKRT01000279.1_pt1 | contig 23927 bp, 23 predicted proteins | sample 1601111 | NCBI WGS metagenome assembly OKRT01 (sample SAMEA3541572, study PRJEB24748) | human gut metagenome | biome: human gut; feature: human-associated habitat; material: faeces | place: China | collected 2012 | reverse complement strand
ATCAGCATCACCAGGCAGGATATGCATAAGCGGAAAATGTTCCGGATCAAAGAGGTGGAGGATCACATCAGTAAAGATATCAGACAGCAGGAGTATCGGCTGCGTTCCCGGGATGCCGGGGAACTGGACGAGAATATCCGGGGATATGAGGATCTTGTCATGTATAACCTGGAAGCAGGGGAGGCGGTGCTGACGAAGGACAACGATGTGGATATCTTCATCGACGGCAATGAGAAGTTCCGGGCGCTGATGGAAGATCTGCGGAATGCGGAGCATTTTATCCATATCCAATACTACATTATTAAAAACGACGTATTATTCAATCAGATCAAGGATATTTTGATCGAGAAAGCGGCGCAGGGCGTGGAGGTCCGGGTGCTGTTCGATGCCATGGGCTGCCGGTCCGTGCGGCATAGCTACTGGAAATGGCTGAATGAAAAGGGCGTGCAGACCGCTGAATTTTTCCCGGCGATCCTGCGGAGACTTCAGCTTCGTATCAACTACCGCAACCACAGGAAAATAGTGGTCATTGACAATAAAGTGGCTTATGTGGGAGGATTTAATGTAGGTAAGGAGTACATTGATCTGGATGAGAAGTTCGGCCACTGGAGAGATACCCACCTGCGGATCCGCGGCAGTGCGGTACTGGGGCTCCAGGTGCGATTTATTTTAGACTGGAATTATGCGGCAGGAGAGAATCTGTTTTTGCGTCCGGAGCTGTTCCGGGGAATCGAAGCCGGTACGAGGGATTTCTGCGATATGCAGATCATTAGCAGTGGACCGGATAAGACGACCCAGCAGATCCATGACAATTACCTGCGCCTGATCCATAAGGCGCAGAAAAGCATCTATATCCAGACACCGTATTTTATTCCGGATGAGGCAATCCTGAATGCACTGATGATCGCCGTGAAGTCCGGAATCGAAGTGAATATCATGATCCCCTGTATGCCGGATCACCCATTTGTCTACTGGGCGACGTATTCCTATATCGGCGATATGGTCATGGCAGGGGCAAACTGCTATACGTACAATAACGGTTTCCTTCACAGCAAGGGCATGATCGTGGATGACAAGGTGCTCTGCTACGGAACCGCCAACATGGATATCCGTAGCTTTGCGTTGAATTTTGAAGTGAACGCGGTGATCTACGATGAGAAAAAGGCGAGGGAAATGGTGGATATCTTCCGGAACGATCTGGAAGTCTGCCGCCAGATCACCCGGGATTATTATGTGGCCAGAAAACTAAAAATCCGTATCAAAGAGCAGATCTGCCGGTTATTGTCACCCTTGTTATAGCCCGGAGGATGTGCTATAATGGGCGGTGCTACAATGCTTTTATGCATAAATGGCAGTAATAGAAAGGTATAGGAAGTAACACAATGAAGAAAAAGACATTAGGACTTCTGGCAGCAATTTTAAGTGTATGTATGCTGGCAGGCTGCGGAGCAAAGGATACAGGAAACGGCACTGGTACAGCAACCGGCACCGGAACGGAAAGTACCGCATTGAAGGATATGGATGTGGACAAGTATGTGACTCTGGGCGAGTACAAGGGGCTGGAAGTATCCGTAGATACTGTGGAAGTAGATGAGGACGAGTGGGATACTCTGGTCAATAATGTATATTATGGAAACATTACCGCGGAGAATGGCGGAATCATGGATCGGGCTGTAGAGACCGGAGACACTGTAAACATTGATTATGAAGGCAAAAAAGACGGTGTGGCATTTGACGGTGGCACTGACCAGGGGTATGATCTGACCATCGGTTCCGGACAGTTTATTGCCGGATTTGAGGATGGACTGATCGGCGTGATGCCCGGCGAGACTGTGGATCTGGAGCTTACATTCCCGGAGAACTATGGGAATGCAGACCTTGCAGGACAGGCTGTGGTATTTACGGTGACGGTAAATTATATTCAGCCCGCACAGGATGGGGAATTCAGCGATGAAGTCATCAGTAATTTTGGTATCGATGGTGTGACCAATGAGGAAGAACTCCGCCAGTACGCTTATGATTATCTGAATAACAATGCACAGCAGAATTATGAGACCAATGTACAGCAGGCAGTGATGGATGCATTTATGGCAAACAACACATTTACCTCCGTACCGGAAGCGCTGGTACAGAAATATTCCGATGCCGCAGAGAGCAGCATCACCTCCATGGCATCCGCTTACGGTGTGGACGGAGATACCTTTACCCAGTATTATTACGGACAGGATCTGGCAACATTTCTGGCTACCTATGCTGAGCAGACCACAAAGCAGGATATTGCCCTGCAGGCAGTGGCGAACAAAGAGAATCTGAACATCAGTGACGAAGAACTGGATCAGATCCTTCAGGACCGCGCAACAGCAGCCGGTTATGACACCATCGAGGAATATATCGGAGAGACCGCCAAGGAAGACTACAGAGAGTACTTCCTCTACGACAAGGTGCTGGATTATCTGGTAGAAAATGCACAGATCACCAATAACTAAATTTTATTGATACGAACAGTATGCGACCGGCGAATAGGATGCGGGCCGGTTCAGATAGAGCACGTCGCAGCGTGCGGATAGGAAAGATTATGGAATTAACAGACATCAGAGAACTTCATCGGGAAAAAGACGTCTATATCGGCAAGGAGATCACCGTAGGCGGCTGGGTAAGGAACAATCGTGACTCCAAGAACTTCGGTTTCCTGGTGATCAACGACGGAACTTTTTTTGAGCCGTTACAGGTAGTATACGGCGACGGACTGGAAAATTTCCAGGAGATCTGCAAGATCAATGTCGGTGCAGCTGTTGTGATCCGCGGTACCATCGTGGCTACCCCCGAGGCAAAGCAGGCATTTGAGATGCAGGCAGCAGAAGTGATCGTGGAAGGACCTTCTACTGCAGATTATCCTTTACAGAAAAAGAGACACTCCTTCGAGTATCTGCGTACCATTTCTCACTTAAGAGCACGTACCAATACTTTCCAGGCAGTGTTCCGTGTCAGATCCCTGATCGCTTATGCGATCCATACCTTCTTCATGGAGAGAGGCTTTGTCTATGTGCATACCCCTCTGATCACCAGCAGTGACTGTGAGGGTGCCGGTGAGATGTTCCAGGTAACGACTCTGGACATGAACAATGTGCCTAAGACCGAGGACGGAAAAGTAGATTACACACAGGATTTCTTCGGCAAACCGGTAAATCTTACCGTAAGCGGACAGTTGGATGTAGAGACTTATGCTTTTGCATTCAAGAACGTATATACTTTCGGTCCCACCTTCCGTGCGGAGAATTCCAACACCACCCGTCATGCGGCTGAGTTCTGGATGATCGAGCCGGAGATCTGTTTTGCGGATCTGAAGGATGATATGATCCTAGCAGAGAGCATGTTAAAGTATGTCATTCGTTACGTATTGGAAAATGCTCCCGAAGAGATGGCATTTTTCAACCAGTTCGTAGATAAGGGACTGATCGAGAGATTACAGCATGTGGTAAATTCTGATTTCGGTCATGTAACCTACACTGAGGCGATCAAGATCCTGGAGAAGCACAACGATGAATTCGATTACAAGGTATTCTGGGGATGTGATCTGCAGACCGAGCATGAGAGATACCTGACGGAGAAAGAATTCAAGAGACCGGTATTCGTAACCGATTATCCGAAGGAGATCAAGGCGTTCTATATGAAGTTGAACGAAGACGGCAAGACCGTAGCAGCTATGGACTGCCTCGTACCCGGTATCGGCGAGATCATCGGCGGCAGCCAGCGTGAGGACAACCTGGAGATCCTGGAGAAGCGTATGGAAGAGCTGGGACTGAACAAGGAAGATTATCAGTTCTATCTGGATCTGCGCCGTTACGGCTCTGCACGCCATGCAGGCTTTGGACTGGGCTTCGAGCGTTGCGTAATGTATATCACCGGAATGGGCAACATCAGAGATGTTATTCCCTTCCCTCGTACTGTAAATAATTGTGATTTGTAATATATCCGGAGTAACGTATCATTTTGAAAGATATGCGTTGGATGCTTGCATACATAAGCATATCTGACAAAATGTATGTTACGAAGTAACCACATGAGCAAAAGGCAAGCATCGCAGATGCGATTTTGCGAATGGGGTACTCCGGATATAGGGAAAATGGAGTATTAGATATTTATGAAAAAAACAACCGCTGACAGAAAAGTGAATAACGTGAAGAGAAGACTTGTGAGTGCTCTTCTTCTGGCAGCGGTAACGCTGACTGCCACCGGCTCCGTCTGGGAATCTCCTGCGGAGACGGTACAGGCGGCACCTTCCATGAGTGAACTGCAGAACAACATCAACAATCATCAGAACCAGCTGAATAACATCAACAGCCAGATCCATTCCTTGCAGGATGAGCAGGATCTGGTGCAGGAGAAGATCGATGACCTGAATGCGGAGATCATCAACACCATGACCAGTATCGGTATGAAGGAGGATGAGATTGCCGCAAAGGAGACGGAGCTTTCCGACAAGCAGGTACAGATTGATCAGACCCAGGAAGAGTACAATATCGCCAAGGTACAGGAAGAGAAACAACATGACGATATGATCACACGCATGCGCATGATGTATGAAAATGATTCTTCCGAAAATTATGTAAACCTGTTATTTCAAGGCGGCGGCTTAAGCGGAATGCTGAACCGCATGGATTTCGTGGAGAGTGTCTACGAATACGACCGTCAGAAGCTTCAGGAGTACGAAGAGACTAAGGAGCAGGTGTTGGCACTGTGGAATCAGTTAGAGGAAGAGAAGACTCAATTGCAGGCCGATAAGGACCAGCTGGAGGCGGATAAGGCAGATCTGGAAAGCCAGAAGTCAGAGTTGGATGTCATGCTGGCGAAGAAGAAACAGGAATCTGCTAACTTCGATGCGGAGATTAAAAAGGCCAAACAGGAGGCTTCCGTGGCCAAGGCACTGCTGCAGCAGGAACAGAAACAGTTAAAACAGCTGCAGGCACAGGCACAGCGCGGCAACACCGCAGCAGCCACCGGAAGCTATACGACCACGAATTATACTTCTGTGATCGAAAATGCATCCGGCAGCGATATGGGTAAGCGGCTGGCAAAATATGCCTGCCAGTACATAGGCAACCCTTATGTGGCGGGAGGCACCAGCCTGACCAATGGTGCAGACTGCTCCGGATTTACCTTCCGGATATACAGTGACTTCGGTTACAGTATTCCCCGTACTTCCTATGAGCAGAGAAGCTCCGGTACCGGTGTGGATTATAGCAGTGCACAGCCGGGAGACCTGATCTGTTATGATGGACATGTGGCAATGTATATCGGCGGAGGGCTGATCGTACATGCCAGCACCCAGCGTACCGGCATTAAGGTCAGCAATGCAAATTATCGTCCCATTCTTGCAGTGAGACGGGTTGTGTAGCAGACAGTCGGATATATTTGAATATTTGACATTAAAAAGCCTTGTTTTCATGGAAAGCAAGGCTTTTTTCTATGTGCGCCTTGCGGCGCACGTTCCTGAGCTCACCCGTTAGTGAAAATAAACAAAAGATATCATTGGTAAAAACGCATATAGACAAAGCGGGAACGCTATGATAGTCTGTAGTTATTCAGAGCCATATTTTTTCATTTCAGAAAAATGAGCATTCTTAACAGACCATTCGGTCGGAATTTCCAATTTTTTGAACGATTCTTTTTATTTTTGTACGCAAATTCAGGAGAATTTGCAGAACAGACTAATTTTGAATATGGGGGATAAATGACATACGAAGAATTTAAAAAAGCATTGTGCCGGAACGTGCAGAATATGGAGACGGCGCAGAATAAAACAATACGCCTTTTGGAGCGGCAAATGATTTGCTCGGATCCCATGGCAGTGCATATCATGAGTGTTATGAATCGCCATATGTATGGAAGAGAGAATATTCTCATCCGGGAAGATATGTTATGTGCCATGTGGAGTTTAAAAAGGGAAGAGCAGATACAGTACTGGCCGGTACGACCGTTATACGAAAGATACAGACAGGAAGGGTGGCAAAGTATTCTGCCGGAGATCTCAGCAGGTCTTGAAGAATCAGATAAGAAAAAAGATGTGTCGTTTACAGAGGAAAGTCTGAGTTATGCTGTCTGCAGAGGTCATATGAGGATACAACCAGTAAATTTTGAAAGACACAGGCACACGCTTGAAAATGCAATCCATCGTAAGATTGGAGATATTGCACTGGTACTTCAGCTGATTATCTGCGAAGGGAACCCAGACAATCTGACAATGCAATTATCCCGCAACAGGATAATGACGTGGGAACGGACAGAGGATCAACTGATCATGGAAGCTTTTATGAATAGTAGCCGTAAAATGCCGCCGAGACTGTACCTGGGTAGTGACAGACGCCCCGAGTTCCCTTATTATGAGGGTGTGTTCCTCCCGGATGAGAAGGGGCGGCCGACAAAGATTGCTCCATGGAATCCTATGGAGGGAAGGACTGGATACCTCCTGACCACAACAGGACGGATCAACGGAGCAGCAGCTTTTTTTTATCCTGGGGTTAAAGATATTCTTGCGGAAAAAATGCGTGGCGATTATTATGTAGTATTCCCAAGTCTGCATGAGGCAATGATTCATCCGGTAGCCTGCGTCGATGCAGAGGAAATCAGAACATCTGTGCAACACATCAATGCCATTTATGGAGAAGAAGAGATGTTGTCGGACAGAGTATTCTGCTATCGCAGGAACCGGAGACTGCTGCAGCTGCTGTAAAATTGACCTGTGATAGAAAATAAAAATTCCATGCTATCAACTAAAAACTGCCCGGATATTTCTGAGAACGAAGTATCCGGGCAGTTTTTGCTATAAAGATTTATTATATACTGGGATTTTCCATTAAAAATTGCATGAACTTGCCTTCATCTTCCCTGTCAGAACAGAACAATTCAAGCTCATCCCCATGCTGTCCGAGCAATGCAGCAATGGCAATGTACTGGGAAAGCTTACTCTTTAGATTAAAAATATCACCGTCTAAGGATCTTAAAGTTACGTCCCCCTTACAACTGTCGACAATAGAAAGAAACTCATTTACCTGTTCGATTTTTGTCAATTTCATGAAATGTTCCTCCTTTTCTTATACAGTCATTTGACCGACAAGCGTACTATTTTGCTAATATTATACGTATTTTAAACAGAGAATGCAAGAGATTCTTTGGCATGCGTGTCAGCCAGGCAGGAGCGTAAAATTCGCGAAAAAAACATTCCCTTAAAGGGAAGAAAGGAAATATATCCGGTTCTTCCAAATAGAGCCTTTGACTGCACATTACGTGCAGATTTAGGCTAGAAAGGGAAGGTAAAAAATGGCATGACATTACAAATTACGTCATAATGCACAAAAATAATCAAATAAAATATTTATTAGGCAACTAAAATGCTTAAAAATGATATAAAAATATGATAAACGATTGACATATGTAAAGAATGATGATATTATTCAATCATCAAGAAATTATTAGAAAAAGTGTGGAGAAAAACGAAAAAGATTTTTCGAAACAGCGCAAATCAGTAGAGGAATATGAAAATGAAAAAAATACCAAATCGACAAGTGCATCTTGATTTTCATACCAGCGAAATGATTGACCAAGTGGGCAGTAAATTTTCAGCCGAGGAATTTGCAGACACATTAAAGAATGCCAATGTAGAAGCAGTTACTTTGTTTACCAGATGTCATCATGGAAATCTGTATTATGATTCGACAAAATATCCCGAGAGGATACATCCTCATCTGAAGGTAAAGGATATGTATCGGGAACAGGCGAAGGAATGCAGGAAAAAGGGGATAAAAGTATATTTATATACAACAATCTGCTGGGATATCCGGGTTGCAGCAGAACATCCGGAATGGGTGGCTATAGATGATTATGCGAGGATAAGCAGACGTGAGACAGGTAATATCTTTGAGGATCCCGGATTTCATGTAGATCTGTGCATTAACAGTCCATATCGTGAGTTCTGCAAAGAACAGATAGCAGATGCGTTAGAGAATTGTCCGGTAGATGGAGTCCTGGTTGATGCATCCTTTGTTGTAGAGTGCTGCTGCCCCAGATGCAGAAAGAGCATGCTTGAGAAGCACCTGAATCCGGCAGATCCTCAGGATAGAAAGAAGCATGCATGGCAGATTTATTATGACTTTGTCAGGGAAATGACGGATTATCTGCATGAAATTGATTCGGATTATGATATTTTCTTTAACAAGGGTCATGTCGGGGCTCAGGATATTCCTGTAAGGGATTGCTTTGATTATGTTGCTGTAGAAAGTCAGCCGGCTAATTGCGGTTATATGGATTTCCCAGTATCTGCAAGATATCTGAGAACATGGGGAGTACCGGTTGTTGGTATGACCGGACGCTTTCTTACCGGTTGGGGAGATAATAATTCCTACCGGAATCAGGCCGCTTTGGAATACGAATCTTTCAGCACCTTCTGCTACTATTCCGAGCTGTCGGTCCACGGCGCGTGCCGTGCAATATAGGAGACCAGCTGCCGCCCTCCGGTCAGTTGGATAAGGATATGTATGGAGTCATAGGGGATGTATTTCGTCAGGTGAAAGAAAAAGAGCCCTGGTGTGAAGATGTGACTGCTTTGTCGGAAATGGCTGTGTTTAATCCGGAAGAATTTTATGGTGGAGCTCCCGGAACGGTAAATCCCCATGCTGAAGGAGTGTGCAGAATGCTTCAGGAGCTGGGATATCAGTATGATTTAGTGGATTCCGAAAGCGATTATTCCCAATATCGTCTTTTGCTTCTGGCAGATAATATACCTGTAGACCATAAGTTGGAGTGCAGACTCAAGGAATTTATGGATCAGGGAGGGGCTCTCATTGTTATGGGAGAGGCAGGATTGAAAAATTCCGAAGAAACATTTGCAGCGGATTGCCTTGGAATTCGGTGGAATGGTGAGTCTGAGTATGATGCAGATTATATTCATGCAGAGGGGGTACTAGGCAAGGGCTTATTCGATGCGGATTATGCTATGTATCTGAAAAGCGAAAATGTTGAAATTATTTCAGAAGAAGCCTCGGAATTATTACCGCTGATAGCACCGCTTTTTAATACAACATGGGAGCATTACACGGGACATCTGAAAGCACCGAGTTCCGAAATAAGAGTAGGAAGTGCAGCTGTAAGAAAAGGGAATTGTATTTATTTTGCCCATCCGTTATCCATGATTTACCATGTTATGGGTCCTAAATGGGTAAAACAGCTTTTACATAATGCAATAGACGTGCTGATGCCTGACAGATTGCTGGAGCATACAGGCCCATCAACAACAATTGCAACCGTGAATGAACAAACAGGAAAGAACAGATGGATCGTGCATCTGATGCATTATGTTCCTGAAAGAAGAACAGAAAAATATGATATTGTAGAGGATATTATTCCTCTTTACAATATAGATTTACGGGTCAAAACAGATCGTAAACCATCTGCAGTCAGGCTTGTGCCACAAATGAAAAATCTGGAATTTCGTTATGAAAACAGACAGGTAGTAGTTACGATACCAAAGGTGGAAGGCCATCAGATGGTTGAGATTCAGTTTTAAACCGGATAAACAATAAAAGAAGAGACTTGGTAAGGAGGTCATTATGAGAAAGAGTGTAAAATATGTAGCAGCCCTTTTGGCAGCAACTATGACGATTGGAGGCTTGACAGGATGTGTGAACTCCGCGTCATCAGACACAGGAAGTAATACCGCAGCATCAGACAGTAATGCAGGAGTAGAAGAAAGTGCTTCTTCTGACAATGATTATGATTTCTATATTTTTAATGCAAAGGGTGAAAACGCAGATGCGTTAGCAGCAGCGGTGGATACCTATGAAGCTGAGACGGGACTTACCATTAAAATATTCTCCCTGGGAAGCGGTACACCTACAGAAGAGGCACTCCGTGTCGATATGTCATCGGATCATAAACCGGCTATTTTTGGTATCATGGATCCCCAGGCGCTGAAAGAGTGGGTTGAAGGAGATTTCGCATTGGATTTGACGACTGCAGATCTTTTACCGGAGTTTAAGGCTCTGGCAGATGATTTGGATCCCGGACTCAGACTGACAATGGATGGACAGGACAGCTATGGCATTCCATATAATGTTGAAGGATATGGCTATATTGTTGACAAGGAAATGATTGCTGCATTGGTAGGAGAAGACAATGTGGATAGCTTTATTGAAAAATATAAAACAGCAACCTATGATGAATTTGCAGATTTTGTTGAGAAGGTAAATGCTTATATCAAGGATGGCAAGGGTAATGATTTTGCCCTGAGTGGACAGACATTTTCCCTTCTGGCTGAAAAGAATGAAAAAGCTGAAAAGCTAGAGGGAGTATTCTCGGTTGCAGGCAGTGAGAAATGGACTTATGGAGATCATCTGATTAATATCCCTGTTGACAGTGTATTTCCGAATGTTGCCGCAGCAGTGAATGCAACGGATGAACAGTTGGATAAATTATACAATCCTATGGTTGCCTATGCAAAGACACTGGATCTGATCACTTCCCATGCGGTGAGCGAGCGGGGACCTGAGTTTATCAATTCCACAACAAATGGCTATGATGCTGCAGTGGCAAATTTTGCAAATGGCAAGACATTATTTATCAAGCAGGGTAACTGGTGTTATACCAATATTAAAAATGCAAATTCTGAAATTGTAGATACATTAACTATTTTACCGATCAAGATGCCTTTTGAACAGGGTGATATTGCAGTAGATGGATTGACAGTGGAGCATATGAATTCTTCCATTCCGGTATTTTGCGGAAACTATTATGTATTGAATAAACAGGTAAGCCAACATGAACTGGAAGAGGCGCAGAAATTTCTGGTGTGGCTGAATACCAGTGAAGAGGGTCAGCATTATGTCACTGAGGAAATGGCATTTATTCCTTATAATGCAGATCCCGCAACAACGGTTCTTGGTAATAGCCTTTCCGATTGTATTATTGGATATATGAGTGAAGGTAATACTCTTACCAATGCTTATGCAGGTGCACCGGCAAGATGGGCTACAGAGGTATTTGGATTGAAAATCATGGAAGAGTATCTGACGAAGCCTGAGTGGACTGAACAGGATTATGAAGATATTGCTAATTACACAATCGCCTCCTGGAAGGAAGCAAAACAGTAATGTTGTAATTGAATAGTTACAATATAATCTAAAAGATTGTCGGTAAAACTTAAAGAGCTTTACCGACAATCTGATATATAAAGAGAGTGACTGTAAATATACCGGACAGTTGCTCAACAGAAAGACAGGATGATGTAAACATGAACAGATTTTATAAGAAAATTAATGTGTGGTTCACGCTTCCGGCAGTAGCCTTATTTATTATAGTGGTTCTTATTCCGTTTTTTATGGGACTGGTTTACTCTTTTACATCATGGAGAGGAGCATATTTTGCCGGAGGGTCATTAAGCGAATCGTTTATTGGACTTGATAATTACAAGAAAGTTTTTACCAACACAAAGTTCCTTGCTTCTTTAATCTATACGGTTAAATTTACGGTAGTGGCTGTCCTGATCATAAACATGGCTGCGTTGGCACTTGCTCTTCTGACAAATCATATTTTAAAGGGAGCAGGTGCTTTCAGAACGGTATTTTTTCTTCCCAATTTATTGGGAGGACTGGCACTTGGATATATCTGGAAATTTATTTTTGATGTGATTTTTTCCCAGCTGCTATTTGGAAAGGACGGAGTACTGCCTATAGAAGCTCTGACCTATATGACACAGAACAACACAAAAGCAATTTTTGCATTGCTTCTGTTAACGATGTGGCAGTGGGCCGGATATATGATGCTTATTTATGTGAATGGATTGAATAACATTCCGAATGAATTATATGAAGCAGCAGAAATAGACGGGGCCACAGCAATACAAAGGTTTCGCTATATCACACTTCCTATGTTGATGCCTTCTGTGACAATTGTATTATTCCTTTTGTTGGCAAACTGTTTTAAGCTTCTGGATCAAAATGTGGCATTGACGGAGGGTGCCTTTTCCACCAGAATGCTTGCTATGCAGATTATGAATACTCCGAAGGATGCGTTACCTCCTGATTATGGATATGCGCAGGCAGAGGCAGTTGTATTTTTTGTCCTGGTTGCAGCTGTGACCATGATACAGGTTGCTGTAACGAAGAGTAAAGAGGTGGAAGCATAAATGAATAAAGGATTCAGAATTGAAAAAAGAAGAATAGGTAAGGCCGTAGTTTATATGGTCCTGATCCTGCTGGCATTGTATACGTTATTCCCATTGCTGATATTGGTAATCAATTCCTTTAAGCCTCATACGGACATTATTGCCAATCCTTTAGCCTGGCCAAGACCGGTAGATATTGGATTTGTGATTAAAGCCTTGAGAGAGTTGAAGTTTACCCAGTCTTTCTTTGTGACCCTGTTTATTACAACGATTTCTATATTGATGATTGTAATGGCTTCTTCTCTGGCTGCATGGGCAATGATAAGGAATAAGACAGTATATTCCAAATTGGTATTTTACATTTTTATTGCAGCAATGCTGGTGCCGTTCCAAGCGGTAATGTTTCCTTTGCTCAATGTGTTTGAAAAAATCGGAATGAAAAATATCTGGGGGCTTGTTATCATGTATGGCGGATTCGGAATGAGTATGTCGATTTTCCTCTATCATGGATTTATGAAAAGTGTTCCGGTATCATTGGAGGAGGCAGCTGTATTGGATGGCGCAGGTGCTATTCAGATATTTTTAAAGGTGGTATTTCCCCTGGTTAAGGGAACGACCAGTACGGTTATCATATTAAATGCATTGTGGATCTGGAATGATTATCTGCTTCCGTTCATGGTTATAGGAAACGGAGAAATCAGAACCATGACATTGGAGCTTTATTTTGCAAAGATGAAGGCCGGTGTATACGGAAATCCATGGGAGCTTATTTTCCCTTCGGTGCTTGTGACCATTATACCGATTATCATTGTTTTTCTCTTCCTGCAGAAGTATATCATGAAAGGTGTTGTTGATGGTGCAGTAAAGCAATAAGCTCAGCATCCATGAAGGGTATACTTTGGGTGGATACAGAAGTAAATGGAAAGAATGTAAGGACAGAGTACATGCAGAAATATATTAGTTATGAAATAAAAATCGAGCATCCTTTTCTGTTGATTCCAGTGAAAATAAAGGAGGAAACAGAACGCTTGTCATTTTATCTGGAAGATCAGAAGGTGTTGGAGTATCAGGTCTTCCCTTTGGAAGAGGGAGAGATTGTGGATTATTATGCTCCGGTTCCTGCTGCGTCGTGGATAGGGAGAACCATCCGCCTGGAGGGAAACTATCCGGAGGCATTTTATTCAAAGATGAAGCAGGCTGATCGGCTTCCACAATCGGAACAGCTGCATCCACTGATGCATTTTTCGCCGGTCAATGGCTGGATGAATGATCCCAATGGACTTGTCTGTCAGGATGGAATTTATCACCTGTTTTATCAGCACAATGCTTTTGGCACAAAGTGGGATAATATGAGTTGGGGACATGCGGTCAGTGAGGATTTATTACACTGGGAACATCGGTCGATGGCCATTCTGCCGGATGAAGATGGAACAATTTTTTCGGGAAGCGGTCTTTGCAATGAAAAGGGACTTTTGGAATTGCCGGAAAATGCACTTGTCTTTTTTTATACCTCGGCAGGAGGAAGCTCAGACAGTCCGTGGAGTGAAGGGAGACAGTTTACCCAGAGGATTGCCTACAGTACAGATCGCGGAGAGACGCTTCATAAGAAAAATCAGGTGATAGTGCCGAATTTGACCAGAGGAAATCGAGACCCAAAGGTATACTGGCATGAGGAAAGTAAAGGGTATATCATGTCACTTTACTTAAAGGATCATGAGTACGCTATTTTACGTTCTGAGGATCTTGAGCATTGGAAACTGACACAGAGAATTTTTCTTTTGACAACCAGAGAATGTCCTGATCTGCGTCCGGTTCCGGTGGAAGGCGGTCAGGAAAAGTGGATGCTGTTTACTGCATTGGGAGAATATTTTACAGGAGACTTCGATGGCTTCCAGTTCACAAATCTGGATGAGGGGCGTATGGCCTATCAGAATGAACTGCCTTATGCCGGACAGACGTATTTTGATCTGAAGGATCGTGTTGTTCTGATGCACTGGCTGCGTACAAAGAATCCGAAGAAGTATTATACAGGAATGATGGGGATTCCACGGGAACTGACATTTATAAAAGGAGAAGAAGGCTTCATTCTGCGTCAGTCAGTGATCCGCGAGTGGAAGGAGCAGCGGATTCTTGTTCGTGACGAGAAGTTGCAGAAGCAATGGGAGGATGAGTCTGTCAGAAATGCTGCACTGGAATTATATTTGAAGGTGCAGGGAGCTTTTTTACTTTCTGTAAATATTTATGGGCAGAAGCTTTCTTATCAGCGTAGGGAAGGGATTCTTTGGGTAAATGGGGTTTCCTGCAAAGTGAAAGAAGATCTTCGCGATCTTTCAATCATTGTTGACCGTGAAATTCTAGAAGTAGCAGCAAACGAAGACACTCTTCTATATTTTTTTGAGACCGATCTGCAGGAACTGGCGGGGAAAATAAGCGTGGAGGCAGATCAAAAGGTAGATAGTTGTCTGTGGAAAATACAGTAGACAGATTGATGGATGTATGTGGATAATTCTGAGCGAAAGAGAGCATGAGTAAATGGAAACAAAATATGATGTGATTGCATTAGGGGAGCTTCTGATTGATTTTAATCAGGCGGCTCTGAATGACAATGGGAATTACCTATATGAAGCAGCTGCAGGAGGAGCACCATGCAATGTTCTTTCCATGCTGCAGAAGCTTGGCAGAAAGACTGCATTTATTGGTAAAGTCGGCAAGGATTCTTTTGGAGAATATCTAAAAGAAACCATAGAAGACATTGGAATTAATACGGACAATCTGCTGATGACAAGTGCGGCAAATACTTCCCTGGCATTTGTGTCAAGAAATGCGTATGGAGACCGGTGCTTCCAGTTCTATCGTGATCCGGGTGCAGATATGCTGCTGCGGAAAGATGAAGTTATTGCTGCGAATATAGCCAAGTCAAAAATTTTTCATTTTGGAACGTTGTCTTTTACAAGTACAGATACAAAAGAGGCAACCTGTTATGCTGTTGAGTGTGCAGAAGAAGCCGGAAAGCTGATTTCATTTGATCCTAATATCCGAATCAATTTATGGAATGATCCGCAAGAAGCAAGAAAAGCAATGGACTATGGGCTGAAAAAATGTGATATCCTGAAAATATCTGACGAGGAACTGTTTTTTCTGACGGGAATTAGGGATCAGGATGAAGCAATGAAGATATTAAAAGCAACATATGAGATACCGTTTATCTGTCTGACGATGGGAAGAAATGGAAGCTGTGCGTACTATCATGACAGGAAGGTACAGATGAATGCATTTGTACAGGAAAAGACAGTAGATACAACCGGGGCTGGAGATACCTTTATGGGGTGTGTACTGAATTTTGTGCTGGATCATGGACTGGATGGTCTTGAGGAAGAAGAAATTCGACAGATGCTCCGGTTTTCCAGTGCAGCAGCATCCATCATTACAACACGTTATGGAGCTCTTAAAGTCATGCCGGATCAGGAAGAAATACAAAAATACATGAAAGACGTACTGACCGCAGACGTAAAACGGAAATTGAAAAGCATCTGAAATGTAATGAAAGCTAAGAGTAATCGGGCAAATCCGGTTGCTTTTTTTATTTTGTATAAGCTATAATGTAACTATTCAGATCTCATTCGTAAAACCGCTGCTAACGCAGCTCAAGTTTTACTCATTGAGGTTACTTCGCCATATAAAATTGCTGTTCTGTATGAATGCAAGCATTCACAGAGAGCAATTTTGCATCAGCCAAATGGCACTGTGTTCACATTTACATTACCTGCAGGGGAGGTAGAACTTCATGAATAAACCTTTGATATTAGTGGTTGAGGATGACCCGTCTGTACGAAATCTCATTACGACCACTTTAAAAACAAATGATTATCGTTATGTGGTAGCACCTAATGGCTCGGCAGCCATTATGGAGGCCACATCGCACAATCCTGAAATCACCTTACTGGATTTGGGCTTGCCGGATATGGATGGCGTTCAAGTCATTCAAACGGTTCGCTCTTGGTCCAATGTTCCGATTATTGTAATCAGCGCCCGAAGCGAGGATAACGATAAAATCAAGGCGCTGGATGCCGGAGCGGACGATTATTTGACAAAGCCCTTTTCGGTAGAAGGACTGCTGGCACGACTTCGGGTGACGCAGCGAAGACTCTCTCTGATGACGGCAGAGATGTTTACTGCCAGTTCTGTATTTGTGAATGGTAAGTTGAAAGTGGATTATGCCGGGGGATGCGCTTATCTGGATGAAAACGAACTTCACCTGACACCTATTGAGTATAAGCTGTTGTGTCTGCTATCCAAGAATGTCGGCAAGGTACTGACCCATACCTTTATCACACAAAATATCTGGGGCCGCAGTTGAGATAACGATGTGGCTTCGCTGCGAGTATTTATGGCAACATTGCGAAAAAAACTGGAGCCAACAGAGGCGTCTCCACAATATATTCAAACACATATTGGTGTGGGCTACCGTATGATAAAAATAGAATAACGCTATGAGGACGGCCAGTGTTCTCTATGAAAAATAGACGATTGAGTTTCGGATTGCCCTAATCATTTTTTGTTATTTGGAAAGGAAATCAATACCACACTTGCTACATTTATTGAAAATGGACAAGGAAAAGGCGTTGTACGGCAAGACAGGTGGAGGATCAGCTTTTCATTGGAGAAAATGTCATGGTGGCACCGGTCTGTGAACAGAATGTAACAGGAAGAGTCGTTTATTTTCCGGAAAGAATGAAGCAGCTCATTTTCAAAAATGGTATTGTGGAAGAAGGAAAAGTATACGAAAAAGGCTTTTCGTATGTGGAAATGCCAATGGGAACCGTGCATGTTTTCCTAAGAGAAGGATATCTGTTCCCGGTGGCAAGAGGAGGAAAGTGTGTCGAAGATGTTGATTTTGAAGACTTGAAGCTGTATTCTTTTGGAGAAGAGATAAAACCGTACGAGTACTATCTGGATGATGGCGAAACGAAGGACTTCACAATCGAATCCCATATCCGTATGTTAAGCTGCTAAAAGCAGTTAATAAAAAATAAAGTAAGAAAATAAAGCAAAAAAGAATCGAGGAATCAGTTTTTTTGCTTTAGCTATTTTTAATGAAGAAGGTATCAAATTCATGAATCAATGATAGACATCTGTTGCGGTTATCTGCTAAAATGATTTGAAGACCATTCTACGAGGAGAGATGCACATATGGCGACACTTAAGGATGTAGCGGAGGCGTCTGGATTGACAGTGGGAACTGTCTCTAGAGTGCTGAATAACCGAGGATATATCAGTCCTAAGACAAGGGAGAAGGTATATCGGGTGATGAAAGAACTGAATTATCAACCGAATGAGACAGCGCGTACTCTGGCTAAGCAGAAGAGTAATATCATTGGAATCGTTCTACCTAATGTAGAACATCCTTATTTTGCCAAAATTTTGGGATGCTTGGAACGTGAAGCTGCGAAGCTGGGATACCGTATTATGCTATTTGTATCCAGAAACAGAGAAGAACAGGAAGAGAAATGCATTGATATGTGTAAGGGAAGCAGGGTGGCAGGCGTGGTGCTCTGCAGCGGAAGCTTTGAAACTGAAAAGTTCAAAGGACTGAATTTTCCTTTAATCACTCTGGAACGTTCCATGGATGAGGGAACTTTAGGAATTGAATGCGATAACTATCAAGGTGGTGTGATGGCTACGGAACTTCTTATTAATAAGGGCTGCCATAAGCTGATGTATATTGGAGGAATGAGTGCCGGAAATGATGTCCATATGCCTGCTGATGACAGAGAGGTTGCATTTCGAAATACCTGTGAGAGTACACATACAGACAAAGTCGTTATGGTAACCGATGAACAGCTTTTTGATTCCATGGAATACTATGAATTTGTGCGAAAAGCCCTTACAGAGCATCCTGATGTAGACGGTGTATTTGCCAGCTCGGATGTGATTGGGGCACATGTACTTCAGGTATGCAGCCATCTTGGAATAAAAGTGCCGGAGGAATTGAAGATCGTTGGCTTCGATGATGTTAATATTGCCCAGCTTACCAGTCCGGGACTGACTAGTATTCATCAGCCGATTGAACAGATGACAGAAATGGCTGTTCTCACTATTTCCCAGATTGACATGGGGAAGATGATGCCATCAAAGACCGTGTTTCCGGTAACGTTGGTAGAGAGGGGAACTACCTGATTCTCTGAGGGAGTACTATTGATGCAGATTTTCAAATAGTATATGTCTATAGTTAGGCACTATTTGAAAAAGTTTTTTGGTGTTAGAAAACAGAAGTACAGATAAAAACAGCTATTATGAAAATACCAGATAAGGTGTTTTCGTAATGGCTGTTTTTTTATAGTGTGCCGGCGGCGCACGTTTCTTTGCAGCCAGATGTAGAGATGGTTAAGAGCATGAATCAGTATGACAGTGGGAAGAATAATGACGGTAATAATATGATATGCGATTGCGATATTGTAAAAATGAAAAAGTGAATAAATATATTAGAAAACATAATTACGCACGGGAAATCTGTGAAACCCTTGGGGTATCCAGAAGGGCACTGCAAGGGTATGAAAAGGCAGGACTTGTAACAGCGTCAGGTCGAAATAAGTATGGACATTTACTGTATGACAAGGATGCTGAAATGAGAATTGCACAAATCAAATGAAGACGGAAATGGCTGAACTGATTGAAAGGGCAAATCAGATGATTGCCAGACTGTCGAAAGAAGCTATGAATAAAGATAACCTTATTGAAAAAGGTGTCTTCCGTTGACTATATAATAATTGTAGTGAGTTGTAGTTGATGTCCTGGATGATCCCATATCCTATAACGGATCGTTGACACAACTTTGATTCTACCAAATAAGAGAAAATAAAACAGAGCGCAAAAACGCAACATTACAGGAGGAAATCGATCGTATTAAAGGATGTAATTCCGGAACCGCAGGATATCTTCTGCCGGAACCTTCTTCCACAACAGGTAAATTCAACTATGAGCATGATAAGAACTTCTCTGTGTATGTGGGAGATACCACTAGGGAAGAGTATGAGGAATATGTAACAGACTGTTCCTACTATGGCTTTGATGTTGATTATGATAAGGGACAAAACTATTATAGGGCTTATAATGAAGACGGCTATTACTTATCTCTGAGCTATGAAGGCAATAATATCATGCTGATCCGCATTGATGAACCCCAAAAAGGCGCAGAAGCGGCAGCAGGAACAGAAAATGTGACAGAAGAGACTGCGAAGCAGGAAGTGGAAGAAACTGTAGCAGAATCCAGGACAGAAGAAATTGCCACAGAGTCAGAAACCGAAGAACAGCAGCCTGCCATGGATTCAGATACTTCTACTGTCTGAGAGGATGGAATGCGTAAAGATTTTAAAGAGGCAATGGACAGCTATGAGGCATTTATGAATGAGTATTGTGGTTTCATTAAGAAATTTGACCAGTGGGGCGGCGAGGATCTGAATGATGCAGAATTTGCGTACTATATGGAGGTTCAGACAAGAGCATATGAGAGACTTGCGGAAGCCGCATATTAATCATGTTAATCATGCTGAAAATCCATTTCTCATCCGGGATAGCAGCAAGAAGCTGTTTATCTGTCAAGAACGATGAAAAAATAATTGTGAATAAGCGGATGATATGGGGATGCAAAAACTTCTGAAGTAGTGCCAATCCCTATCATAACCCCTCAGATACTTTCATACACTGTAAAAAAGTATCCTGAGGGGTTTTCCTTTGAAAGACTATATTGAAGAACGAGCTATTGGGATAGCAGGCTATATCATCGACCACAACGCCACAGTCAGACAGACAGCGAAGGCGTTCGGCATCTCGAAAAGCACAGTACATGCGGATGTAACAGTACAGAACGATACAAAAGTAAAATCATATGGAGAATTGAATAGAATTGAAACAAGGGCACTCTCGGGTAGATATCAGGGAGTGCTTTTGTTATAATGAAATCAGGTAACCTTGAGTATTGGTGAGGGAAGATAGAAAATGACAGGAATATATGATTGCTTTGGTTATGGCTCGGGATATGATGTCTCTTTTGAAGAAAGGTACAAATTGATTAGAAAATCGGGATTTGATTGTGTAATGTTGTGGTGGAGCAATCAGTTTGGCAGAGGAGACGGTTATCAAGAGGATGTAAGATTAGCCAGAAGAGCTGGTTTATTTGTAGAAAATATCCATGCGCCTGTGCATGAGCAGAATAATCTGTCACTGGATAATTTGAGTGGTGAAGGCGTATTTCAAAGTTATCTACAATGTGTAGCGGATTGCTGTGAATATGATATACCGACCATGGTGATACATTTGCCAAATGATAATAATCCTTTAAATCAAACAGGAATCAGACGGTTGGCAGAACTTATAAACAAGGCAGAACAAAAGAATATTCAGATTGCTTTTGAGAATTTAAGTAACATTAAAAATTTGAAAATAGTTTTAAATAAATTCACTTCAAATAATGTAGGCTATTGTTATGATAGTTGTCATCATATAAATTATGCACCGGATGAAGATTTGTTGGGAATGTATGGAAAACGGCTGATGGCAATTCATTTACAGGATAACGGCGGTAGCCATAATCAACATCAATTACCATTTGACGGCAATATTAATTGGGATACAGTTATGGAGAAAATTGCCTGTACAGGATACCGGGGAGCTACAACTTTAGAACCAATGAATTGGGATTATTCTCATTTAAATATTTGTCAGTTTTTGGAATTGGCTTATGAAAGGGCAAAAAGGCTTGATTACTTGCGAAAATAATGTAGGTGATGAAAGGATGGAAACAGACGGGGAGTTCAATCAGATTTCTGATTGATTCTGAGGGTTTGGGAGATACTCCCAACAAGCAAAACTGTATTTTGTGTGTACAAATGCACTGCTTGCCAAGTTGTGAATATAGAATTGATTGTAAACTTGAATTTAGAAAAAACAAGGCAGAGAAGAGGATGTTGATCATAAAAATGTATGCGGATTAGAATTGAGACGCTTGAAAAGGTTTAGTAACATAAAATCTTTTCAAGCGTTTTCTTTCACTTTTACGGCTTTGAATGGAATATGATGTAGTCAGGATCGGTGTAATTTTTGAAAAAGTATGGTGGAAATGGACAAAAGTCCAGTATTTTGGGAACGTAATTTAATTTCAAGTGGATTATGCTTAGATTAAATAAAAGGTCTGGTCTAATCTAAGAATCCTTCTCATAGTATGGGAGAGAAGGACAGGCGAGGTAAGGGGGTGTAGCTTTCGCTTGAAACGGACGAAATTAAATTATCGTTTTCATAATCCAAATTCAGCGGAAGATACTGCAGATTTCCTATGCAAACTTTTAATAGAAGCAAATGTCGGGAAGGTAGAGAGGGCAATAGAGGAGGCTGCATTATATCCAGAGAGCAAAGATTACATATTAGAGAACTTATCGGAAAATAAGGAAAAATTATGTGTGGGGTAAGAGGAGCAAGGTGAGAGCCTTGCTTTTTGCTTTGATATCTAAAAGAAATGAATAATCAACACTTAAATGAGAAAAAATCACGTTTAAGTGTTGATTATTTTAAAAAAATGCATATAATAAAAAATAGAAAAGAAGATGAGGTAGCAATTATGTTGATACAATTTAATTTTAAAAATTTTAGATCTTTTAGAGAAGAAGTAACTTTGGATTTGTCTGCCACTAAGATGACAGAATTTTCTGAAAGAGTTGTGACCATCGGAAGTGAAAAGATACTGCCGGTTGCTGCCATTTATGGAGCAAACGCAAGTGGCAAGTCAAATATATACAGTGCATTTGAGTATATGGCCGAGTATGTAGTGGATTCTTTCAAGTACGGAGATGAGGAAGAGAAGTTTGAGGAGTATAGACCTACTCCGTTTTTGTTTGATTCCACGTCAGCAGATGCAGAGTCCAGTTTTGAGGTCTATTTCACTATTCCTGGAGATAAGAACGAGAGGACATATAATTATGGATTCTGCGTTGATCAGGAAGGTGTAACAGAGGAATGGTTGAACTCTAAGGCTAAGACAGCCAGAAAGTACAGTACAGTATTTTATCGTGGAAATTCTGACAATGAATTAGATTTATCAGGCTTGCCGAAGAACAGCAGGGATAATATAAAGATTGCGCTGGAAAAGCAGGTGTTGATTGCTTCTTTAGGAGCTAAGTTAAAAATTAGCAAATGTAAGGCAATCAGAGACTGGTTCTTGATAAATGAATTTGCAGATTTTGGTGATCCGGTTACTAACTTTTTCTTATCGCGTAGATTGCCAAGAGGCTTTGTGGATGATAAGAACGTTCAGCAGAAGGTTGTGGAATACTTTGCGTCTTTTGATGAACATATTAAGGATTTTCGGGTAGAAAAGGTTCCGAGTGATGGTGAATCAAAGGAAGAAAAATATAAGATTAATGCGCTTCATAAGAAGATTGATTCTGATGAAATGGCAGAGATACCATTAGGTGCAGAGTCAGCGGGAACATTGAAGATGTTTGCTCTTTACCCGGAATTGCAGGAAGTATTGGAAAAGGGAAGCGTATTTTTCATTGATGAATTAAATGCTCGCCTGCATCCGCTTTTGGTAAGAAACTTTCTGCTTACATTCTTAAACCCGAATATTAATGTTAACCATGCGCAACTTGTATTTACAACGCATGATACCTGGCAACTTTCAAATCAGTTGCTGCGTCGTGACGAAATCTGGTTTGTTGAGAAGGATGATCGAGGTGTTTCAACATTATACTCCCTTGCAGATTTTGTGGATGAGGATGGAGTGCGTATTCGCAAGGACGAAAGCTATGAGAAGAATTATCTGATTGGTAAGTATGGTGCCATTCCGACTTTAAAGAGTATTGATATGTTTAAGGGTGCGGGGTGTCCGGGGGACATTGGTTCAGCACCGACCGAAGTGGAACGGAGAGATTGAGCATGGCAAAAGGGGATAGAACAGGGAACAGAAAAACAAGAGAGCAAAGAAGAACAATCAAAGTACCGGAATTGGGATATTACTTGATCGTTACAGACACAGAAGGGACAGAACGTTGCTTTTTTACAGGATTGCATCAATCTTTGCCAGAAGAAGTTAGAAACAAACTTGTCATTAAAGTCGTAGAAACAAAGACAAGAAGCATGATTGATAAATGCCTGGAGCTAACAGCTTATGAGGCGCAATATCGTATTCCTTGGATTGTGTTTGACAGAGATCAAGTGATAGGATTTGATGAAATTATTTCCGAGGCAGAGAAAAAAGGTATACAAGTAGGATGGTCAAATCCGTGTTTTGAAATATGGATGTATGCTTATTTTGGTGCAATGCCGGCAATTCAAGATTCATGGACATGCTGCTCTGAGTTCGGACGAGTATATGAGAGCAAGACGGGACAGAAGTATTCCAAGGCAGATGAAAAGATGTATGGAAAAATCAGCAATGCAGGGAATGAGGAAAAAGCAATACGGATAGCACAGCAAAAGCTGGAGCAATGCGAACGAGAAGGCAAAAAGAAACCATCAGAGATGTGTCCGGGGACGACGGTACATAGGTTGGTGGGGGTGATTAGAGGAAAAGCAAATGGATAATAAAATACGAAAAAAATCAGATATAGAAGGAGTAGATGAACTTTATGAACACCTTGCCGAAGGTATCAGTAGCATGAAATCCGGTGAAATATATACTATCGATGAAGCCTGGCAGGAAATTGACCAACTATAATGAAATCACCCCCAATCCCTATCATAACCCCTCAGATACTTTCATACACTGTAAAAAAGTATCCTG
>OKRT01000269.1_pt1 | contig 24238 bp, 17 predicted proteins | sample 1601111 | NCBI WGS metagenome assembly OKRT01 (sample SAMEA3541572, study PRJEB24748) | human gut metagenome | biome: human gut; feature: human-associated habitat; material: faeces | place: China | collected 2012 | reverse complement strand
CAAAGTCACTTGCAAGCGGTGGTCGCTCTCCCGCACCTGCAAAAGCAGGTCCTCGTTACTGCCGGTGGCCGTCTTTACGGTGCTGCCCAGCTTGTAATCAATGTGGTAGGAAAAGGTCATGGGGCGGTTCTCTCCAATCATTATTTTTTGAATTGCAGTACGCAGCGCAGGGTCAAGGTCTGCATTTTCGGCAGCTTATACTGGGGCTTTAAGGTAGCCACAGCAGGCACATCGCCGCCAACACCCTGCTGGCCGCCGTCAATATTCACCGTCAGGTAATCATGACGGGGCAGGTCGCAGGAATGCTTAGCTGCGTCCAGTTCCTCCAGGGTGTAGGGGTGCACGCCGGCCTCAAAAGCGCGACCCACAGCGTCTACCCGCAGCTTCACATCGCTGCCCACTTCCAGCCAGCGCACATCGCAGCGATTGCCGTTTTCCTGCGGATACAGGTAGTCATGGATAAAGTCCTCGGCGCTCTTAAAGTGATACACGCCCAGGTACGCGCCGGTCTTGCGGTCGCAATAATTCTCGTGGGGGCCTTTGCCATAATAGGTCACGCCGTCCTCCCCGGACATCAGCTGGAAGGTAATGCCGTAACGGGGCAGATCCATGGGCACAATATTACGACAGGTCTGGGTCACCAGTACCCGGCCGGACGGCAGCACCACATAGGTGGTCTCTACCTGATCCAAGTAGCGGCACAGCCAGCGCACGGTGATCTTCACCGCATCTTTGCCTTGCGTGGCTGTTACCTCCAGCGGGGTCATAGCCTTGCTGGCGTTCTTAAAGGCATTCAGCCCGATCAGGGTGCGCACAAAGTCAAAGGGAATTTGGGCAATGCGCTCATTGTCAATATTGGCACGGCCAAAGCAGGGGCGCACGCCGCTGCGCAGGCACTCCCGACCGTCCAGTTCATAAGAGCTCAGCTCGCCGGTTTTCTTGGATACAGCCAGACTGAAATGAGCGCCGCTGACCACATAGGCGTCTGCCCGCTTGCACAGGCTGATTGCTGCGGGCGTCTCCTTCTTCACAGAGAAATCGTACTGTCCCAGCACAAACTGCTCTCTGGCCATCAGGTGACCGGCAGGCAGGCGCATGGCGTCCGCCTTCAGAATTAAATAAGCATCCAGCAGCTGCTCGCTCTTGGTATTTAGGTCAAAGGGAATATCAATCGTCACCTTCTCCAAATGGCCCGCTGCCGGCAGGTCCATGGTCTCCTCTTGCAGCACACCGCTCTCATCGGACAAGGTCAGCCGCAGGGCAAAGGCGCTAAAGGGCGTAAACATAAACCGATTGACAATCTGCAAGGTGTTACCCACCCGGGTAAAGTCCGCCTGCTGGTAGCACTTAACCACCTCATAATAATGAGGGTTGGGTGAACGGTCGCCGCGGAACACACCGTTAAAGGCAAAGTTGCCGTCATTGGGCTTGTCGCCAAAGTCGCCGCCGTAGTTCCACTTGTCCTTGCCATCCTTGGTCTTGGTACGAATGGCCTGGTCCGCAAAGTCCCAAATATAGCCGCCGGCCAGCCGGTCGTACTTCTTAAAATCATTCCAATAATCGGAGAAGTTACCCATGGAGTTGCCCATGGCGTGGGCATACTCGCACTCGATAAAGGGCTTATCCCGGTACATCTCCGGAGTCAGGCGATAGCCCATACCGCCGTTCCAAAGCGCGCGGCTGTGGATATGGGGTCTGTTCTCGCCGATTTCTTTCATCTCCGTCTGCACGGTATACATCTCGCTGAACAGATCACTGGTTTCCAAATGGGCATCCGGCTCATAGTGGAAGGGTCGGGTGCGGTCAATCTGCTGGGCAGCTCGCTTCATATCCGGGAACGCCTTGCCGTTGCCGCTTTCATTGCCCAAGGACCAGAAGAGAATACAGCTGTGGTTCTTAAAGGAATTGACCATATTGGTCATTCGATAGCAGCACTGCGCACTCCACTGGGGATTGCTGGCAGGAATCTGCTGGGCCAGACCGTGAGTCTCCAGGTTGTTCTCGCTCATAACCAAAATGCCGATCTCGTCGCACAGCTCATAGAACCGGCGGGAATTGGGATAATGGCAGGTGCGCACATTGGTGATATTGCTGCGCTTAAGCAACTCCAGGTCGGAGCGAATAATACGCTCCGGCACGGCGTGGCCGTAATCCGGGTGGAAATCATGGCGGTTCACGCCGCAGATCTTCAGCGGCACACCGTTCAGGAGAATGAACGGCCCACGCTTGGTGTCCGGATTATAACCGACGATCTTCACCTCTCTAAAGCCGTACTTATGGGTGCGCAGGTCCACCAGCTCCCCGGCCACCAGCAATGTGGTCTCTACCGTGTATAGGTATGGATCCTCGTGGCTCCACAGATGGGGCGCCTCCACGGTGCAGTCCGTATCTACCATAACCCGGCAGCCATCCTCCAGCACCGGGCAGCGAGCCTCCATTTGGCCTACGGCTTTGCCGTCTGCGTCTAAAATACGCACCCGGTAAGCGGCGTCTGTGCAGTCCGTCCCCCGGCACTCCACAGCTACCTGCATACGGAAGTGAGCCGTCTTGTAGTCCTCTGCAAATTCGCTGTAAAAATAAGTATCCTGAATATAGGTCTTGGGCTTGAACACCAGGTTCACATCCCGGAAGATGCCGGACAGCCGCCACATATCCTGATCCTCCAGGTAGCTGCCATCGCAAAACTGATGCACGGTCACCGCCAAGCGGTTCTTGCCCGGGTGCACAAAGCGGGTTATATCGTACTCCGTCTCGTCAAAAGTATCTTGGGAATAGCCCACAAAGGTGCCGTTCATATACACCTCGCCACAGGAGTTAATCCCACCGAAGTGCACAAACACATTATCCGCCAGCTCTTCTTCAGTCAAATCAAAATCCCGAATATACAGACCCTGCGGGTTCTTCTTGTCGTCAATATGGGGAATGTTGATCTTTGAGATAGGCGTGGGGTAATTGATATTGGTATAAATGGGGGTGCCATAGCCCTTGATCTGCCACTCGGAGGGCACCTCTAAATCGTCAAAGCTAAAGGGGTCGAATTCCGGGTTTTGATAGCCCTCTATCGTCTGATCGCTGCCAGGCAGAAATTTAAACTTCCAAATGCCATTCAGCAGCCGGCGCTTTTCTTCCCCGGTGCGGACATCCCTTGGAAAGCCGGCGGCACTGCGCCGCTCGGTGTTGACACTGAATGTGTCTATATCTTGCCAGATGGGTATATCTTTGTTCATACTGTTACTCCTTATGTTTAGAATCCCCGCCGCAGGCCAAAGGGCAAACTGCGGTCAATAACAGTATAACGGAAACGGCGGCACTTTTCAATGCAAAATCCGCAAATTGCCGGGATAATGGGCAAAAAAACAGCAGACCGTCGAGCCGCCGACAATCTGCTCTTTTATTATACGACACTGTCGCCCATCAGGCAATAAAGGTACTTTACAGTTTGGAAATAAAGCCCGGTCCCTACTGTTTGGCCAATAAAATCAGTCCGTGTGAACCCGCCGGTACTGCGCCGGGGTGCAGCCGTACTGCTTGCGAAAAGCGGCGATATAATGACTCTCGTCCGCGAAGCCCAGATCATAGGCAATGCGACGACAGCCGGTGCCGTCCAGGAGCATGGGCAGCGACGCTTGCAGCCGCTGCTGCAAAATGTAAGCGTGCACGGACACACCCATCTCCCGCTTAAATCGCACGCCAAAATAATCCTTAGACAACCCCGCCTCAGACGCCAGCATAGACAGGGGCATTTTTTCGTGCAAATGAATATGAATATAATGCACACAGCGGCGCACCGGGGACGACAGCAGGGTACCGGATTTGGCAGACGCCACAGCCCGCACCAGTTCCGTTGCCCGGCGGCGCAGGCAGTCAATACAGGCGTCCATAGTGTCCAGCCGATCCACCTCGCGGAGATACGCGTCGCTGAGATGGTAAGCGTCCGTTTCATCCAGCCCGCCTAAAATGGCATAATGAATCGCAATGGCCACGGTAGCCACCGCCCAGTATTTCACCTGGCGCAGCCGATCGCCGGACATAGTGCCCACTACAAAGCCGTGGGCCATATAATCCGCAATGGCCCGGTCCATAGCCGCCTCGTCCCCCAACTCAATAGCGGTACACAGTGCCCGCTCCAGGGAAAAGGGCGTGTGGGTCTTGCCGCTCTCTCGGGTGTCATATAACGGGTGCGCCGTTGCCGGCAACACTTCCACTTGATAAGACATATACATTTCCTCCTGTTTGGATTATATCGCGTTTTTATTCTATTTACAACGTCATTTTTATATTTTAAGCAACAAAAATATGGTATAGTGCCCATGAATAAAGGAGGGAAAGCAATGAAACTTTCTTTAGAAAACTGCATTGAACTGGTGACCGGCAAGGGCACCTGGCACACGCGGAACTGTGGCGGCAAGGTGCCGTCCATTCACTTGTCCGACGGCCCTCACGGGCTGCGCAAACAGGCGGAGGGGGTGCTGCAAAATAACAAAAGTGAAGTGAGCACCTGCTTTCCCACCGCAGCGGCTGCTGCGTGCAGCTGGGATCCGAGAATCACAGCCGCCATTGGAGAAGCCATCGGTAAGGAGGCCTTTAACGCACAGGTGTCCGTACTGCTGGGGCCGGGGATTAACATCAAGCGTTCACCCCTGTGCGGCCGCAATTTTGAGTATTTTAGCGAGGATCCGTACCTGGCAGGGCAACTGGGCAGCAGCTATGTACAGTCGTTACAAGGTACCGGCGTGGCCGCCTGTCTAAAGCACTTTGCCGCCAACAGCCAGGAGACCCATCGCCAAACGGCAGACAGCCGCATAGACCCCCGCGCCCTGCGGGAGATTTATCTCTCCGCCTTTGAAGCGGTAATCAAGACTGCCAAGCCCGCCTCCGTCATGGCGGCCTACAACAAACTAAACGGTACTTACGCCTGTGAAAACCGGTCGCTGCTGACGGATATTCTCCGCCGGGAATGGGGCTTTGACGGCGCCGTCATCTCCGACTGGGGCGCCTGCACAAATCTGACCCGCGCTCTGCAAGCGGGTATGGATCTGGAAATGCCGGACAGTCGGGGCATACACAAAAAGTTGCTTCGCCGGGACCTGGCAGCGGGCAAGATCGACCCGGCAGCCATTGAAACCGCCGCTCACCGGGTAGCAAAGCTGGCAGACACCTATGCGGTGGAGCACCGCAAACGGCAAAAGCCCTATGACACCGCCCACCATCACAGCCTGGCGGTACGGTGCGCAGAAGAAAGCGCCGTACTGCTGCAAAATGACGGCATTCTGCCCCTGAAAATCGGGCAGTCCGTGGCGGTGATCGGCACCCTTGCAAAGGAAATGCGCATACAAGGCGGCGGCAGCAGCCATATTCACACCCGGCCGCTGCAAACAGCGGTGGAGGCCATGGAAGCCGCCGGGCTGGAGGTGCACTTTGCCCCCGGCTATACAGCAAACGCCGCACAGCCGAATCCGGCACTGGAACAGGCGGCACTGAACCTGGCGCAGCAGCACCAAACGGTTCTGTTCTTTGGCGGGCTAACCGAACACTTTGAGGGCGAGGGCTACGATCGCAAGACCCTGCAAATGCCAAAGAACCAGCTGAACCTGGTAGAGAAGATCGCCGCGGTTAATCCAAACATCGTCTTTGTGTCCTTTAGCGGCGCACCCTATGATATGGTCTTTGCGCCCCGGGTGCGTGCCATTCTCCACTTGTATTTGGCAGGTGAGGGCGCCGCAGAGGCCTGCGCCCATCTGCTCACTGGGCAGTGCTGCCCCTGCGGGAAGCTGGCCGAAAGCTTCCCCTACACCGTGGAGGACACGCCCTGCCACGGCCAATTCGCCACCGGCAGCGACCGGGTGTCCTACCGAGAGAGCCTGTATGTAGGCTATCGGTACTATGACAAATTCCACGTGCCGGTGCGCTTTGCCTTTGGCCATGGGCTGTCTTACACCACCTTTGCATATAACGATCCAAAAATCAGCAGCAGCGTGTACCGGGGCGGCGATCTGGCGGTGACCTGCACCGTCACCAACACCGGCACCTGCGCCGGTGCGGAGGTGGTGCAGCTGTATGTACAGAACCCGACCTGCAACGCCCTGCGCCCGGAGAAGGAGCTGCGTGCCTTTTGCAAGGTGCGGCTGCAACCCGGCGAAAGCCGAACTGTTACTCTGCACCTAAATGAGCGGAGTTTTTCGGTCTATGACCCGGTGCAAAAGGCATTTTGTATGCCCGGCGGGGATTACACCCTGTGCCTGGCGGCTGCCGGTGACACCATTCGCCTGACCTTACCGGTCACGGTGGAGAGCGACTACACCCTGCCCGATCAACGCCTATCGCTGGCACCATACTTTGATTCATCTGCCAAACTGCGCACTGTGGACCACAAGACCTTTTGTACCCTGTACGGCGCAGAGTTCCCGGAAGACGCAGCCACCCCGCCGGGCGAGTATACCACCGCCAACTCCCTTGCCCAGTTGGCGGCATATTCCGGCGCTGCCCGCCGGGTGCTGGCACTGGTGCGACAACTGGCATACCTGCTGTTCCCCGGCAAGTCCCACAACGACCCGGAGGTAATGATGCTGCTGGAGGGTATACAGGACGGCACCCTGGACAGCGTAGTGTGCCAAAGCGGCGGGCTGGTGCCCTATTCCCTGGCAAAGGCGCTGGTAAAAAGCGCAAACAAAAGCAGCAAGCAAGCTGAAAAACTGCACAAATTATAAAGAAAAGAGAGAGCGAATTTTTCACTCTCTCTGTTTTTATCCCCTGCCCCAGGGTTTACCTATGAGAAATGCGGGTGTATAATAGTGCCGGATGAAGTGAGGCAACTATGAAAGATATAAAAGTAAAATCGGATCAAAAACAAAACAGCGCCACCATGTTGATGACCGAGGGTAAAATTTGGAAACAGCTATTGGTGTTTGCCGTGCCGTTGATTCTGGGTAATCTGCTGCAACAGATGTACAATGCAGTGGACTCCATTATTGTAGGCAACTACGTAGGCAGCAATGCGCTGGCCGCCGTTGGCTCCAGCAATGCACTCATTAACCTGCTGATCGCCTTTGCCCAAGGGGCGTCCGTGGGCGCCGGCGTGGTGATCTCCCAGTTCTTAGGTGCAGGCGACACCAAGCGGGTGCACCGGGCAGTCCACACGGCAGCCACCATCGCCTTATTGTTAGGCGTAGTGCTCACCGGAGCCGGCATCGCCCTAAGCCGGGTGCTGCTGGTGGCCATGGACACCCCAACCGCTGTACTGAACGACTCGGTGCTGTACCTGCGCATTTACGCCGGCGGTTTTCTCTTTAATGTGGTGTACAATATGGCCACCGGTATTCTCAACGCTGCCGGCAATTCCCGCCGCCCGCTGCTGTATCTGGGCGCCGCCTCTGTGACCAACATCGTACTGGACTTGGTGCTTATTGAGGGGTGCAAAATGGGCGTAGCCGGTGCCGCTGTGGCTACCGATGTGAGCCAGCTGATCTCCTGCCTGCTGGCAGTAAGCTACCTGCTGCGGGTAAAGTCCGATTATAAAATTCGCGTGAAAAGCCTGTGCTTGGACGGCGATATGGCCAAGCGCATTATCCGCGTAGGGCTGCCCACCGGCATACAGAATATGGTCATCAGCTTCTCCAATGTGCTGGTGCAAACCAGTGTTAACCACTACGGCGCTATGGCCATGGCCGGATTCACCGCCTACTTAAAGGTGGACGGCTTTAACATATTGCCGGTGCTGAGTATCAGCATGGCAGTGACCACCTTTGTGGGTCAAAACTACGGTGCAGGAAATCTAAAGCGGGTCAAAAGCGGAATGTGGACCGCCCTGCTGATGAGCACCGTTTATACCATACTGACCGGCGCGCTGCTGCTGGCATTCTCCCACCCGGTGATGCGGCTGTTCACCTCGGACAGCGCCGCCATTCATTACGGTGTGTTGGCGATGAAATACTTTTGCCCTTACTATGTGCTGCTGGGTGCGCTGAATGTGCTGGCAGGCACTGTGCGCGGCACCGGCAAGAGTATACCGCCCATGCTCATTCTGCTGTTTTCCATGTGCATCTTCCGCATCATTTGGATTCAGCTGGCAGTGCCCCATTATGACAACATCGACGGTGTGTTTATCCTCTACCCCATCTCCTGGGTAATCGGTGTAGTGTTGATGGCGCTGTACACCTGGAAAGGTCACTGGCTACACTACGGCAACGAAAATGAGAGAGCAAAAGAAGCATAACATAAAAACAAAACAGCGGTTGCAAGTTTATGCCTGCAACCGCTGTTTTTCAATTATCATTTGATTTTCAGCGCGCGGGTGGCGTTGAGCACTGCCAGCACCATCACGCCCACATCGGCAAAAATCGCCAGCCACATACCGGCAATACCCAGAGCGCCCAGCACCAGGCAAACAGCCTTCACCGCCAGGGCGAACACAATATTTTGCCATACAATCTGCAAGGTGTGGCGCGAGATCTTCATGGCCAGCGCAATCTTAGACGGATCATCATCCATCAGCACCACATCTGCCGCTTCAATGGCAGCGTCCGAGCCGAGGGCGCCCATAGCGATCCCCACATCAGCGCGGGACAGCACCGGCGCGTCGTTGATGCCGTCGCCTACAAAGGCCAAGTTCTCCTTGGGGCCTTTCTCTGCCAGCAACTTTTCCACCTGCGCCACCTTATCACCGGGCAGCAACTCGCTTTCCACTCGATCCATACCGATCTCCGCAGCCACCCGATCTGCCGCTGCCTTGGCGTCGCCGGTGAGCATGACGGTCATTTTTACGCCATTCTCCTTGAGCGCAGCCATCGCTGCCTTGGCGGTGGGCTTCACCACATCAGAAATCACAATACAACCGATATACTTGCCGTCCGCCGCCACATACACGGTTGTACCGTCTGTACGTTCACCGGGCAGGGCAGCGCCGATCTTTTTCATCAGCTTGGCGTTACCGACAGCTACCGGATGGCCGTCCACCAACGCCTGCACGCCGTGACCGGCGATCTCCTGAATGGCGCTGACCCGCTCCCCTTGCAGAGGCTGACCGTAAGCATCTTTCAAGCTTTGACTGATGGGGTGATGCGATCCACTCTCCGCATAGGCCGCCAGACCCAGCAGCACCTTTTTATCCACCCCCGGCGCCGGGTACACACCGGTCACCTGGAACACCCCTTTGGTCAGGGTACCGGTTTTGTCACATACAATATATTTGGTGTCTGCCAAAGCTTCCAAGTAGTTGGAGCCTTTCACCAAAATGCCGTTTTTAGAAGCACAGCCGATACCGCCGAAGAAACTCAGCGGAATAGAGATCACCAGCGCGCAGGGGCAACTGATGACCAGGAAGGTCAGTGCTCTTGTGATCCACTCGGCCCACATAGCCGGATGACCTGCCAACAGACGGATCAACGGCGGCAGCACTGCCAGCGCCAATGCACTGTAACACACGGCGGGGGTATAGTACCGGGCGAACTTTGTGATAAAGTTCTCGGACTTGGACTTTTTCATGGCAGAATTCTCCACCAAATCCAAGATTTTAGACACGGTAGACTCGCCGAATGGCTTGGTGGTGCGCACCGTAATGCGCCCGCTCATATTGATGCAGCCACTAATCACATCGTCGCCCTTCTTGGCATCCCGTGGCACACTCTCGCCGGTAAGCGCACCGGTATTCAGGGTTGTATTGCCCTCCACGATCACACCGTCAATGGGCACCTTTTCGCCGGGATCCACCACAATCTCCGTGCCCACTTCCACATCGTCCGGATCCACCTGTTCCAGTTTGCCGTCCACCATCAAATTGGCATAGTCCGGACGAATATCCATCAGGGCGGCAATGTTTTTACGGCTCTTGCCCACCGCCACACTCTGGAACAGTTCGCCGATCTGGTAAAACAGCATAACAGCCACGCCCTCTTTGAAGTCTTGTAAGCAAAGGGCGCCAACGGTGGCCACTGCCATTAAGAAATTCTCATCAAACACCTGGCGGTTTTTGATCCCTTTAAGCGCTTTCCAAAGAATATCGTAGCCGATCACAAAATACGGCACCAAATACAGAACGATCATAGCCCACTGTGGCAGCAGGGCCAGCTTATCCAGCAGGATTACCCCTGCCAGCAGCACCAGCGCAACGATAATGCGCACCAGCACTTTCTTTTGCTTCTTGCTCATACCTTTTCCTCCCAAATGCAGGTTTACAGAAAGATCTCGCAATCGCTCTCCACCCGCTTGCAATTTTTTCGGGCGGCTGCCATCACTGCATCCACATCCGCGCCCGCTTCAAATTCCACTTTCAGCTTTAGGGTCATAAAGCTCAGGGCAGCGTTCTGCACACCGGGGGTCTTTTTCACAGCGTCTTCCATCTTGGCAGCACAATTGGCACAATCCACGTCCACATTATAAGTCTTTTTCATAACCATTCTCCTATGCAAAATGTTTGTTTTGTCGTTTAGAACAAGATAACATATTCTCATCTGTTCATATGTCATTATATTCAACCGGATAAAGAATGTCAATAGGTTTCTAAAAAAAGGCGCAAAAAATAGGCAGTGTGCCGCTTTTGCCCAGCAACCGGGTACACCACCTGCAATTACGGTTCAAAACAGACAGAAAAAAACCGCCCTGCCGAAACAGGACGGTTCGAGTTTATGATAGATTACATATCGGCAATATTTGCCTGCACAATTTCCAGAATCCGATCCAGGTCCTGAATATCCGCATCATTCAAGCCGGCATACATGGTCTCAACCAACGCACTTTCTTTGCTGTGGAAATCAGCGATCACAGCCTTGGCCTTATCCGTGAGAGAAATGCGAACGGCGCGGCGGTCCTCTTTGTCACGCACAACGGTCACATAGCCCTGCTTACGCAACTCCTCGACGCAGCGGCTGATCATGCCCTTGGAGTAATCCGTATCATGGCTTACATCGCGCACAGTCTGGGGAGCCTTGGATTGATCCAGACACAGCAAAATCTCAACCATACATCTGGACACACGTGCTTTTTTGTCTCCCTTCGCAGCCACAGCGCCTGCAGCCTCCATGCCTACGGCTTCAGCCAGCTCCTTGCGCTTTTTGGAAACAGCTTTGGCGGTTTGAATGAACTTGCTGCCAAATGCAGTCATTTTTTTGCTCATAATGAAGTCCTTTCTGCTTCACCCTCTTCTCGTCTATAAATATACTATAAAACAAAATCCTTGTCAAGCAGAAAAGTAGAAAATCGTATGCATTTATCGATTATTTTACACTTTCGTCCTGATCATCCAATACGCGGGCGTTTTCGTCAATGATCGGCGCCGTACGATTAACTGCGTCCTCCACAGCGCGGCCCACCTTACGCAGCTGCGCATAGCCAACGGCTTCCATCACTGCATACAGCAGCAGCGCCACGCCCAGCATTCTGGCCAGCGCCAGGGCAGTATGAAAAGGATTGACCATACACACGATCCCTAAAATGACGGACACCATCGTCAGCGCCAAATTGACGCCCCAGCCGGGCAGCAGCCGCATTTCCCGCCGCAGGGCGATCACCAGACCAATGATCCCGCCGCAAAAGATAGATGCACCGAACAGAAATTCTACCAATGTGAGAATACTCTGGTACTTGGCGCAGACGATCACGCCGCACACCATGGAAATCAATCCCGCAGACAGCGCCACCGGGCCGGCAGTCTTGCGAAAATACTGCACCACCCCAACAGCGCCCATAATCAGCAAAGCGCCGCCAAAAGCCAGGCTGATATAGCGAATACTGGCTTCCGGAAAAATCAGCAGAGCTATCCCGCACAACGCGGAAACAATGATACTGACAATGGAATAAGAACGAAATTTTTCAAACAATTCGCGCATCGTGATCCCTCCAATAGAAACGATTGCCCTAAACCGGTCACACCTCATTTATAGCACCAAACGGCCCCTTTGTCAAATCATAGACAAGCCGCCCTTTTTCAGTATGCCATCGGAGCCGAAAATCATACAAAACAGCCCCCGGCGTACCGAGGGCTGCCCATATATAATGTGTATTATAACTGACTGGCCTCCGCCTTGATCTTTTGTGCAATGTGCTCCGGGCACCGATCATAGCGGGCAAAGGCGGTGGTAAAGGAACCACGACCCTGGGTCATTTGGCGCATGGCGGTAGAGAAGGTAGACATCTCCGACTCCGGCACCTCCGCCATAATCTCCTGGCTGCCGTCCCCGGAAGGGGTCATGCCCAGCACGCGCCCGCGGCGCTTGTTAATATCACCGATCACATCGCCCATAGCCTCATCGTTTACCGTTGCGGTCACTGTCAGGATCGGCTCCAGCAGCACCGGCATCGCCTTGGGAATACCCTCTTTATAGGCCAGGGACGCAGCGGTCTTAAAGCTCATTTCGCTAGAGTCTACCGGGTGGTAAGAGCCGTCAAACAGCGTGGCCTTTACGCCCACCATGGGATAACCGGCCAGCACACCTTTTTGCATACTCTCCCGCAGACCCTTTTCTACTGCCGGGAAGAAATTCTTGGGCACGGCGCCGCCTACCACACGCTCGGCGAACACCAGTTCTTCTGTATCATAAGGCTCAAATTCAATAAACACATCACCAAATTGGCCGTGGCCGCCGGACTGCTTCTTGTGCCGCCCTTGGGCAGAGACCTTCATAGTAATGGTCTCCCGGTACGCCACGCGAGGCTGCACCAGTGTTGCCTCCACACCGAATTTGCTCTTCAGCCGGGCCATCGCCACATCCAGGTGCTGCTCGCCCAGGCCGCTGAGAATTTGCTGATGGGTCTCGTTGTTGACGCCAAAGTGCAGGGACGGATCCTCCTCGCACAGACGGCTGAGACCGGAAGCCACTTTCTCCTCTTCGCCTTTCTTGGCCACTTCCACAGCCATGGCATAGGTGGCGCTCGGAATATGCACACCGTCCAGGGTCACCACTTGCCCGGCGCTGCAAAGGGTATCGCCGGTGGCAAAGCCGCCCAGCTTGGTCACTGCACCAATATCCCCGGCGGACAGTTCGCCGATGTCCGTTTGCTTGGCGCCGAATACGCTTACCAACTTGCCCATGCGCTCCTCTTTGCCGGTGCGGGCGTTGTAAGCAGGGGTAGCGGCAGTGATTTTGCCGCTAATCACCTTAAAGTAAGACAGCTTGCCGATAAACGGATCCGCCACCGTCTTAAAGCAGACCGCAGCCAAGGGTCCGTTGGGGTCCGGGGTCAACTCGATGGGCTCACCGTCAGCGTCTGCCGCATACTCGCTCTTAGGCGCAGGACAAACCTCTGCCAGAAAATCCAGCAACAGATCGCAGGCCGTCTCTGCCAAACCGCTCAGGGCAAACACCGGGATAATGGAACCGTCCGCCACACCGGCTTTCAGCCCGCGGATTTTCTCCTCCGGGGTCAGTTCCTCGCCCTCAAAATATTTTTCCATCAGTTCTTCATCAGCAGAGGCCACAGCTTCCGTAAACACGGCCTGTACCGCCTCAAATCGGGGAGCGTCGTCCGGCTGGGCATCACTCTCGGTGCGCTTGCCGTCTGCATACGCATAGGCTTTGCCGTCGATCATATTGTAATAGGCAGCCACCTTGCCGCCGGAGATGATGGGCACTACCACCGGGCAGGCCGCCGTGCCGAACTTGGCCACAATGCCGTTAAAGCTCTTGTAAAAATCTGCACGATCGTCGTCCATTTTGGTAGTCACCAGCACCCGCGCCATACGGCGGGAGCCGGCATTCTTAAATGCCTTTTCCGCACCCACAGCCAGACCGCTGCGGGCAGACACCACGATCACCGCCGTCTCTGCGGCGCGCAGTCCCTCAAAGGCCCCTTGCTCAAAGTCAAACAAACCGGGGGTGTCAATAAAGTTCAGCTTTTTGCTCCTATATTCAACGGAAGCCACGGCGCTGGCCATGCTGATGTGGCGCTTTTTCTCCTCGGCGTCAAAGTCAGTCACCGTGTTGCCGTCAGCCACTTTGCCGGCGCGTTCCGTCGCCCCTGCCAAATGCAGCATAGCCTCCAGCAGGGTGGTTTTGCCCTTGGAGACGTGACCTGCAAGCGCAATGTTCCGAATTTGATCAGGTGCATAAGTTTTCATAAGTCCATCCCTCTTTAATAAGAATTGCTTTTGTGCATATTGTATAATATTTTTCAACATCCGTCAATGCTTTTTGCAACCCTTTTACAAATAATTTGCAAAGCTCCATCGCAAGGCACCCAAGTGCCCCGTACAATATATGCACGCACCCCTACCGCAGAACCCCACCGACACCCCTAAAAAGCAGAAATGGGCATAGAAATAGCCGGGCGGATAACTGCCCGGCCGTTTCGTTAGATTGGGTTAGTGGAAATAGGAATAATACGAACAATGTCGCCCACTTCGTTGCGAATGCCCACGGCAATTTGCATAAACAACAAATCGCCCTCTGACAAAGTCGCTTCAATGATTACATAATCGTCCGTTTCTACCAGATCTTTCGTATCTTCTACAATCATTTTCAATCCTCCTTTGTGTTAATTATGACATAAAGTGGATATAATTGTCAATACTTTTTGTAAATTTAGTACACACCGTCCTATAAAGTTCACATTTTCGTCAGTTTTACATAGCATTATCCCGCACTTTGTCGATTAGGCTTTCTGAACTTTCGCGTCAAATGTAGCATGAACAGCGCAAATGGGACTGTCACGAAATGACTGAGGGATCGCGGTTCCGTGGAGGCATCGAATCCTACTCGCTATACTGCATTTCTTTAATAAGTGTCGACCAGTCCTGCTCATATACTTTTTCACGCTGGGCTTCTTCTATGTCACTTTCAGGTGTTGCGTAGTCTCCGGTTACCGATCTGTACATTTTTATAAAGCCCTGACCATTCTTTTTGGTACCCTTTAGAATGACAATTGAGGAAATGAAAATGCCATAATGAAAATATGTAAATTTGCTTATTGGATCAAGATACACTCCAATTTTTCTAACTCCCCCATAATTGATTTTTTCGCATAAATCCTTATAGGCGATCAGCTCGTGTTTATTCGCACAAGAGATTAACTCCCTTGCAATGCTGTAATGCAAATCTGAAAACATATCATTCTCCTTTCTGAACAATGTGTATCAAGTACATTTAATTTCGTGCATAAAAGAACCCCAGCCGCACGCCGTCAGAATAATATGTACTTTTCAATTCTTCTGCGGCTTTTTTGGGGTCACTTAAAATTGAAGGTGCTACTTTCCCATTTCCAGGAAGTTGATACCACCCATTTGGTTCTTCGAAATAAACGGATTTAATATTGGTTCCAGATATAATGTATTGGCCAATGCTAGTAACACTCTTAGGAATATTCAGTGTTGCCAGCAATGTACAGCCGGCAAATGCTGCACTTCCAATGTGCGTTACTTTAGATGGAATCGTTATTTCTTTAAGCGAAGTACAATGTTGAAAAGCATTATCACCAATTTTTGTCAAGTTTTCAGGAAATATTATCTTAGATAATTTTGAGCAACTATAGAAGCAATAAGCATCTTCAATTGTTATCAACGATTGCGGCAGAACCACACTTGTAAGTGATGAGCATTCATAAAAAGTTCTTTCATTAAGAACTTTTACCCCTTCAGGAATAACAACATTATCTAATGCAGAACATCCTGAAAAAGCATACTTTCCAATAGTGTTAACCGTTTTTGGAATCGTTATATTGCTTAAGTATTTGCAATCCATAAAGGCTTTTTCAGAAATAGTGGATACTGTCTTTCCATTGAAAGTTGATGGAATTGTAATATTCTCTGCAACTGTCTTATATTCCTCTTTGATAGCAACGCTAAGTGTTCCGTCATCGAGTCTTGTAAAGTTTAGCATAGAAACGGAATCCGTAACATTGGAATTTATGCTACCCAAATTGTCACTCGTACCATCTGTATAGGTAATAATCAGCTCGCCATTGACCAGTTCCGTCTTGGCAATGCCGCGGCCGGGATCACCTTTATCGCCCTTGTCGCCCTTTTCGCCTTTTTCGCCCTGGGCGCCTTTAATATTGCCCAGGTTGGTCACGGTATTATCCGTCAGGGTCACCAGCAGTTCACCGTCCGCAGACAAGGTCACAGACTGAATACCGGTACCGTCTGTACCGGTCACACGGCCTACATTCTCCGTGCGGCCATCGGTATAAGTCAGTTCCAGTTCGCCGTCCGCGGTCACACGACAAGCGGTAATACCAATGCCGTCCGCGCCACGAATATTGCCCAGGTTCAACACCGTACCGTTGGTGAGAGTCACCGTCAGTGCTCCCTGATCCGTGATCCGAACAGAGGAAATACCTACACCATCGGTACCGTCTTTACCGTCGGTGCCGTTGGCGCCATCCTTGCCATCAACACCGTTCACGCCGTCTTTACCGGCGGCACCGGTGTCACCCTTGTCGCCTTTTTCGCCCTTTTCACCTTGAGCGCCGTCTTTGCCGGCGGCACCAGTGTCGCCCTTGTCGCCTTTTTCACCCTTTTCGCCTTGAGCGCCGTCTTTGCCGGCGGCGCCGGTGTCGCCCTTGTCACCTTTTTCACCCTGGGCACCGGTGTCGCCCTTGTCGCCTTTATCGCCTTTTTCGCCTTGAGCGCCGGTAGCTCCAGTGTCGCCTTTGTCTCCCTTTTCACCTTTTTCACCTTGAGCACCGTCTTTACCGTCTACACCGTTTACGCCGTCTTTGCCTACGGCGCCGGTATCTCCTTTATCACCTTTTTCGCCCTTGATGGTGCCTAAATCAAGTGTAGTACCATTGGTAAGTGAAATTTGCAATTTACCATCATCCGTGATCGTAATGGTTTGAATACCAACGCCGTCCTGACCGTCAACACCATTGACGCCGTCTTTGCCGTCCTTGCCATTTGTACCATTTGTTCCGTTTTTACCGTCTTTGCCGTTGGTGCCGTCCTTACCGTCAGAACCGGCCACCCGACCTACATTGATACGGGTACCGTCCGTCAGGATGATCATCAGATCGCCGCCTTCACTAAACTTGGCGGTAGAAATACCGGCCTGCTTCTGCTTGCCGTTGGCCTCGACGGACTTCACCCATTCTTTTTCCGTACCCTTATAGCCGTTCTCTACCGCAATGTCATAGGCGGACTTGCCCTTTAAGGATGTGAGCCATTCGTCCACGCTGCCGTCATAGCCGTTAGCCACAGCCAACTCATAGGCAGACAGCCCGTTCTTAATATTGCTCACCGGCTGGGCGCTGTTTTTATGTACCAAAGTCGCTACCAAAAAGGCAATACCCACCATCAGCAGCACTGCCAACAGGCACGCCAGCACTTTGGCCCCCGTTCGCTTGGTTGTAGATTTTTCTTCTGCGTTCATTCAAGAATTCTCCCTTCTTTTAATAAAAATCTTTATAGATACTGTCAGTATAAAACAAAATAAAGGGAAAGTGTGCAATTAGAACAAATTGTTCTAATCCTATATAGAACAGATTGTTCTAAGATATAATGGTTCCGGTGATGATATGAAATTTCAAAGAATCCGGGACCTACGGGAGGACGCGGACCTGACCCAAAGCGAGATGGGCCGGGCGCTGCACCTGCCCCAACGCACATACGCCTATTATGAAAGCGGGCAGCGCACCGTGCCGCCGGAGGTGCTCATTGCACTGGCGAACTTCTACGGGGTGAGTGTGGACTACATCTTAGGGCGCAAGAACGACAAAAACTAAGCCACGGTAACAAGGGGTAATTGTTACTGTGGCTTTTGTTTTATCTATTTGCCCTTAATGCGGCGCAGGGCGGTTTTTTCCAGTCGGCTGACCTGGGCCTGGCTGATGCCGATCTCAGACGCCACCTCCATCTGGGTTTTGCCCTCCATAAAACGCTTATAGAGAATATTGCGCTCCCGATCGTCCAGCTGCCTGATCTGATCCTTAATCATCATCTCGTCCACCCAGTCCGCGTCCGTATTGGCGTCGCCCACCTGGTCCATCACATAAATGGTGTCGCCTCCGTCGGAATACACCGGCTCGTACAAGGACACCGGGTCCACAATGGCCTCCAGCGCCAGCACCACATCGGTGGTCTTCATACCCAGCTTGGCGGCGATCTCGTCCACCGTCGGTTCTCGGCCGTTGGCGGCCATCAGCTGCTCCTTCACCTGCATGGCTTTATAGGCGGTATCCCGCATAGAGCGGCTGACCCGCACCGGGTTATCGTCTCGCAAAAAGCGGCGCACCTCCCCTACGCACATGGGCACGGCGTAAGTGGAGAACTTTACATTCAACTCCGTATTAAAATGGTCAATGGCTTTGATCAGCCCGATGACCCCCACCTGGAACAGATCGTCCATACTCTCGCCGCGGCCGGAGAACCGCTGGATTACCGACAGCACCAGCCGCAGATTGCCGCAGATCAGGGCATCCCGAGCCTGCTTGTCCCCGGCCTGGGCCTTGCGCAGCAGATCCATTTTCTCTTTCTCTCCCAGCACTTTCAGCTCCGAGGTGTTGATCCCGCAGATTTCTACTTTACCGTATTGCACATGCGTCCGCCTTTCTATGATATGTACAATACGCTTATGAATAGTATGGACCGCTGGGTGCAAAAATATCAAGCAAAGCAAGATTTTTGTATGGCGGGTGATCGGGTTGCCGTATCATGTGGGCGTTGCGCCAACCGTTTTATCCCCTCAGTCGCACAAATGCGACAGCACCTAACCGGTGCCCGTCCCCTCAGTCGCACAAACGCGACAGCTCCCCTTGAAAAAACAAGGGGAGCCGTTTTTACATTCTAATATTGTGTTTCTATCACGCCGGGTCCTTACCGTCAAAAACGGCAAACACGGCATAATCACTCAAACAATAAAACTCATTGTCATAGGTGGCAGACAGATAATTCATAAAGGCGCACACCTCCTGAGCGGTTTTTTCCGTAGCAAAGAGCAAATTGTCGTTCAGATCCTCAGCGTACTCCCGCAGCACCTGGCCGTTCAATTCTTCAAAGAATTCCGGGAACAACGCCTCCTCATACTCGGTAACACCCACCCGGATTAGGCCGTCTGCCAGGGGTGATACACTCAGATCCCGGGCGCACACATCGTAGCCCAAAAGCGCGCCGCCCAAAAGTCCCGCACTCTCGTGCTCGTCGTTAAAGGTGATCAACTCGCAATCTGCGCCTCGGCTACCAAGCAGATCCACCATCTGCCGGGCAGCGCAGGCTGCCGCCACCGTACAGTGAATTTCCTGGGTCTCATCGTCTACAAAATTCTCCAAAAAATTCGTGACCCGGCCGCCGATCTTGGCGTCCGTCATATAATCTGCCAACTGGTTGGAGCGGCAAACGCCCCGATACCCATCCGGCTGCAAATCGCAAATGGCAAGTCCCTTCAACAAAAATCCCTTCTTTGTGTTAAATGTGCAAAACGGTCTTGACCACCGCCAGCATCTCCCGCATCCAGTAGGTGCCCAGCAGATACACATCGGTGGCCGCCGGTGTGGAGCTGGCGGTCAGGCCCGCTCGCTGACACAGCAGCATGCCCCGGCGGCAATGGAAATCAGAGGTCACCACCGTCACATGGCGGTTCAGTCCGTTTTGTTCTATAATTTTGGCCGAAAAAGCCACATTTTCCTCCGTAGAAGTGGAGCGATCCTCCAGATACAACCGATCGGCGGCGATCCCCCGGCGCACCAGTTCTCGGCGCATACACTCCGCCTCGCTGATCTTCTCATCCGGGCCTTGGCCGCCGCTGAGCACAGCCTTGCTGTCCGGGTTCTTCTCCAAATACTCGGTGGCCGCCTCGATCCGCTGGCGCAGCATACGAGAAGGGCGCTCCCCCTTCACCGAGCAGCCCAGCACCAGTACAGTCTCGTCCCGGTGGCCGGTTTGGATCAAGCCAGTAAGCATATAGCCGCTGGTGAGCACCGCCACGGCGCACACCAATGCCACCGCTGCCTTGAGCACCACCGCACCCGGGGCGTGATTGCCCGGCGCCAGCAAATGGGTCACCGGCTGCACAAACACACCGCAGAGCAACAGCACCACGGCAAAAGCAATGCCCAGCACATTACCGGCATTGAGAATATGATTGAGCACCCAAGGCGCCAAATACCACAGCAGCAGTACCGCGCCGACGGCGAAAAACGCAACCTGAATAAAAATCACCTGTTCGTCTTGTTTTTTGTCTTTCTTTCGTAAATGTAGCATAACACAGCGCTCCTTTCAGCCATTTCAGCCTAACAGAGCCGCCGCAGAAAGGCAAGGCACGGGCGGTGGAAACACTCCACGCACCGTGGAATCGGCGAAAAACATTGACAATTCGCCTCATTGCCGTATAATAACTATATTATAGTATAGCATTCAGGAGCCAAATATGGAAGAAAAAAATACAAATTGGCAAAAAAGTGTTTGCGCTGTGGTGCTGCGCGAGGGCAAGGTGCTGCTGGCACGCCACACTTATGGCGCCGGAAAAGGGCTGTTCATCACCCCCGGCGGGTATCTGAAAAACGGCGAAAGCCCGGAGCAGGCCATGTGCCGGGAACTGATGGAAGAAACCGGCATTACCGCCAAGCCGGTGAAGCTGCTGGCGGTGCGTTTTAGCGAGCAGGACTGGTACGCCGCCTTTTTGGCAGAGTACACCGGCGGCACGCCCCGCAGCGACAGGGACGAAAACGACCGGGTGGTGTGGATGGATTGCGAAGAAGCGCTCTCCCGCCCCGATGTGCCGGACCTGTCCAAAAAACTCATTACCGCCGCCCTGTCCGGTGGCGGGCTAACGCCTATTGACTATGCTCCCCAGCGGGAAAAATTCGGCGCCATGACTTTCTACGCCGCCGAAAAATAGAACAGAAAAAGCCGACTTGACTGTACGCAACAATCAAGCCGGTTTTTATTTTAATCGTTATCTAACACAGACTTCAGGTACTGGCCGGTGTAAGACGCCGGGCAAGCAGCAATCTCCTCCGGGGTGCCGCAGGCCACCAGCGTGCCGCCGCCAATACCGCCCTCCGGGCCAAGATCAATAATATAATCCGCAGTTTTGATCACATCCAGGTTGTGCTCGATCACCACCACGGTGTTGCCGTTGGCCACCAGCCGCTCCAGCACATTCACCAGCCGGTGCACATCTGCCGTATGCAGCCCGGTGGTGGGCTCGTCTAGAATATAAATCGTCTTGCCGGTGGGGCGCTTCATCAGCTCGGTGGCCAGCTTCACGCGCTGCGCCTCGCCGCCGGACAGGGTAGTCGCCGGCTGGCCGATCTTTACATACCCCAAACCCACATCGGACAGGGTTTGCAGCTTGCGCAAGATCTTAGGCTGCTGGGCAAAGAACGCCACGCCCTCGTCTACAGTCATCTCCAGCACTTCATAAATATTCTTGCCCTTGAACTTCACTTCCAGGGTCTCTCGGTTGTACCGATGACCGCCGCACACATCACAGGGTACATACACATCGGCCAAAAAGTGCATTTCGATCTTCACAATACCGTCGCCCTGGCAGGCCTCGCACCGACCGCCCTTAACATTAAAAGAAAAGCGATTGGCCTTATAGCCCCGCATTTTGGCATCCGGGGTGGAAGCAAACAGGTCGCGAATATCGTTAAACACACCGGTATAAGTAGCCGGGTTGGACCGGGGGGTGCGGCCAATGGGTGACTGGTCAATGTTGATGACCTTGTCCAGATTGTCCACGCCGGTCATACGGTCAAACTTGCCCGGGCGCTTTTTGGCACCGTTGAGCATATTGGCCAGGTGCTTATAAAGGATCTCGTTTACCAGACTGGATTTGCCGGAGCCGGACACGCCGGTCACGGCCGTAAAAGTTGCCAGCGGGATCTCCACATCAATGCCCTTCAAGTTGTTTTGTGCCGCACCGTAGATCGTCAGTTTTTTGCCGTTGCCCGGCCGCCGCTTGGTTGGTACCGGGATCTTGCGCTTGCCGCTCAGGTATTGGCCGGTGATGGAGCGCTCGCAGGCAATAATATCGTCTACCGTGCCCGCTGCCACCAGCTCACCACCATGGATACCGGCACCGGGACCAATGTCTACCACATAGTCTGCCGCCCGCATGGTGTCCTCGTCATGTTCCACCACGATCAGGGTGTTGCCCAAGTCCCGCAGGTGGCGCAGGGTACCCAGCAGCTTTTCATTGTCCCGCTGGTGCAAACCGATGGATGGCTCGTCCAAAATATACAGCACACCCATCAGGCTGGAGCCGATCTGGGTAGCCAGACGAATGCGCTGGCTTTCGCCGCCGGACAGGGTGGCCGCTTCTCGCGCCAGAGACAAATAATCCAGCCCCACACTGTTCAGGAAATTCAGTCGATCACGGATTTCCCGCACGATCAGGGCGCCGATCATCTGTTCCTTTTCCGTCAGCTGCAGGTTCTGGATAAAATCCAGTTCTTCATGAATGGGCATTTGGCAGAACTCATAAATATTCTTGCCTCCAACGGTCACAGACAGGCTCTCCGTAGACAGGCGGGCGCCACCGCAGTCCGGGCACACGCACTGGGTCATCACAGCCTCAATATCCGCCCGAGCCCAGTCGGAGGAGGTCTCCGCATACCGGCGCTGCAAGTTGGGAATCACGCCCTCAAAGGTGCCGTTATAACTAGAGGAGCCGTAAGAGGTGCTCCGCTGCATTTTCAGCTTTTTGGTGCCGGTGCCGTATAAAATGGCGTCCAGCCCCTTCTTGGGGATCATCTCTACCGGAATATCCAGCGAGAATTTGTACGCCTGGGCAATGGCCTCAAAATACATCCGGGCAATGCTGCCGCCGTCTGCCACATTCCAGCCGCTGGCCTTAATGGCTCCCTGGTTGATGGACAGCTTTTTGTTGGGAATCACCAGCGCCGGATCGATCTCTTTATAAGACCCGATACCGCCGCAGGTTTTGCAGGCGCCAAAGGGATTGTTAAAGGAGAACATGCGGGGGCTCATCTCTGCGATCACCGCACCGTGCTCCGGGCAGGCGTAATTAAGGGAATACAGTTCCTCCCGCTCCCCTACAATATCCACCAGCACCACGCCGTCTGCAATATGGGTGGCGGTCTCCACGCTGTCAGCCAAGCGGCCGGCAATATCCGGCTTCATCACCAGGCGGTCCACCACGATCTCAATATTATGCTTTTTATTCTTGTCCAGCTTGATCTCTTCTGCCAGGTCATAAACGGAGCCGTCAATGCGCGCACGCACAAAGCCGGACTTGCGGGCGTTGTCCAGTTCCTTAACATACTCGCCCTTGTGCCCTCGCACAATGGGCGCCATAATTTGAATTTTCGTTTTCTCCGGCAGGGTGAGAATTTGATCCACGATCTGATCCACCGTCTGCTGGGTGATCTCGCGCCCGCATACCGGGCAATGGGGAATACCGATCCTTGCCCACAACAGTCGCAAGTAGTCATAGATCTCCGTTACCGTGCCCACGGTGGAGCGAGGGTTGCGGGAGGTGGTCTTTTGGTCAATGGATATGGCCGGGGACAGACCCTCGATATAGTCCACATCCGGCTTTTCCATCTGACCCAGGAACTGGCGGGCGTAAGAGGACAGGCTCTCCACATACCGGCGCTGACCTTCGGCATAAATGGTGTCAAAAGCCAGGCTGGACTTGCCGGAGCCGGACAGGCCGGTAAACACCACCAGCTTGTCCCGGGGAATCTCTACATCAATATTCTTCAAGTTGTGCTCGCGGGCACCTTTTACCACAATGTTCTTTATCATTTCAGCTTGCGCTCTCCCTCCTGCTCCAGTTTTTGAATTTCATCACGCAGGAACGCCGCGTGCTCGAATTCCAGCAGCCGGGCAGCCTCCTGCATTTCCCGCCGCAAACGGTCGATAAGCAGCTGCCGCTCTTTCTTGGTAAGTTTCTTTTGCTTGCCGTCGGCGGGGGCTTTGGAGGTGATCTCCAAAATATCCCGCACATCCTTTTTAATGGTCTTGGGCACAATGCCGTGCTCGGCGTTATACGCCTCCTGAATGGTGCGACGGCGCAAAGTCTCTCGAATGGCCCGCTCCATGGAGGGGGTCACGCTGTCCGCGTACATAATCACCTCACCGTTGGCGTTGCGGGCGGCACGGCCGATGGTCTGCACCAGGCTGGTCTCGGACCGAAGAAAGCCCTCTTTGTCCGCATCCAGGATCGCCACCAGGCTCACCTCCGGAATATCCAGTCCCTCACGCAGCAGATTAATCCCCACCAGCACGTCGAATTCGCCCAGGCGCAGATCGCGAATGATCTCCATACGCTCCATGGTATCCACATCGTGGTGCATATACCGCACCTTGATGGAGAATCCCTCCAAATACTCGGTAAGATCCTCGGCC
>OKRT01000260.1_pt1 | contig 24443 bp, 23 predicted proteins | sample 1601111 | NCBI WGS metagenome assembly OKRT01 (sample SAMEA3541572, study PRJEB24748) | human gut metagenome | biome: human gut; feature: human-associated habitat; material: faeces | place: China | collected 2012 | reverse complement strand
GATTTCGCTGCGGCCGTTTTTTTATATAAATATATGCGAATGTGTAAGGCAGATACAATACAAATAAAGGTATCGTTTTATACTTACACGACAGTAAAGCCGGTCGCGGGGGGAGGCGAAAGAAAGCGTTTCCAATAAAGTAAAACAAAAAATATTTTCAGGAGGAAAAATAGAGATGAGTAAGTTGAAATTGAAAGCAAAAATTCTTGCTTGTGCATTGTGTGTTATGGTCGCGACCGGATGCGGTACGGCACCAAGCAGCGGAAATACGGTGTCCTCACCAGCCGTATCAGCGGCAAGCAGTACATCTCAGAGTGAAGCAGGGACTGAGAAGGCACAACAAGCAGTGGAATTGCCGCATAGTGACAAATTTGTCGTCGCAGACGGTGCTGTAGTCTTCACAGATAAGCTGGGACGTGATGTGTCTATTTCTCAGAAGCCTCAGCGTGTAATCATATTGGATTATAATGCACTTGATCTTTGGTATCATGCGGGTGGGACTGCTGTTGGCCGCACGGGTCATATCCTTGTGGATTCCCGCGCCGATGAAGATGAAATGGGCTCTGAAATTAAAAATGTACCAATCATGAATGAAGCTCATGACCCCGTGAACATCGAAATGATTGTAGCACAGGAACCTGATTTGATCATTATCTCTCCCACCAGTAAAACGCACCTTGAGGCAGTGGAATCGTTCGAACAGTATAACATCCCATATTTTGCTTGGGATTATGACGATTTTGATGGATTCATTGAAAATCTTGAATTGTTTACGCTGTTAAATGACCGTGGAGATTTATACGAAAAATATGCATCTGACAACATCATACGTGTAAACGCGGTGCGTGAGAAGATCTCCGGGCAGGAGCCTGTAACGATGGTAATGTTATTGCCTCACGCGACAAATGGAATTTATGCGCTTGCCAATTCAGGCTATTTGGGGAATCTGTGCGAGGACATGAATTTAGAGAACATTGCAGGGGTAGAAACAAGTACGGTCGTAAGCATTGAATCTCTGTTGGACATTGATCCGGAATGGATATTTTCGCGCGGCGGTTCAGGCGACGGCTCCGAGGCGAATGCAAAAGCAATTTTTGAATCCTACCCTTTATGGAGTGAACTTACAGCGGTAAAAGAAGGGCGGTTCCAGCATCTTCCGGCTGAACTGTTTTTGTACCATGCCAATACCCGTTATGCTGATGCATATGAGTATTTGGCGAATCTGGTTTACCCGCAAATTTTCAATTAGGCATATTTAAGAATCGAAATGCCGCATACGCGGCATTTCAATTTTTAAGGGGCAACAAAAAAGAGGGGGAAGAAATGGGACATATACACACACACGATCGAGGAGTTAGATATCATTTTATTATTTTTTCTACCATTTTGGTGCTTGGGATGCTGGCGAGTCTGATGCTGGGCGCTGTAAACATTTCTATTCCAGATATATTCAGAGCGTTGTTCCTCGATCCTGAGAATAAATATCACCTTATTATTCGTGACGCCCGGTTGCCGCGCACGATCCTGGCGGTGCTGGTAGGAATGTGCCTTTCTGTAGCGGGCGCTATTATGCAGGGGATAACCCGTAATCCAATGGCGTCTCCTTCAATCCTCGGCGTTACAAACGGCGCGTCTTTGGTAACTTTCGCTCTGTTCATTTTTGTCCCCTCTGCCTTTCGTTCCATTCCAATCGCAGCGTTTATAGGCGCGTTGCTCACTACGTTATTGATTTATGGAATGGCGTGGAAAGGAGGAGTAAGGCCAATGATGTTCATTCTATCAGGTATTGCGGTTTCATCCATTCTCAGCGCGTTTTATAATGTACTCGTTACTCTTTTCCCTGACGCGATCACCGGTATGGTGGGATTTAATGTGGGGAGCCTTTCTGCACGTACATGGAGTCATCTATGGCTGATTCTGCCTTATGCCACGGCAGGTCTTGCTGCAAGTATTCTGCTTGCAGGGAAAATCAATTTACTAGCTATGGGCGATGAAATTGCGGTTGGTCTTGGGGTAAAAGTAGAACCTATACGCCTTGCACTTATTTCAGTATCTGCGCTTTTGGCGGCAAGTGCAGTAAGCGTGGCTGGCCTGATCGGTTTTGTAGGTTTGTGCGTCCCGCATATCACACGGCTGCTCATTGGCAGCGATTATCGCAAGCTTATTCCCGCCTGTGCGATCAACGGTGGAAGTGTATTGGTGATCTGTGATACGATTTCGCGAATTATTATGATTCCGAGAGAGATCCCTGTGGGAATTATTTTGGCGGCGATCGGTGCGCCCTTCTTTCTCTATTTGCTCCGCAAGCAAAGGAGGATTGCATAATGCTGGAAGTAAAGCATGTATGTTATGGCATAGATGGCGTTCCAATTTTGAAAGATATTTCGCTTGGCGTGCAAAAAGGCTGCATTGTCACAATAGTAGGCCCAAATGGCTGTGGAAAAAGCACTCTTTTGAAAATTATTTCACGCATTTTACGCCCGCAAAGCGGCGAAGTTCTTTTAGATGGATGTGATGTGCGGACAGCAAATACACGCAGCCTTGCGCGTCGTATGGCTATTTTACCCCAACGCAAAAATGTCGCTGTGGACCTGACGGTAGAACAGCTCGTACAATATGGACGCTATCCCCATACCGGATTTGGCGGGAAGCTGACAAAACGGGACATTGATAAAGTAGATGAGGCGATGCACGCAGCCGGGATTGAGACATTAAGAAACCGTGCAATCGGAACCCTTTCTGGGGGAGAAAGCCAAATGGCATGGATCGCCATGTGTCTTGCCCAGGCTCCGGAAATCATTTTGCTGGATGAACCGACGACCTATTTGGACATTTGCTACCAGTTGGAAGTTTTAGAACTGGTTCGCCATTTAAACCGGGCTTACGCAATGACGATTGTAATGGTATTGCATGATATCAATCAGGCTGCACAATATTCTGATATTGTTTATATGATGAAAGACGGAGAAATATATAACACCGGAGCCCCGAAGGATATATTTCTTCCAGAGTCTTTTACGGATGTATTCCGTGTTGAGATGCGGACGCTTACTGACAGGAACAATGAATATTATGTGCCTCAACGCATGGTTCGGCGCAGAGAGGAGAACGTATGAAAAAAATTGCTGTCTACGGAAAAGGCGGTATTGGAAAATCCACTACGGTATCGAATGTGGCAACTGCGTTGGTTCGGCTGGGATATACAGTCATGCAAGTCGGATGCGATCCCAAGTCGGATTCAAATAAAAATCATAATAGAGGAAAATTGATTCCCACTGTTTTGGATACCATACGCGATAAGGGCGATACAATTCGATTGGACGACATCGTATTTCGCGGTGACGATGGCGTATTGTGCGTAGAAGCGGGCGGACCTACACCGGGCGTGGGTTGCGCCGGACGCGGTATTATCGCTGCATTTGAAAAGCTGGCCCAGCTAAAGGCATTTGAAACATATAAACCAGATGTAGTGCTTTATGATGTATTGGGAGACGTAGTGTGCGGAGGATTCGCTATGCCGATACGCAATGGATATGCGAAAGACGTATACATTGTAACATCAGGAGAGATGATGTCGATGTATGCTGCATCGAATATTGCTTCTGCAGTCCGGAATTTCCGGACAAAGGGCTATGCACAGCTAGGCGGCCTTATCGTCAACGCAAAGGGAATTACAAATGAAACAGAAAAGGTTTCGGCACTATGTGCAGAGATTAACACTGAAATCGTGCAGATTATTCCACGTTGTAACGCAGTACAGGAGGCCGAGGACCAAAACCAAACGGTAGTCGAAGTATTCCCGGAAAGCGAAATGGCCCGAGTATATACAGCACTTGCAAAAAAACTCCTGGAGGAGAGCCATGAATAAAATGACCCTGACACATCTATCGAATATTACTGCGTATGACGATATTTCCTGTCCATCAAAAGCCATCAAGCGGGGAATGCACTGCCCGCTTTTTGGTTGTATTTTGCTGACAAAATATATTGCTGATATGCCGTTTTTAATTGTTGGAACGGATGAATGCGGATTTTATGGACGTGAAATAATCAAAGTTGTTGCAGATGATCCATTATCATATCCTGTATATACATATTCGATAGAGGAAAATGACGTTGTATATGGATGCGGCGAGAATCTGCTGAAAAGCTTACAGCAGATTCAGAAAACCGAATCCCCGACAGCTATCTGTGTAGTATCAACTTGTGTTCCGGAGTTGATTGGGGAGGATATCTCCGGCGTTGTATTCGAAGCAAGCAGACAGCTTAAGCTGCCCATCATACACTGTCCAGCTCACAATTTCGGAGAGAACAGCCATGTAGACGGCCAGAGCGATTTGATGGCCGCACTGAGTGAACTGATGCGGCCATGTGAGCGAATAGAAAAAAGTGTTAATTTGTTATGTGGACGTGGAGAAGCAGATGAAGATAGTGAAATAACCCGGTGGCTTGTGCAAAATGGAGTTAATATATGTGTTCGTTTCCCAGGCAGATGTACGGTAGCGGATATTCAAAATGCTCCGTCCGCATCCTTAAATATTGTAACAGACCCAATTGGGCTTAAACTCGCAAAAAAGATGCTGGAGCAATATAAAACACCATATATTCTGTTCGGGAAATACGCAGATCCCAAGCGTATTTTATCGTGCTACAAATCGTTGCAACGACATTTGAAACTGGCGGAAGATCCGTTCTGGGAAAAACGAGCAATACAGCTTCAGGCGTTGTGGGAACAAATTGGATACTGTGTGGAGGGAAAACAATACATCTATTCCAATTCGCCCTTGATTTCGATTGATATGATATTGATGCTGGAAAGATATGGGGCGAAACCGCTGGCGTATTATGTAATCAGCAAAAATGATTTTGAAAGAGAACTCTTCCCTGAATTTAAACATTCGAACGTGGACCCTTTAGTGGCTTTGCTCGCAGATTTCGGCATCAGCGAAAGGTTGCTGGAGATATACAAGCCGGACTTTTTTATTGGGCGGTTAAGCGAAAACTTGATTCGAAAAACAGAAATTTCTTGCCTTGATTTTGAAGGTGTATCCATCGGACAGGGGTTCGATGCACTGCAGGCGGTGCTGGAATATATCATGAAAGCATTGGGGGGGCAAACGTAAATGCCATTATACCGTTACTATCCCATTCCAGGTGATAGAATGGGTTTTCTTTGGTGTGCAACTCAGATAAGCGGGTTGGGAATACTGGAATTTGGACCGATGGGTACAACAAATTTTGCTACACGGCATATGGGCGAAAATGCTCCAATCTATTCCACCCACATCAACGACCATATTTTGACATTCGGTGATACCGCGAATTTGCGGGCAGCGATACGTGAAATGGACTTAAGCGGTCGTTTTGAAGCGATTGCAGTGGCGGTTTCATCCTCAACGGCAATTATCGGTTTTGATGTCGAGAGTTTTTGTGAAGAGGAGCAGGACAAAGTAAAAGCGCGTCTTATTCCGATTGCGTTTTCAGCGCTGGGGACGGATTATACTGTTGGATTAACTCGGGCCATGGAGTTGTTTTTTAAAACATATGTTGAGGCATGTCTTCAAAAACCGAGAAGTTATAATATTTTGGGATGCTGTGCGGATGAGTATCTTATAGAGAATGATATAAAAGAGATCCAACGGACATTGAGCGAAATGTTTGATTATCATTGCCGGATGAGCTATCCACTGAATACCTCACTGCGAGAAATACGGTTTGCAGCGGAAGCGGAATTCAATATTGTATTGCGGCAGGAGGCACTGCCGGCAGCAATATGGATGAAAGAACGATTTAACATTCCCTATGTGTTTTCGGATTGCTACGGTATACAGGAAATGAAAAAACTTCTCAAAGAAGTTTCTGAAGTCATACGAGTTTCTCCACGGTGTGCGCAATTGGATTCCGTTAATGCATTATCAGCACATGATAAGGAAAAACATGTTCTGATACTGGGAAATCAAAATTCTGCAAATGGATTACTGCGGTGTCTAACAGAAGAATTAGAAATGCACAACGTGTATGCAATGGCATTTTCCACTACGACACATAACAAATCCATACAGCCATACAAAGAAGAGATTTTGGAAAAACAAATGCGAGATACCGGTCCGGACATATTGATTGGTAACTCAATACTATTTGATTTTCCCGGTCATGCCCCGTCGATTGATATTCCGCTTCTTAAGCCAGTAGGAATCGCAATGAAAACCCCGCGTCCCCACTACCCTCTGCGAGGAATTTCAGGCTACAATCAGTTGACTTTAATGCTGGAAGGGAAGGGCAAAGGTAATGTATTATTTGGGGAATGATGTGGTTGATTCAATAGAGCTGAAATGTTTTGTTGTCAGCAGAGGCGCAAAAGTTGATAAACAGGTTTATCAAAAATATGGCAAAAATACGCGTTTGAATCCAAATCCATTAATGTGCAATTGTATGATTTTGTCAGACGAAACCATCGTCCAGCTGACAGATATGAGCTTTCATCTAAAACAGCTCGGCTCTATGCTCTCGTGGAACAATATTAAGCTGATGAAATACGCATCCCAGTTGGGAACGCCGTTTACCATTTCGTTGAAAGACGAACGGGCGGCTTTGATGTACAATGGCGAATTTGTAGACTTTATTTCTTTTGCCCCACCCACCGATTTTTACAAGAAAAAAACGTCATCCGGGATGCCGTATATCGGAAATGCGGTTCTACAAGGACTTGACTGGGTAGCTTTTCAATGCCTGTGGCCATGTGAATTTGGCGCGGCTGGAAAACCTTGTGAATTTTGTTTTTCCGGGGCAGAGTTCGAAACGCTTGCAGCCAAAAAGAAGCCGCTTCCAAAGGCTGTACTTCCCACCGACGTGGCGGAGATTGTAAAATACGCGTTTGATCATGTTGGCTGCAACAGTATACAAATTACAGGCGGCTCAACCTTCTGCGGAAAAACAGAAGCTACTCATATCAATGGATTTGTTATAACATGTTACTGTAGCTAGAGCAGCTGACTCTTAATCAGCGGGCCCAGGGTTCGAGTCCCTGGAGGTGCACCAGATATCCACTGTCCAGAGAAATTTGGACAGTGGATTTTTCATATCAGAAAACATACAATATCCTGCAATTGGACCGGTCAGAGCCTGTGATGTTATAAACATCGCGGGCTCTTTTTTGTTGAAAATCGAACTCTCAAAATCCAAGGGGGAAGTGTACCCTTTTTCAGGCAGCGCCTCGGCTCATGTTGGCCGGGGCGCTTTTTTCGTTTTCTCCCCCTCTCCACACCTCTCCCCCTAGATTATTTACCGGCTGGGAAGAAGATATAAACGCTGCGAGATTTCAGCGGCTATCAACGGGAAAAGAACCAATGAAGAGGCAGGCTTCATCGTCTGATCCAACCGGTGGATCCTGTTCAACACCAGAAAGAAGAAGCGAAAAAATCAAGGCAAAAGCCAGAAAGGATCTGAAACCATGATCATGGGAATCGACCACGGGTACTACGCCATCAAGACGCGGCATTTTTCTTTTCCAGCCGGTGTGACAGCGTATACCCACGAACCCTACACGCTGAAAAACACCCTCCAGATCGGCGGCAAGTACTTTGTTTGCGGAACAGGCCGTCAGCCGATCCTGCGGGACAAGACTGTCAATGACAACTACTACATTCTGACCTTGGCAGCCATCGCCATGGAACTCCGTTTTCGAAATTTGCCTGCGGAATGTTCCGTAACACTGGCTTCAGGTCTTCCCTTGGCTCGGTATGGCCGGGACAAAAAGCCGTTCACCGAATACCTACTGCGCAATGGCCAGCCGGTCATGTTCCTCTTCGAGGGGGAACGCTACAAGGTCAAGATTGAAAGCGTAAAGCTGTTCCCCCAGGGCTATTCCGCCATTGCTCTTCATCCTGAGTTGGTGAAAGACGAACCGTCTGTGCTTCTCATGGACATTGGCGGATGGACAGTGGATCTCATGCGGCTGGACAACAATGTTCCCAATGCAGCCACCTGCCGCAGCCTGGAACTTGGCATGATCCGCTGCATGGATGAGATCCAGGAACAGGTGCGGCGTGATACCGGTCTGTCTGTGACGGACGCCCAGGTGGAACGGATCCTTGCCGGCAAGCCCTGCAGCATGGACAAAGATGCCCGCAGGTTGATCCAGAACCAAGGCCGACTTTACACTGAACGGCTCATTTCGGCGGCGATGGAAGCGGGGTTTGACCTGCGAACTCTGCCCGTGATTCTGATGGGCGGAGGCGCTGCGACCGTCATGCGCAACGCGAGCGAACGTGACGGCCTTTGTCGGGCTTTTCTGCTGGGGGACGACAAGGTGAACGCCGATGGATTTGAGCGGATTTTGGAGCAAATGTCGGGCCGTGAGGCCGCTCGATGAACCGACCGCATTTCCTGTTCCGGCCCAACATACAAAACGAGGATCACAGGCGGGCATGGCGGTTACTGCAAGAGGTTCCCGAAGGGCAAAAGAGTGCATTCATCGTTCGGGCAATTCTCCAAATGGAACAGGAGGAACGCCTGGAAACAATGCTGCGCCGTGTACTTCGAGAAGAAAAAGTTACTGTGGCTGAACAGACAGATTCCTCACAGAAAACCGGGCTGCCGGATGGTATGATGGGCTTCCTTGATGCACTTATGGATGAGTGAAACATCCCTTCGAGCATTATTGCTTATGACGTTTGTGGAGCTGAAAGATTGTTGGTCTTGATGAATAGCTTTGTGCATGGCTTTGGGATATGCTTGTGTTGCCCGAAAGGAACGACTGAAAAAGGAGGCAATGACATGGAAACCAAGGGCATCACCTGTAAAATCCCGCTGGACCTGCACAATCGGATCAGCGAGGACATCCGTGAAAGTGAAAGCACGATGAGCAAATTCATCGAAATGGTCATCAACGAACATTACATGAAGGGAGCAACCGGTATGAGCAAAATGAGAACAATGGCATTCCAGGTAAGTGAGGAATTCTTCCAGCGGATCAAAGACTATCTGACGCGGTATGAGCAGACCTACGGCAAGAAGCTCAGTCAGAAGGATTTCGTCATCGGACTGATCGAGCAGGCACTGGAAGAAGCGGATGAGGAATTTGAAGCGGCCCAGGCAGCCCAGGAAGAAGCAGCTGGTGATAGCCATGAAACCTTAGAGGATACCGAAGATGCCGAGGATGAGGAAAACGCCGGCATCGCGGAACAGCCCGAAACGGGCGAAGAACCCGAAGAAGTCACTGAACCTCAAGAAGAACAGGAAACCACCGACTAAGAGAGATACAGCCCCTGCTGACCGGAGCGAAAAGCACGGTCGGCAGGGGCTTTTTGTTTGTCCGAAAGAGAGGAGGTGAGGCCTATGATTGCCTGATTTGAAAACTGGAAAGAGAAAGGAGAGGATGCGCAAGACTATTCGATTTATTGATATGTTTGCCGGGATCGGCGGTTTCCGGGAAGGATTTGGTCGGGCCGGAGGATTCGAGTGTGTGGGATACTGCGAACGCGACCAATATGCACTGCGCAGTTACCGAGCGCTGTTTGATACGGAAGGAGAGTGGTTCATTGACGATGCCCGAAAAGCCGATCCGAAAACAATGCCCGAATTCGACCTGCTCTGCGGTGGATTCCCTTGTCAGGCATTCAGTATCGCTGGCGCTCGAAAAGGATTCGGAGATCCCCGAGGGACCCTGTTCTTTGAGCTTGCCCGACTGGCTGAAGCCCGGAAGCCTCGCTATCTGCTGTTTGAAAATGTTCCCGGACTGCTTAATCATGACGGCGGCCGGACGTTTGCGGCGATCCTCGATACGCTGGAGCGATTGGGGTATTTTGTGGAATGGCAGGTGCTTAACAGCAAGGATTTTGGCGTCCCCCAATCCCGCCGCCGTGTGTACATTGTCGGATATTTTGATGAGCGATGCAGAGGAAAAATACTTCCTTTCACCGGAGCAAATGAAACGCCTCTTACCTGTATCCTTGACGGACCCCAGGGAAGCCGGGTCTACGACCCCAGCGGAGTGAGCTGCACGCTCACGAGCGGTGCAGGTGGGGTTGGCGGAAAGACAGGCTTGTATCAAGTAGGATTCCCTGTAAAGGAAGCCACCCGGAAAGGCTATAAGATGGCATATCCGGGCGACAGCATCGACCTGGCATATTCGCAGATGAACACCCGCCGCGGCAGGGTGGGCCACAAGATCGCCCATACGCTGACCACAGATGCAACCCAGGGGACACTCATTGAATCGCCCCGATTCGTGGATATGAACGAAGACCCTGAAATCACCGAAATCGCTCGATGTCTGACCGCAAAGCAAAACGGCGGGATCCGTAAGCACAAGCGAGAGGCATCTGGTGTTCTGGTAGGCGGGAGAATCCGTCGGTTGACGCCAAGAGAATGCCTCCGCTTGCAAGGTTGGGCAGATGACAGGATCGACAAGATCCTCGCCATCCAAAGCGACAGCCAGGTATATAAGCAGGCCGGCAATGGCGTGACCGTGAATGTAGTGGAGGCCATCGGCAGGAGACTGGCCGCTGTGGATGCGGAGGTGATGCAAAATTGATCTAAAAGATCAATACTTTGGCTGTGAGATCGAGATGACCGGACTGACACGCCAGCAGGCTGCGAAAGCCGTAGCTGATCTGTTCGGAACGAGCGCCCGGAGGACCTTTGAGTCTACAATATATGATCCATGGGAAGTGATAGATCGGGAAGGCAAAAAGTGGCGGTTTGTCTTTGATTCCAGTATCAAGGCCACCAAACGTATTCATGGTCATCAAGTTCCGGTGGATATCGGGCTTTATAAGGTAGAGATGAACTCACCGAAACTGGAGTACAGCGAAATGGGCAAATTGCAAGAGGTCGTTCGCGCGCTGCGCCACGCCGGTGCAGTGGTCAACGGCAGCTGCGGGATGCATGTTCATGTGGATGCCTCTCACCATACGCCGCAAAGCCTGAAAAATGCTTTGTCCATCATGTATTCCAAAGAGGATATTCTCTTTAAGGCGCTGAATGTGAATGAAGCCAGAGTACAGCGATGGTGTCAAAAGGTACGGGAACCCATGCTGGAAAAGATACGCAAGCTGCCCACCAATGTGAGCATGGAACAACTGAAGCGGGAATGGTACGGCGGTGCGGACGGAAGTAACGAGCATTATAACTGGACACGTTATTATGCACTGAATCTGCACTCGGTGTTCTATCGCGGGACGCTGGAATGGCGCTGTTTTGAAAGCACCCTCCATGCCGGCAAAGTCCGGGCGAATATCACATTGGCTTTGGCTATCTCAGCACAAGCCATCAACCAAAGCCGAACCGTGATGCGCAAGACCGAGATCACCGAAAATCCGGCATTCACATTCCGCACATTTTTGCTGCGTCTCGGCCTGATCGGACCAGAGTACAAAAATGTGCGGGAACACCTGCTGGAAAACCTTCCCGGAGATCGGGCATGGCGCTATGACCGGTCGAATTATCCCAGTTTGAGCAACAGGAGTCAAGGAGAGCGATAGGAGGTGAACAAGTTGAGCGAGCAATTGTATTTTGCATACGGGTCGAACATGAATTTGGATCAGATGGCGTTCCGATGCCCGGATGCCAGTGTGGTTGGGGTCGTCCGTGTGGATGATTACCGGTTGACCTTCTGCGGAAGCGGCTACGCCGGAGTCGCCACGATCCTGCCGCAAGCGGGCAGCCATGTGGATGGCGTACTCTGGCGTATTTCTGCGGCAGATGAAAAGCACCTGGATTTCTATGAGGGATATCCCCGGTTGTACGGCAAAGAGCCAATCGAGGTGATCGACGGCAGTGGGCAGAGAATGACCGTTATGGCTTATACTATGAATTCGCCGTATAAGGAATGTCCGACACCGCCCTCGCAGGGGTATTTGCGGGGAATCCTGGACGGATGCCGTCAAAACGGTATTGATCCTGCCCCCATTCGCAACGAAACCCGTCGGCTTCTGCAAGAAAAGGAACAGCAACCGACTCGGAATACACAAAGAAGAAAAAAGGCTGACCGGGAGAATCGGTAAATGCACCGGACAAAGCCTGAAAAAAGCATGTGAATCATTCGGGCGCCTGCAACTGTGCAGGCGCCTTTTTTGTTGGAGGTTACGATGAGACAGAAATATAAATTGCAGCACCGATTCACGGCATTGCTGATGGCATGTATGCTCTTCCTATCCTACTTTGCCGCACCCACTGCTTTCGCGCAGGAGAACGGCTGTATGGATTCGGCTTCGTCCGCTGCTGAAAGCGCAGATTCTAAACTTGAAAGTGACAAAGAGATTTCGGATATTACCGCCGAAAATGATGCGGAACTGAGCGCCGAAGCCCAGGTTTTCATCACTGCGGTGGAAGCGCTGAATCGAGAGCAGATTGTTGCCGCTGTCAACGCATGGGCGCTTGCAAGTCAGGCGTGGCAGGCTGACCCGGAAAACCCCGACCTGAAGGCCGCTCTGGATGCGGCCATTGTCGAATCGGACGAAGCCGCCGCACCTGTCTATGCTGCGGATGAGATTTATACGGCGCTCTCGGATGAAGACAAGGCGGCCGAAGCCGTCAGCACAGCCTATACCGCTCTGGCATCCCTTGTTTTGGCTATGCAGACCGCGATGGAACATCCCGTACAGCCTGACGGAGAAGATGGCGAAGGCAACGCGCCGCCCAATCTCGATGAGATCACCCGGATGCTTTATCACGATTTGCCGGATGCGCCCACGGGAAGCTACATCGGCAGTCACGGTCTGCCGGTTGCAACCGGAACGACGAAAATCGGCATCGGCGCGTGGAAGGATGAGCAGATGGCTCCCGATGCGGGCTATCTCGATGCCGAAGCGCTCAATGCGGATGGCCTGACGATCACGGTGCCGCGGCAAGCTGGTGAGGAGTTTGCCATCGTGCCCATCATGGTGCAGGTCGAATATCCGGCAGACGGCAGCACTTCGCAGATCATTCTTCCTGACGACGTGACTTTGCTGAACTACGAGGGAAATACGGCTGACGAGACGACGGCAAACACGATCTTGAATGCTGTTTACACGGAATCCTCTGCGGCGGCCGCAGGCATCTATGTGCAGACGGATCACGATTTCACCGCACGATTTGTCTACACCGCGCCGGACGGCGGTACGCTCGAGAAAAGCCTCACGGTGCATCTTGAAGGTGTGGAACAGACGGCGCGAGGTGCTGCCACCTACGAGGCGCGCCCAACACCCGCCGTCACCACCGGCAAGATCACATCCATCGCCTTTGTGGGCGGAACGTGGCTGATTTGGTTCAATGGCGAGCCTGCTTACTGCTGCACGCATGGAGCGAATGGCCAGCCTGCGGGCTGCCCGACGTATACCTATGCCTACACGTCCACAGTTGGCGCAGACCAGTATACGCCCGGAGATCACTACGCCAATCAGATCAACATCTGGGGCGGGTTGGATCAGCTGAGTCTTGGTTTTCTCAGTGCCGACGCCACGCTGGAAACCGCGTATGACGAGGAGCAGCTTTGGATCATTGAGCATTATCCCGACAGCGTTGCCGCACAGAGCTATCTGCGCTCCTATGAGCTGATGACCAGCGGTGCAACCACCTATGCGGCGGCCAGTGATTATTACACTTTCATTTATCAGCCCCCTATCGACGGCTGGCAGACGGTCGCCCTCATCGGCCCGCCTGTGGAAAATCAGGACTATTACGCCGACTGGACGGCACAACCGCAGACGGCCAGCGGCAGCTTTGACGCTGCGTATACGGTAAACGTCGATAAAACCGGTTTGGAGACCGGCGAAAAGGTGGATGATGCAATCATCGAGATCGAACCCGTTGAAACGACCGGTACCATCAGCGGCGGTACATGGTCTCTCACACCGGCAGACAAGCAGACTGTGACCACCGGCGACCATGCGATGGACGACAGTTATCAGGTAAGCGGTGGCACGGCATCCGCGAGCTGGAGCCTGCACTATGCCGTGGAACAAACTTCCGTCAGCGCGCTCAGCGGACGCGTGGGACCGTATTCCAGTCAGGCAGAGGCGGACGCGGCGGCAGCGGCGGCGCGAAGCAGCGCGGAAGAACAGCTGCGAACGGAAGCGCAGGATTTGGTCGATCAGGCGATTGCCGCAGCCAGAGCCGAACTCGCCTCGCTGGATTTCCGATTCAACGAAACCGTCGTACCGGTCGGCTTTGAGCCATACGGCGGCGCGCACGGAAGCACGCAGACAATCTCTGTCCCGATGGACAGTGCAAACAGCTACCCGATGCGCAACGATGAGTGGTCTCTGCAAATCAACATCCGCAAGGTGGACAGTGAGACCGGCGAACAGATTGCAGCTGATACAGAATTTGAAGTGTTCGAATGGGATGTTGTGACGGGATGCTTCATCCCGCATGGCGGGTACAATCAGTACACTGTTGTGCGAAACCCGGACGGTACCTATTCAGTGGCTAACGGCTCCCGCTACGACACAGAGTTTGATAGCAGCCGCACACTCTACTACACCCAGCGCAACGAGGGTAAATATATTCTCGTAGAAACGGAAGCCCCGGACGGCTACTATGGCGACTGGACTGACATTGCGCAGCCCGGCGAGGCCGGAACACCGTTGGGCAAGCGCGGGTACTTCTTTCAGATCACTGCGGAAAACGACGGCACAGTGATCTGGTTGGACAACGCCGACTACAATGCCGACATTGCCACCAGCTACACGGAAGGCATTAAGCTGCTGACCAGCGACGGAACGGAAGCCACCGTCACCATTTACGAGAAGCCGCAGGACACAAGCCCGATCAGCCCGGAGCCTGGAGTGTTCCAAAACATTCGGGCAACGGGCGAGATCGTCCTGACGAAGTACGATTTGGATCAGCGCAACGGCTCTGCCGCGCAGCACGGCGAAGGCAAGATCGACGGAGCGATTTATGATCTCTACGCCGCCGAGGACATTTGTCACCCCGATGGCGTGACCGGTATGGTGGATTACAGCAAAAACGTCAACGAGGACGGCGAGCCGATCCGGGAAACCACGGTGCGCAACAACAGCGGATGGGACGACCATTACCTGCCTGTTCTCGCCAAAAATCACCTTGTCGCCAGCGCCGAAATCACGGACGGGACGCTGACGTTTTCCGATCTATATCTCGGGCGGTATTACATCGTCGAGCGCGCGACCGGACTTGTGCTTCCCGTCGATGCGAACGGAAAATTCTATGTAACCGGCGAGTACCCGCTTCTTGATCGCAAACTGGAACCTACCGGCGAAATGAAGCCTCTCGCGCAGAGCAGCGGCGAATACACTGAATACGTCTACAAAAACCAGTACTCTGCCGTGGCCGAGGGGCGCGCCCTCGACGGTACAAAAACGTATGACGGGTACTATCTCTCTTTCGCCGAGGGATATCTGTGCGACGAAGTAAATCACTACCTGACGCTTTCCTACAGCGACGAATCCGCGCACATTGTACGTGCGCAGACGGAAAGCGCGGACGCCATCCTGAAGGGCGGTTTTTCGATCCAGAAATTGCTGAGCACCACCGGCCCGGGCAGCCCTGCACCGGAGTTAGAGGGCGCGGGCTTTACCGTCTACCGCATCCCCAATCTGAGCAAGGCGGATCAGTTCACGCTTGACCCCGACGGCAGCTACAACGTTCAGAGTGTGCTGGATGCCTACCGCAAGGACAACTACGACAGCGAGACCCTCAAGTACGATTTCTCCGCCGAGGAGCAGGCTGTCGCACGAATGTATGAGAGCGATGCCGGACTGGTGGCCTCATACAACGAAACTCTGACCGAAGCGGGCGACTATGCCAATGGCAGCGGCCTCGGCTGGGTGGCCACCGGCACGCCCAACGAGTATTGCCTGAGTGAGCTCTATACAAATGAAAACGGTGTGCTGCGCGTCACAGGATTGCCTTACGGACAGTACATCGTCGTCGAGACGACCGTCCCGGAGGATGTCTTTCAGGCAGACCCGTTTGAAGTGAACATCGACAGCACCACTCCGCAGAGCATTTTCTGCCAGCCGAACGGCAGCACAGCAGCGCCGAGCAACAGTTTCCTCACCTACAATGTTCTGGACGAGGAGATAGAGGGCTATCTGCGTTTAGTTAAAGTAGATGCCGAGACGGGCAAGACCGTCAGAATGGCGGACACAGCATTTGCCGTGTACCGGCTGCACGAGGACGGCACGAGGGAACGCCTGTCGATGGCTGACCCAGACAGCGGCGATCCTACGCAAAAGACCGACGTGTTTTATACCGATGACGAGGGGCGCATGAAAACCCCGGAGAAGCTGCCGCTTGGGCGATACCTCATTGAGGAGCTGGAAGGCCCCAGTGGATATTATAACGACAAAGCCTATTCGGTTGAGTTTGAGGTCACGTCGGAACGCGTGTGGGAAGTCATCGGCAGCGCCGTCGATGGCATGGACGAGTACATTATTACCGAGCGTTACCTGAATCACGAAACGCTCGGCAAGCTGACGATCCGCAAGATCGGCGAAGTTCTTGCGGGTAAGCAGTACGAAAAACGGCCTCTGGCGGGCGCAGAGTTTACCATCACAGCCGCCGAGGACATTTACACACCGGATTATCAGCTGGATGCCAGCGGGAATCGCACTCTTTGGTATGCCGAAGGAGACGTTGTTGCAGTAGTGACAACCGGAGACGGCACAAGCAACATTGCAGTATTCCGCCCCGGCCGTACGCAAGCGACGTATGATTTTCTGTCTGTCATCCATGATGGCACTATCGGAGAGGTCACGATCACCTTACCGCTCGGCTCCTATCACGTCGACGAAACCAAACCGCCTTACGGGTACACCGTATCTGCGCAGAGCTATGACGTGACGCTCGCGTGGTCGGATCAGGAAGGCGCGGTGGTGGAGACGCAGCCGCTTGTGTTTGAAAACGAACGCGAAAAAGCGCAGATCAAGGTTGTGAAGGAAGATGGCGAAACCGGCGAACGTTTGGCCGGAGCGGTGTTCAACCTGTATACGGTCGATGCAATCTACGATGCAGACGGGTTTTTGCTGTTTGATGCGAGCGACCTTCTTGCGACGTCTGCCCCCACCGGCGAGGATGGAACGGTCGTGTTTGACTGTGACGTCCCGATGAGGAGCGAGGACTATGGCCGGGCAGAGTGCACAAACAGCGGCCGATACCGGATTGTGGAGGCAAAGCAGCCCGAAGGATATTTCCTGAACACCGAGCCGATGGAGTTTACCTTCCTCTATACCGGAGCGGAGGTGCAGGTGTTTGAAAACACCTGCCGTGATGATGCGACGTCCTTTGCTGTCAGTAAGCGAGAACTGACGGGAGACGAAGAACTGCCCGGCGCGGCGCTGGAGATTCTGGATCGGGACGGCAATGTGGTACGCAAATGGATCAGCGGCAACAAGCCGACGGAAATCCGCGGACTGCATTTTGACGAGGTTTACACGTTGGTGGAGACCTTGCCTGCTGATGGATATGCGCTGGCCGAAAGCATCCGGTTCAAGCTGGCGCAGACATTGGATGAGGACGGCAACCCACTGCCGGAGAACGACGTGTACATTTGCACCGGCAAGGACTGGCTTGTCTTCGACCATTGGGAGCTGCTGGCAGACGGCGGCGTCGTCATGCGCGACGACGTGATCCGCGTCGAGATCTCCAAGCAGGACATCACCACAAAGGAGGAGCTGCCCGGTGCGCATCTTGCCATCAAGGACGCGGAGGGCAATGTGATCGAGGAGTGGATTTCGTCCGACGAGCCGCACAAGATCGAGAAGCTGCCCGCCGGTCAGTATGTGCTGATCGAGGAACTTGCGCCTGACGGCTATCAGGTTGCCGAGAGCATCGAGTTCGAAGTGAAACCCACCGGCAAGATTCAGACTGTCGTGATGTATGATGAACGGACACCTGTTCCTGATCAACCGATACCCCCCTCGTCTGTCCCTCAGACTGGCGATACTTCGTGGCCGAGAATCGCGCTCGGCTGCGCAGCAATCCTGTCAGGTGCAGGTTTTTGGATTCTGTACAATAGACAAAAGTTTTTTGTCGACGGTGATGAGTCGGAAAGTGAGCGCCAGAGGTAATACCGATGTGTTTCTATGGAGGAAAGACTTGAAAAAAGAATTGTTAGAGTGCTTGGCTAAAAAAGCGCATACACAGATTTCTAATTTGCGCCTGGTACCGCATCTGAAATGGGCAGCATTGCGTGACCTATACTGCATGAAACACAAAGAACAGTATCCGCTCAAGGAATGGGGCGAAGCTGTTTCGTATCTGCTGGGCTGCACTGTGACATTCAACTCTTATGAGGAAATCACAAACAGCCTGAAACCTTTTTCGCTGGGATGGGAGTGATGAAATGAAAGTTGTTATGGTAGAACCGGGCCAGTATGCCCGAATCGAAGAACTGGATACCGGCCTGGGATCGCTGCAGAAGGCAGTCGGCGGCCTGATCGATTGTGCCTATCCCTGGAAGGATATGGCCTGTGTTGTCTGCAATGACGAGGGCCTGATCAACGGTATGCCTTTGAACAGGGAAGTTCCGGATTATGGTCCGATTGCAGGACCGTTTTTCGTGTGCGGAATCGAGGGTGAGAACTTCTGCAGTCTGACCGATGAACAGGCTGACAAGTACAAAAAGATGTTCTTGCAGCCGGAACTGTTCGTGCCGTATAAGGATGGTCTGATCCGGTTGGCGTATGACAATCCTGCCTTGGAGGGGGCACCGGAAGGGCTCAAGAAAACGTATGAGCTCAGACATAATCTGCCGGAGTTGTGTTTTTGTGCGCTGCCGGAACTCAATATGGTTATGCTGACAAAACGCGGGCGGTCCGGCTATTGGCCCATCGAGCACATCCCGGAAGGGATGGGAGCAGGAGAGTATGCGGACAGCCTCAATCAGATCCTTGGTGTTTCCAAAGCACAGCAGGCTGCAATGATGTGCGGCTCGATGATCAGCTGGGCGATCCCGGCAGCACGACCTGAACGGTACGACGAGAACGGAAAGCTTAAACCGCGCGACCAGCAGCGTGGTAACAAAGAGCGATAAAGGAGGAAGTGAAAATGGAGCGCTTTTGTACCGCCGAATCTGTGACCGAAGGGCATCCCGACAAACTGTGCGATCAGATCGCAGACAGCGTGCTGGATGATTGCCTCGCCCATGACCCGCTGTCTCGTGTGGCCTGCGAAGTGCTGGCGACCCGCGGTCATATCATGGTGGCCGGCGAGATCACCAGCCGCCATGTACCCCGGATTTCCGACATTGTTGAGTCGGTGATGCATAGCATCGGCTACTCGACCCGCGGTCTCACCATTGACCTGTTGCTTCACCGGCAAAGCCCGGATATCGCAGCCGGGGTGGATAACCCGCTGGAAGAAAGAGAGGTGATTGGGACCGGCGAACTGGGTGCCGGTGACCAGGGTGTCATGGTAGGCTACGCCTGCAGTGAGACCCCTGAAATGCTGCCGTTGCCGGTGGTGCTGGCCAACCGGCTGGCGCTGACCCTTGCGTCTGTTCGTAAAGCCGGAATTATCCCCGGCCTGCGCCCGGACGGCAAAACCCAGGTCACCGTGGAGTATGATGAGGATGGCAAACCCCTGCGTCTGGACACGGTGGTGATCTCGGCGCAGCACAGTCCGGCCATGGAGCAGGATGAACTGTTCTGGCAGCTGACCGATAAAGTCCTGAATCCTGCGCTGCATGATTTCCCGCCGGATGAGGACACCAAGATCCTTGTGAACCCTTCCGGCCGCTTTGTCTTTGGCGGGCCTGAAGCGGATACTGGGTTGACCGGGCGCAAGCTCATGGTGGACAGCTATGGCGTGTTTGCACCCCATGGGGGCGGCGCTTTCTCCGGCAAGGATCCCACCAAGGTGGATCGCAGCGGTGCCTACATGGCCCGGTACATTGCCAAAAACATCGTGGCGGCGGGTCTTGCCAGCCGGTGTAAGGTTACACTGGCCTACGCCATCGGCAAGGCGGAGCCGGTCATGGTATCGGTGGATACCTTCGGCACCGGCACTCTCTGTGCGGACGATTGTCTGGAAGAAGCCGTCAAGCTGGTGTTCGGACTGACCCCTGCGGCCATTATCCGTCAGCTGGATCTGCTCAAGCCGATTTATGTCCGCACGGCAGCCTATGGTCACTTTGGTCGTCCCGGTTTCACCTGGGAGCGCACCGATAAAGCCAAGGCGCTGCGTGATGCCGTGGAATGAGGGGGGACGCAGTATGCCGGGTGTGACCCAAGAGCAGATCAGCGCGGCCAAGCGGATCCGTGCCATTGATTTTTTGCTGCAATACCGGCCGGATGATATCGTACCTAGCCAGTGCCGAGGGGAATTCCAGCTGCAAAGCCACGACAGCTTTAAGATTAGCGGCGAGACCAGCCTCTGGCATTGGAAAAGCCGGGATATCGGCGGCAAAAGCGCGCTGGATTATCTCATCCATGTAGAGGGAATGAGATTCACAGAAGCAGTTCTGCTTTTGCTGGAGCAGACCCCCACGGAAGTTCGTTCCGCCCCGGCGCCGCGGCAGATGCCGAAACCGAAAGTATTTGCACTGCCCGAAGCAGCTGCAGACAACCGAAGGGTGTTTGCCTATCTGTTGCACCGGGGAATCGACCGCAAGGTCATCAGTGACTGCATCCGAGACGGTATTCTGTACGAGAGCGCCCGGTTCCACAATGCTGTGTTTGTAGGCCGGGATGAGAGCGGTGTGCCGAAATATGCATTCCTGCGGGGAACGCTCACCAACACGGAACAAAGCTTCCGCGCCGAGGTGGCCGGCAGCGACAAACGGTACAGCTTCTGTTTGCAGCCGGAGGAGGAGAGCCGGCGGGTGGCTGTTTATGAAGCCGCCATTGAGGTGCTCGCCCACTTGAGTCTGGAACAGACACGGGACAAATACCGGCTGTCTCTTGCTGGAATCTACGCGCCGAAAGAGGGCGTCAAAACGGATACCGCAAGAGAAAAGTCGGTGGCTCTGACCGCTTTCTTGGAGCGTCACCCGAATGTCTGTGAAATCGAGATCTGCACCAACAACGACCATGCGGGGCGCTGGGCGGCGGAACATATTCGGAAGGAATACGAAGGAAAGTACCGGATCATTATGAACCTGCCCGACCGGGAAGGGGCGGACTATGGAGATCTGGCACAGGAAAAGAGCAAAGAGAGGGCCGTCCGGCAGCGGGCGGCCCTTTCTCGATGAAAAGGAGGACTATGGAAAAAGAAACTTTGAAAGCCTATGTGATTACGGAGCTCACGGCGGAATTAGCCGTGGAGGACATGGAGAGTGAGTACGGTGAAGACGATTACGCCGAACTGGACGGGCATGACCTGACCGACTACGAGTCGAGCATCCGGGAGTGCATCGAGAAAGAGAAGGAATCGCTGGATGATGGTGGCAACCTTGCCCCTTACATCGATGAATCTCTCCTTGGGCTGCGGGAGAATGTACTTCGCATCGAACCGGATGTGGTGGTCTACGAGGAGAAACTGTGCGGCTGCGCCATCGTGGAACTCAAACAGGAATTGAGCGAACGGGACTGGAACTCTCTGCTGGACTATATTTCCGGCCAGTACTCTGACGGCTGGGGTGAAGGGTTTGAACAGCGTGACATCCCGGTTGCTGACGGCATTCTGAACGTCCACTTCTGGCAGCCGGATCAAAAATATCCGATTGTGTTGGACGCTTTGTCCGGCCAGGTTCCCACTGTCCCCCAGCAGGCGCAAAAGCCCAGGATGAGGCTGATTGGCCAGGATGGGAACATCTTTTCCATTCTGGGGCGTGCCAGTCGGCTGCTCCGCCAGAATGGCCAGGGCAAGCAGGCGGAAGAAATGTTCCGGCGTGTGCAGGAAAGCGGCGACTACTACAAGGCGCTGAACATTATCAGCGAGTACGTCCAGACCGAGCTGTCTGCGCCCGAAAAGGGTGACACAGCGCCTCGAACCCAAAAAGATCGACAGGAGAGGTGATGAAGATGTCCGTTTCCAACTATGATCTGCTGCAGGCCAAAGTGGATGCCGAACTGGCGCGCTATACCGAGGAACTCATGAGCCACGGCCCGCAGAAAGTTGTGGACAACGCCTATGAACTCGTGATCAAGAGCGAACTTGCGGTTCGTTTGGAAAGCACCTTTTTGAGCAAACAGCAGATCCGCGCACTTCTGGATCAGGAGAATCCGCTGGTCTACATCTATGAACGATGGGAGAACGACTTTGCCGCCATTGGCGATCTGCTGTGCGATACCATCTACACGGCGGGTAACGATGCCCACAGAGAACGACTGACCAAAAGTAAGCAGCAAAGAAAGGGGAAAACTCGATGAATCAGAAGTATGAAATCACAGAGATTGCTCATCCCCAATATCCCGGGCTGTACCGGATCCGTGCGTTGATCGATGTGCGTTACGGCGTCAAAAAAGGAGACTTGGGCGGGTACGTCCAGAGTGCAGAAAATCTGAGCCAGGAAGGAACCTGCTGGATTGCAGATGATGCTGTTGTGTGTGAGAATGCTCGGGTATATGAGGCAGCCTGGATTACCGACAAAAGCCATGTATCAGGCCAGGCAGAGATATCCGGGGATGCCCATGTGGAGGGGAATGCGGCGGTATTGGAAAACGCACATGTGACATCTGGCTCTGTTGCGGATCATGCCGTTGTACGCGGAAATGCGGAAATCAAAAAAGACAAGAGAACACGCAAATCGCCCCGGATTACAGGAAGTGCACTGGTATATGGTACTGTGGTTGGTAATGTGATCGTAGCCGGCGGGAGTGTTATAGGAGCGGAAGAAAAGCTTGAAGGAGGAAGACACTCTGCATTCATTGTCTTTTTTGACGGAGAAATCCCTGCATCTGGCGTGGACCAACAAGAGAAAAAATCGGAAGATTCACGCAGAAAGCTGAAAAGAACAAGGGTGCGCAGAGGTGGTGAAAGATGAACAACAAGTATGAGATCAGCGAGATTGCTCATCCCAAATATCCTTGGCTGCACCGGATCCGAGCCTTAAGCGATGTGCGGCCCGGTGTCCAGAAAGGAGATTTGGGCGGATACGTCCAAGGTGAAGAAAATCTCAGCCAGGAAGGAACCTGCTGGATCTTCGACAATGCCATTGCCTGCGAAAACTGTTTTGTGAATCAACAGGCAACACTTTCAGGTTCCGCTGTATCCTGCGGATCGGCTTTGATTTCAGGCGGTGCAATGATTCGAGATCACGCAGTCATTGATGATAATGCCATTGTGACGGCTGGCTTTATCAGAGAATATGCTCATATCGCGGGCGATTCCAAAATTACCGCCAACAAGGCCACTGGTGCATGGCCGCATATTGAAGGACATGCGAATGTGTACGGTGATTTGTGCGGTGCTATGTATGTTAAGGGAGAAGCTGTGATTCTTCCCGGCACTAACATCGATAATCCAACACCGGATTTCTTTGAGATTACAAGGAACAAAGTAGCCGTGGAACGAAGCTATAAGAGACTTCATGGAATCCCTCGTAACCCCAACAAAAAAACGCAAGCAAAACAACAAAAATGCTCTGGAGTGGAGCGGTAACAGGAAGGATGATGCCTCTGAGTAAAACCAATGAACTGAATCTGATTATGAACGAGAACGCAAAACTGACTGTGGAACACAGCGGCGGTGACGGCTGGACCATTCTGCACGGGGATATGCTGAACCTTATGCGCTCCTTTGAGAGCGGGGTGTTTGACGCGGTCATCACCGACCCGCCCTATGCCAGCGGCGGCGCCAGCCAGACGGCCAAGAACCGCACCACCAACCAGAAGTACAGCAGCATGAGTCCGGACAAGGCTCTGCCGGATTTTGCCGGCGATCAGAAGGACCAGCGCAGCTGGACGAACTGGTGCACCGAATGGCTCACCGAAGCCAACCGGGTCTGTAAGCCGGGGGCTGTGCTGGTGGTGTTCATCGACTGGCGTATGGCCCCTTGCCTTTCGGATGCGCTCCAGCGTGCCGACTGGATCTGGCGCGGGCAGATCGTGTGGGACAAGCAGACCTGCCGTCCGCAGCGAGGTCGCTTCCGGCAGCAGAGTGAATTTGCCCTGTGGGCATCCAAGGGGCCGCTTCCTGTGGACCGGCCCGTGGGCTGTCTGCCCGGCGTCTTCCGCTACACCAATCCGGCCAACCGTATCCATGTGACCGAGAAGCCGCTGCAGCTCATGCGGGATGTGGTGCAGATCTGTGTGCCGGGTGGCCGCATTCTGGACCCCTTCGCAGGGGCAGGCACTACGGTGCTCGCTTCGGTGCTGGAAGGTTATGAGGCGGTTGGCATTGAGATCACCGACGCCTACTACAAGCTGGGGTCCGACCGTGTTCGTTTTGCGCTCGGAGCGCGGGAATCAGAGGCTGAGCCTGTCGAATAAAGCCGTGGCGATCCACATGGATTGCCAGAATCTGAACGAAACTGAGGGTGGTGTGCCCTTCCCGGTTTCGTGGACAGTAAAAATGAAGAAAAAACAGAAAGAAAC
>OKRT01000238.1_pt1 | contig 25232 bp, 19 predicted proteins | sample 1601111 | NCBI WGS metagenome assembly OKRT01 (sample SAMEA3541572, study PRJEB24748) | human gut metagenome | biome: human gut; feature: human-associated habitat; material: faeces | place: China | collected 2012 | reverse complement strand
GCTCTGACTGGCAGGTTGCTACCATCCGCCAGGCTTCCTACATCAACCTGTTTGACAACATCAGCTCCAATGCCGAGAGCGCTCTGACCCGCGCCCAGGTGGCTCAGCTGGTGCTGAATGGCCTGAAGGCCAAGATGGTCGACTTCACTGGCGACAAGGGCATCCAGATCGGCGATGTGACCGTTGGTTACAACGCTGAGTACACCGCCCGCACCAACGCCAACAAGAAGTACAACAGCATCGACACTGGCAAGACCGACATTGCTGGTAACAACCAGTACTACGTCCAGCTGGGTGAGGAGCTGTACAACGGCGACCTGAAGCTGGCTGACGATGAGGCTGACGTGTTCGGCCGTCCTGCTCACACCTGGAGCTTTGACGGTGAGAAGATCGGCACCTATGTCAACTACGACCTGATGGTCAAGGAGTATACCACCTCCGTTTCCGGCAAGGAGCTGTACGATGTCGTGGGCAAGACTGCTTTTGACAAGTATGACTTCTCTGCTTATGTGGACGGCAAGGATGATGACTTCTATAAGCAGATTTCCAAGAACAACAAGGATGACGTTGACGTGACCGACAACGGCGCTCTGACTCAGGTGTTCGTGGACTCCGACGCCGAGGAAGTTGTTGTTACTGTTATCAACACCTACCTGGCTCAGGCTACCGCTGACTACAGTGAGAGCAAGGACAAGGCTACCTTCGAGATCTATGGCATCTCTGGTACTGAGACCGTTTCCGGCGAGGACTTCAACGTTGCCGACATTGCCAAGGATGACTTTGTCCTGGTGACCTATGCTGACAATGAGATCCAGACTATCTCTGATGTGGAGATCATGTCCAAGGTAGAGATCAGCAAGTTCAGTGCCAATGGTTCCAATGTGACTGCTGTCACTGTGGATGGCACCAAGTATGACTCCTCTGCTACTCTGACCTATGATACCGGTGTTCTCTCCAATTACACCGCCAACAACCTGAAGGATGCCACCTATAATGTGTATCTGGATCAGTATGGCTATGTGATCGGTGTGGACGTTGTGGACAAGGTCAACAACTATGTGTTCATCACCGGCGTGGACGATGCTTCCAGCAACCTGTCCACCAAGACCTGGGATGCCAACGCCATCTTCATGGACGGCACCAGTGCGGTGATCGAGGTCAAGAATGACGGCACCCTGACTAAGGATGGCCCCATTATCAACCAGTGGTTCACCTACACCAAGAGCAGCAGCGATGTGTATACCCTGGATGCCATCGAGAGCACTTCTGAGATCATCTTCGATGACAACGGCGACGTTGCTCAGAAGCACAGCACCGAGGGTGCTGTTCCCAAGATTGATGACAAGCATATCTCTGTTCCTGGCATCAGAAGCCGTGTGTATGGCAACGATGAGTCTGTCTACCTGCTGGCTGAGTTGGACAAGGTTACTGTTTCTCCCAACAGCTATGCCGTGATCAAGGGCGTAGATGAGGTTGTAACCGGTGTTGACAATGCCTCCTTTGAGGTTTGGGGTTGGGATAAGGCCGCCAGCGAGGTTGGTGGTGTCTCCGCTAAGGATGATAATCACCTGTCCTATGGTGTCTATGCCCTGTATGACGATGATGGTTATGTGATTGCCGCTGTGGTCGTGGGCGAGAGCGGCACCACTACCAGCAAGGTTGCTTATGTCAGCAGCTCTGGCCTGGAGGATGAGAGCTATGACAAGACCACCGAGAAGTGGACTTGGACCCGCGAGGTCATCATCAATGGTGAGAAGGTCCTGCTGACCGAGACCAACGATGAGGACAAGAGCGTTCTGGAGGACGATCTGACTCAGGGCAATTGGTACACCATTAAGTACGATGCCAACGGCAACGTGCGCAGTGTGTCCCGGTTCAATGACGCTTCCGAGTATGCCACTACTATTGCTGGCGCTGTCTCCCTGATCAAGGCCGATCTGAAGGATCTGATCGTTGTTGACATCCCCAGCACCACCAATGTGTATACCCTGAAGGGCAAGACCCTGTACAATGTCACCACTGGTGAAGAGGGCTTCCGTATTGCGGATAATGCCAACATCGTTCTGAAGCAGGAGACCGACAACAAGACTACCACCACCTATGAGCAGGGTGTTGCTGCTCTGGAATCCATCCTGAAGGATCTGAACAAGAACCCCAATCACAACTACAGCTTTGACGCTGTGATCGAGGATGGCCGCGCCACCTCTGTTATTATTGTGGATAACGTGGGTGACAACGCCTTCACCGGCCCCGAAGGTCCTGTGAAGGCCGACTACAAGTTCGATGCCCTGACCGCTACTGTTGATAGCAACGGTGCCGTGAAGTTCAGCGCTGCTAACAGCAACGCTATCTCCGGCTGGGACATGGGTAACGCCAAGGTTGAGTACACTGTGTCCGTCAACGGCGGTACCCAGCGTGTCTTCACTCAGAACATTGGTAATACCAGAGCCGCTGCTCTGGCTGGTCAGATGACTATTCCTGGTCTGACCGTAAAGAACGGCAGCGACATCGTGATCAACGTCCTGGTTACCTTCAATGGTACCGGCACTGATTCCGCCAGCGTTTATACTGTGGGCGGCACCTGCTACATTTTCTAATTTTAAAAATTAGCAGATGTTTACAAAATATCCCCGGGCTTCGGCCCGGGGATATTTTCTTACCCTTTTCGCTTTAATCCCATTACCCAATAGGCTTTGGCCCTGCTGTTCATCTGATACCGCGCCGCGACGTAGTTGATCATAGAAAGCTGATTTCCACTCCAACTGCAAGTAACATCGTTGATAAAGTCCTCAGAGGCGATAATTCCGTTTGTGCCCCCTCCCCGCCCGAAGTACAAAGACTGATCCCCGGCTACAAGAAAAACGTCGGGAACGGAGGAGAATGTGACCTTCGTTGGCTTGCCCTCTCCATAGTTGCCTGTACCCGTGTAGGTGATAAGCTCCATTTGACAGTTCCCCGCTGCCGATGCTATAGTCGCTACTGCACTTTCCAACGCAATATCCTTGTCCGCCAGAGTTTTTAGGGTTTCATCCATCTTTGCGTTATCCTGATTAAATTCCTCCCTCCGTACCTGGTCCGTGGCCTTCCACTGGCACAGACCGTAGTGTTCTGTATAATTGCTCGCCATAGGTAATCCTCCTTCAAAAGTAGTGTTCACCTATGGTGGAAATCCGTCTGCAAGTGCATAATATTATACAAATACTGGTAATTATGTCCCGCCATGCTCTTTTGCAGGCGGGATTTTTTATACCTTGGTCTACCGCAAGTCTACCAAATGTCTACCATAAAATCCCCGCAATCTCTTGTCTCACAAGGGCTTTCGGGGATTTTTATTTATAAGATGGAAGGATATGTCTACCAAATGTCTACCAAATAAACTTTTAAGATTTGTTTATGTTATTAAATCCGGTTTTCTATTGGAATATATAACTATTTTTGATGTGTAAGGGTCGTTATGCTTTGCGATTTCGGCAAAAAAGTTCACTTTTTGGCCAATTTTTAGAAGAAAACACTCCTTCCTGAATAAAAAAGGAGGAATTTCCAATGAGAAACCTGAAGCGTGCTCTCAGCCTGCTCCTGTCCTCTACCATGGTTCTTGGTATGCTGGTCATGGGCGGTAGCGCTGCGGGCTACAAGGATGTCGATGCTTCCAATGATCACCAGGAAGCCATCGAGGTCCTGCAGACTGTGGGTATCATGACCGGCGATCAGAACGGGAACTTTAATCCTGATGGAAGCATCACCCGTAACGAGATGGCTGTCATCATGGCTCACCTGCTGAACCTGGACTACGACTACTATCGTGGTACCAATCCCTTTACTGACGTGCCCGAGTGGGCTGCTCCCTACGTGGCCGCTTGTGCCGCCGAGGGCGTGGTCGCTGGCATCGGCAACGGCCAGTACGGCGGCGACCAGAAGGTGACCGCTGCTCAGGCCAGCCTGATGATCATGAAGGCTCTGGGCTACTTCCAGAACGCCGAGGACTTCGGCACTGACTGGCAGGTTGCTACTATCCGCCAGGCTTCCTACATCGACCTGTTCGACAACATCAACGCCAACGCTGAGAGCGCTCTGACCCGTGGTCAGGTGGCTCAGCTGGTACTGAATGGCCTGCTGTCTGACATGGTTGATTTCACCGGCGACAAGGGCATCCAGATCGGCGATGTGACTGTTGGCTACCGCGCCGAGTACACCCCCAAGACCAGCTCCGCTGCCAAGTACAACAGCCTGGTTGGCGGTAAGACTGACATTGCTCAGCAGGGCCAGTACTACATCCAGCTGGGCGAGGAGCTGTACAATGGTAAGCTGACCATGCGTGCTGACACCGACGCTTTCCAGCGTCCTGCCACCACCTGGACCTACAACAGCAATACCATCGGCACCTATGTGAACTTCGACCTGATGGTCGGTGAGTACACCACCTCCGTTTCCGGCAAGGAGCTGTATGACATCGTTGGCAAGACTGCTTTCGATAAGTATGACTTCTATTCCTATGTAAACGGAGAGAAGGACAATCTCTATAAGCAGATTGCCAAGGACAACAAGGCTAACATCTACAACAACAATAGTGAGACCATTGATAATGGCACCCTGACTCAGGTGTTCGTGAACAACGACTCCGAGGAAGTTATTGTTACCGTGATCAACACCTATCTCGCTCAGGCTAATGCCGATTACAACGCGAAGAAGGATACTGCCAGCTTTGAGGTTTATGGCCTGACTGGTGAGAATGGCACTGTCTCCGGCGAGGACTTTGATATTGCTGATATCAAGGCTGACCAGTTTGTTCTGGTAACCTACGCCGATAAGGAGATCCAGAGCATCTCCGATGTTGAGGTCCTGTCCAAAGTCGAGATCAGCAAGTTCAGCACCAGCGGCGGCAAGGCTACTGCTGTGACTGTGGATGGCACCAAGTATGACGCCTCTGAGACTCTGACCTATGATACTGACGTTCTGAAGCAGTATACTGACGGCAGCGTCACCAATCTGAAGGACACCACCTATAATGTGTATCTGGACCAGTATGGCTATGCTATCGGTGTGGATATCGTTGAGGGTGCCAAGAACTATGTCTTCATCACTGGCATGGATTCCTCTTCCAGCAATCTGGCTACCAAGACTTGGGATGCCAACGCTATCTTCATGGATGGCACCAGCGCTGTCATCAAGGTCAAGAACACTGATGCTGTGTCTGGCAAGAATGAGGAAGTTGTCAACGAGTGGTTTACCTACACCAAGGGCAACGATGATGTGTACACTCTGTATGCTGTAAATGGCACTACTGCCATTCTGAACGGCGAGGAGAACGGCGATGTGGCTCAGAAGTGGACCAATGCCACTGGCGAGAACAAGTACATCGATTCCAAGCACATCACTCTGATGGGCGTCAGCTCTGATACTCGCGTCTACGGCGATGATGACACTGTCTACCTGCTGGCTGACCTGGATAAGGTGAGCAACGGCGGCACTGACTACGCTGTTATCAAGGGCGTGGATGAGGTTGTTACCGGCATCGACAACGCTGCCTTCGAGCTCTATAACTGGAGCGAGGCCCGTGCTGCCGTAAAGGCTGAGAAGGGCTCTGCTGACAAGACCACCACTTCTTCCGGTGCCTATGCTCTGTACGGCGATGACGGCTATGTGATTGCTGCCGTTGTGGTTGGCGAGAGCGCTACCGTCTCCAAGAATGCCGCTTACGTGATCAGCAGCGGTGTTTCCTCTGAGAGCTACAACAAGACCGACAAGACCTGGACCTGGACCCGCGATGTGATCATCAACGGCGAACTGGTCGAGCTGGTCGAGACAAACGACACTGGCGTCAGCGCTCTGAAGAGCGATGAGATGGCTCCCTACACTTGGGTTGTGGTCAAGTACGATGCCAATGGCAACGTGAAGGACGTTGAGCGTCTGACTGATGACTATGTAACCAGCATGGCTAACGCTGTCACCGCTATCGAGGACGGCGAGGATCTGGTCTACGTGCAGATCGCTAACGAGGAGGATCACGAGTACACTCTGAAGAGCAACACCCTGTACGATGAGACCACCGGTAAGCTGGGCTTCCGCGTTTCTTCCGATGTGAAGATTGCTCTGAAGCAGATGGTCAATAACAAGACCACCACCACCTATGATCAGGGCTCTGCCACTCTGAAGGCCATTCTGGAGGACCTGAACGAGGATGGTAAGGAGTACGAGTTCAATGCCGTGATCGAGAAGGGCAAGGCTACTTCCGTGATCATCATTGACAAGACTGCTGACGGCGATTTTACTGGTCCCGACGGTAGTGACAAGACTGACATTGCCAAGCTGTCCAGCAAGAACAACTCTGGCACCCTGGGTGCTAAGATCGAGCTGACCAAGGCTGCTACTAAGGACACCACTTATAATGTGGAGCTCTACATGATGAATGGCGGCACTTGGGCTAAGGTTGACACCGTGGCTGTTAAGGTTGAGTCTGGCAACAACTATGGCTTTACCGCCATTGAGGGCCTGGCTGCTGGCCAGCAGTACAAGCTGGTCTGCGGTGATGCTTCCACCCTGTTCACTGTTGACTAAAGCTTAGCTAAGGTTACAGAAATTGACCATTACAAACGATCCCCGGGCTTTGGCCCGGGGATCGTTTCTTTATGCTTCTTTTCTATAAAGTCCCAGGACCCAATACCCTGCACCTTTTGTATTCATCTGATAGCGGGGGGTGCTGTTGGGTAATAACAGCTGTGAACCGCTCCACTTTGCTGTTGTGGTGTTGATGAATGTTTCATGATAAATCGTGTCATCTGCAATAAGCAGTGGTGTTGTATTCCCTCCCTGTCCCATTACAATAGCCAGATCACCGGCAACGATAAAAATATCTGGAAGTTGAGTGAATTCGATTTTCTTACTGTTGCCGGAATCGGGGGTTCCAGTGCCCGTGTAAGTGATAAGCTCCATTTGACAGTTCCCCGCTGCCGATGCTATAGCCGCTACTGCACTTTCCAACGTAATATCCTTGTCTGCCAGAGTTTTTAGGGTTTCATCCATCTTTGCGTTATCCTGATTAAACTCCTCCCTCAGTACCTGGTCCGCAGCCTCCCACTGGCACAGGCCGTAATTTTCCGTGAAATTGCTTGCCATAGGTATTCCTCCTTATAAAGTAGCGTTCACCTATGGCAGAAATCCGCCTGCAAGTGCATAATCTTATACAAATACTGGTAATTACGCCCCGCCATGCCTGTTTCCATGTGCGGGGCTGCTGTTTTCTTCCAGGAAACTTGTTTGGTAGCCCAAATCGCTCCCCTAGAAAGAATTGTGCAAATGCAATAAAAACATTGAAAAGCATATGGAAAGTTTATGGTCAATATGATATAATATCCACAACAAATAGAAAGAAGGTCCTAGCTTTATAACTGGTTATGGTTCAAAAAGGAGGGGCGTAGGATGGGTGGATCCTGGTTCGCGCACGGAGCAGATGAAGTTCGAGAGTTGTCGTTCTTGTTTTGCGGCCGCCAGAATTGTCAACCTGGAGAGGCGGTTGGCCCCGCAGTGCGGGAGCACTATGTGATGCACTATTGCTTGTCGGGACGGGGAGTATACCGAGCTCAGGGAGTAAAGTATGAGATCGGTCCGGGAGATGGATTTTTGATTCTGCCCGGTGAGCTCAGCTCCTATCAGGCAGATTCCCAGCAGCCCTGGAACCATATTTGGGTAGGCTTTACCGGAAGCCGGGCGGCGGACTATCTCAAATGCTGCGGCTTGGGAAAGGAGCGGCGTACCTTCCAGTGCGCCCAGTCCAAACAGCTGGAGGACTGTGTGCAGGCCATGCTGGGCTTTGATACTGCTGGAGCGGGCAACGAATTGCTGCTGCTGGGAGAGCTGTATGTGTTTTTGGGCTGGATTGCCCAGTCGGCGCAGAGCTCCGTCCGGCGCAGTCGGGAGACGGCGTCGGAGTATGTGGAGCTGGCCATGGAGTATATCCGCAACCATTTCCAGGAGGACCTCACGGTGGCTAAGCTGGCCCGGTATGTGGGGCTTAACCGCAGCTATCTGACCACAGTATTCCAAAACACCATTAACATGTCACCCCAGCAGTATCTGATGCGGTTCCGCATGGAATGGGCAGCCAACATGCTGAGTGAAAACAAACTGACGGTAGGTGAGATCGCACGCTCCTGCGGCTATCCCGATCCCCTTACCTTCTCCAAGGCGTTTAAGCGCACTTTGGGAGTCACCCCCACCCAGTATCGCCGGGAGCATGAAGAACAGCCCTAGAACGGCTTATCGTGCGGGGACAGGTTTTCATTGTCATTTTCCGGAAGAGTCGCTATAATATGAAATATACCCTGCATGAAGGGCCGGCCTCCGCCGGTCCCCCCGCGAGGGAACAGTCCAGACAGGAGGCGCGCCATATGAGCAACTATGTTATTTCCATCAGCCGTGAATTTGGCAGCGGCGGAAGATTGATCGGGAAGAGGTTGGCCGCCCGGCTGGGAATCCCGTGTTATGACCGTACTTTGATCCAGAAGACCTCGGAGAAGAGCGGCCTTTCCCCGGAATTCATTGCTCGGGCAGAAGAACGGGCAAGAAGCCGCTTTCACCTTACCTTTACGCCCATTGGTATCGGAATTCCCACCTACACCCAGCAGGGAGTGCCGGTAAGCCTCCAGGCCTTTTTTGCCCAGGCCGAAGTGATTCGGGAACTGGCTGACCAGGGACCATGTGTCATTGTGGGCCGCTGCAGCGACTATGTGCTGGGAGAGCGTCCGGAGTGCCTGAAAGTGTTTGTCCATGCACCCCTGGAGGACCGGGTGGTGCGGTGTGTGGAGGAATACCACATCCCCACCAGCAACATGTCCGAACGGATTCGGGATATGGACCGGGGCCGGTCGAACTACTATAACTACTACACCGGTCACACCTGGGGCGAGATGCGCCGGTATGACCTGACCATCAACTCCAGCGTGACCGGCATCGAGGGAGCGGTGGATCTGATCGCCGCACTGGTTCGTCTGCGTACCGCCCAGGCGGAGATGGCCGAGTGAGTTTTCAGAACTACCAAGGAGAAAAGCATATCCCAAAGGTCCAGATTTCCGGCCAAGCGGGCGGACTGGAACGCTATATCCGCGCGGTAGAACGAGCGGGGGCGATTCCGGTGCCTGGGATTTGTCCCATACCTGATCCCAGCTGCGATGCTTTGGTGCTGTGCGGCGGAGGCGATATGGACCCGGTCCTGTTTGGACAGGAGAACCGGGGTTCCAATCCACCGGACCGGGAGCGAGACCGGGCGGAGCTGGCTCTGGCGGAGGCTTTCCTGACCTGGGAACGCCCAGTGCTGGGAATTTGCCGGGGGATGCAGGTGCTCAACGTGTTTCTGGGAGGCACGCTGATCCAGGACCTGCAGCCCGCTTGGCGGGTGCGCCACCAGGGAGAGGAAGATGTCTACCACCCGATCTGCTGTGAGCCGGGAAGCTTGCTGGAGCGGCTTCTGGGGCCTTGTCCCGTAGTCAACAGTGCCCACCATCAGGCGGTAGACCGTCTGGGACATGACCTGACAGCCACCGCTTGGGCGCCGGAGGGATTTACAGAAGGAATCGAACATAGCTGCCTGCCTGTGCTGGGGGTGCAGTTTCATCCGGAGCGTCTGACCGGACCGGGGCGGGGCGAGGGAAGCGCCCTGTTTCAATGGCTTATTTCTTGTATTGAAGCATAAAAATGGAGGAAACCATTTGGTTTCCTCCATTTTTCTTATTTTGCAACCACAATGCGGATGCGTCCGCCGTTGCTTTCTGCCTTGTCGTACCAGCCGGTGAGGCTCAGTCCCTTTTCCTGGACCCGCTGGGCGGAGGAAAGGTAGTAGGAGCCGTTGCGGTATTCGTATACCACCACGTTGTCTGCCATGGTGTAAGAGCGGTTGCTGGCAATGAGCTTGTTTCCGCTGATGCTGGTGGCAGTTACCTTGGTGAGGTTGTAGATCTTGTCGGGGTTGGTAAGGTCGCCCTTGATCATCACACCGCCGGTGCTGACGGGGAAGCCGGTGGTGATGTTGGGCAGGGTGTAGGTGGTGCCGCCCACATCATACACATAGGTGTAGTAGTTGGTCAGGCCGCCGGAGGGGAGTACATCCATCCGGGTCAGCAGGCCGTAGCTGTAGTTATCGCCGGTAACATCGTTCAGAATCAGCCGGTCGATCTCACCGCTGCCGTTCATGGTGTAGTAGCTGACCATATCCTGGGTGAGATTGATGCCGGCCAGGCGGCTGGCAAAGACCCGGGTTCCGGAGTTCTCGTATACGTCCAGAATTTCCACGCCGTCAGCCAGAGGGGTGGAGCCGATTTTGCTGCCGTCGCTGCTGACCTTGCCGGAGAGCTTTGCAGCCTGCAGACGCTTGAGGGAGACGGTGCCGTCTGCGGCAATGTTCACGCCTACCAGATCGCCTACCTCGTAGGTGTGGGTGGTGCACTCATAGTTGTAAGAGTTGCCGTCGGTAGCCAGAAGGGTAATGGTATCGGCGGTATAGGAGGAGTGGTAACCGTCGGAGTAAGACTCCCGGGTGACCTTGGTGACCACACCGCAGCGCTCTGAGGTGGTGGCAATGGGGTCGGTGACAGCGGCTACCTTGCCCTGACGGCCGAGGAGCAGAGAGACTGTGTCACCCAGGTCATAGGTGCCCAGATCGGACAGAGCATAGACGGCAGCCGCGCTGTCCAGCTCATAGGAGTGTCCGCCGATGGTCACTGCAGTGGGAGCAGCGGTGTTGGGGGTGATGGCCTGAATGGTGCCCACCACCTTGTCCGAGTAGACCCACAGGGTGCGCATGGACTGGCACCAGTAGACCACATCGTACTCCTGTACCTTGCTCAGGGAAGAGGCTTCGCCGTCCCGGGTCACGGTAACGCCCGAGAGGGAGAAGGGAATGGAGGACTGCCAGTTGCCGGTGGCTACCAGGGGACCGTCCATCACGCCGTTGATCAGAGCAACCAGATCCACCTCACCGGCGGCATTGAGGGAGTGTCCCAGAGAATTGATGTATGGGGTGCCGGATTTGGTGTTGGTGGAGAGCATGTTGTAGAAGAGATACATGGCGTCGTAGCGGGTGAGCACGTCGCTGCTGTTCTGGGCTTTGAGTCCCCGGTCCAGCTTCAGGCTGTGGTAGAGAGCCATCTGCGGGGTGGGGTAGGCGCCGGAAAAGTCCTCGTTGCTGTATCCCAGCAGCTGCAGGACAATGGTCACGCCCTCGGCCAGGGTGATCTGATTGGAGGGGCGGAAGGTGCCGTCGGAGTATCCGGTGATAAGCCCGGCGGCTACACCGGCCTCTACAAAGCCAGCCGCCCAATGGGTATAGGGTACGTCAGGGTAGGGGGAGGTGGAAGCCTCTCCCACCTGGTCTCCGTTGGGGGAGGCCTTGACCGCCATGGTGATAAACTCGGCTCGGGTGACGGTGCGGTCCAGCTGCATATTGCCCTGGCTGTCGCCCACCATAATACCCAGGGCGTTGACTACCTGGGTCACCTCCTGCTGGGCAGGGACTGTGGCAGAGCGGGCGCCGGCCGGCAATACCAGCATCCCCACAAGCAGGGCAGCGGCAGTGCCGGCGGCGAGAATGGATTTTAACTTCATAAGAGGTCTACCTCCTTGTTATTCATAGCGTAGCGCGTCGATGGGGTTGAGCTTGGCGGCCTTGTTGGCGGGCAGGTAGCCAAACAGGATGCCCACGCCCACCGATACGCCAAAGGCCACGCCAATGGCACCCAGAGAGACCACGGCGGTAAACTCTGTGGAGCCAGAGCTCATCATACCATCGATGAGGGTGCCCGCTAGCTTAGCCAGTACGATGCCAAGCACGATGCCGATCAGGCCGCCGATGGCAGAGGTGGTGCCAGCCTCGATGATGAACTGTCCGCGGATGTCCCGGCGCTTGGCGCCCAGGGATTTGCGGATGCCGATTTCCCGGGTGCACTCCGAGACGGATACCAGCATGATGTTCATGATACCGATGCCGCCTACCAGCAGGGAGATGCCTGCAATGGCCACCAGCACCACCATCATGGTGTCCATCATGGTGTTCATCATGTCCAGCATCTCAGCCGAGGTGACCACCATGTAGTTGCCGTCCTCGCCGTACACTTTATCCAAAAAGGTTTCGATGATGCCGCGGGAGGCGGTGGCGGTGTCCTTGCTGGTGCCGCTGAACATGTAGTTGTCCATGCTGAAGGACATGCCGCCTGCTCCGGCGCCGGCAGTGTCACTGCTCAAGGCGCTGTTAAGCTGCTGGGCGTTGGTGTAGGGAATGATAATCACATCATCCGCAGAGCTCTTGCGGGACTCCGCACTCTCGGACAGAATGCCTACAATGGTGTAGTTATAGCCGCTCAGGCCGATGGTCTTGCCCAGCGCATTGCCGTTATAGTACTCCTTGCTGATGTAGGAGCCTATCACGCATACCTTCTGAGAGCGGAGTACGTCCACATACTGAAGGAAGCGTCCCTGCTCCACCGTGAGCGCCCGGATCTCGTCATAGTCCTCGCTGACGCCTACCACGCTGTAGGGGGTGAAGGTGTCGCCCGGGGTACGGGCGGAGGCGGAAGAGACCGTGATATAGGGGCTGACGGCGGTGAGGTATTTGGGGTTTTTCTCTACCAGGTCATACATGTCGTCCGTGTCTACCTCACGGGAGGAGCCGCTGGACTGAACGGTGACCTGAATGAGGTTGGCGCCCAGCTCGTCAAAGGAGTCGCTCATTAGCTTCTGCATGCCGTCACCCAGAGAGATGATGATAATGACTGCGGCCACGCCAATGATAATGCCCAGCATGGTGAGCAGAGCACGCATTTTGCTGGTGGCCAGAGACTTCAGGGCCAGGAAGAAGGATTGCTTCACACCCATCAGGCGTTCACCTCCTCGTCCAGATCCTCGTCCTCATCCTCGTCCAGTTTGGGCTGGACCACAGCCTGAGGATCGCTGGAGTCGCCGTCATAGATGATTTTTCCGTCCTGAAGGCGGATAATGCGCTTGGCCCGCACGGCGATGGAATTGTCGTGGGTAATAAGTACCACGGTGTCGCCCTCCCGGTTTAGCTTTTTCAGGAAGGAGAGGACCTCACGGCTGGTGTGGGAGTCCAGTGCGCCGGTGGGCTCGTCGGCCAGGATGACTGAGGGGTTGCCTGCCAGAGCACGGGCAATGGATACCCGCTGCTGCTGGCCGCCGGAGAGCTGGTTGGGACGGTTTTTGTATTTCGATGCCAATCCAACCCGGTCCAGCGCGCTGAGAGCTCGTTCCCGCCGCTCCCGTTCCGGAACTCCGGCATACAGAAGGGGAAGCTCCACATTTTCCAGCACATTGAGTTTGGGAATCAGATTGTACTGCTGGAAGATAAAGCCCAGCATCTTGTTGCGGATCACCGCCTGCTGGTCGTCGTCCATGGTGGATACATCCACACCGCCCAGGAAGTAGTGTCCGCTGGTGGGCACATCCAGACAGCCAATGATGTTCATGGCAGTGGATTTACCGGAGCCGGACTGGCCTACGATGGCCACAAACTCGCCCTTGTCGATGGAGAAGCTCACCCCATCCAAAGCGCGCACCTGGGTATCGCCCATGGGATAGATCTTATAGACCTGCTGAAATTCGATCAGGTGTCCCATGGCTTACATCCCCATCATAGCGGCAAAGGGATTGGAGACCTCGTTGACCCACACGACGATTTCTCCCTCGCTGAGACCGCTGGTAATCTCGATGTTGTCATTATCATTGCGGCCCAGCGTGACCTCGCGAGTCTCCAGCTTGGAGGGATCGACCACGTTGCCGTTTTCATCCAGAGCGCCCTCCTGGGCCACCTGGACGGTGGGCTTATCGCTGCCCCGGTTCACAGCGTCCACCGGCACGCACAGAACCGTGCCGGCCCGTTCCACAATGATGTCGGCGGAGACGTTCATTCCCGGCTTGAGGTCCTGAGGATCGTTGATGACCACCGTAACGGGATAGTTGGTCTGGCCGCTGACGGTGGTGCCGTTGATGTTGACGGTGTCCACCACACCGGAGAAGGTGACGCCTTCCACCGCATCGGCGGTAATGGTGACCTCCTGGCCGACCTGGACCTTGTTGATATCCTTCTCGTCGATCTTCATTTCAAAGGTCAGGGTAGACATGTCATAGAAAACGGCCAGGGTGCCGCCGGCGGCGGTGAGGCTGTTGTTGTCAATGGTATCTCCAGCCTTAAAGTTCTTTTCGATCACGGTGCCGGAGATGGGGGCGGTGATGGTGTAGTTGTCCAGCGCGTCCTGGGCGTTCTGCAGAGAGAGCTGCGCATTCTGCAGGGAAATGGAGGCGTTCTCCAGAGAGGTTTGCGCGGAGGAGCCGCCCAGCGTGGCCAGCACCTGACCGGCCGATACCCGGCTGCCAGCGGAGACGTTCAAGCTGACCACCTCGCCGCTGCCGGTAGCGACGACAGTCTGGGTGAGATTGGCCTCAAAGGTGCCGCTGCCGGCGCAGGCGATGCTGCCCACCTTGGCGGTGGCTGTGGTAGAGGTGGTGAGAGCGCCGGGGTTCTGTACCCGGATCTTTACCTGGCGTACCAGAGCGCCGCCGTTGCCCACCAGGTCGGCGTTGGCTACCGATTCCACCGTGCCGGTGAGTGTCTCCAGCGTGCCGGCCAGCGTGACCTGAGCGGAGGAGCCCACGGCGATGCGCTGGGCGTCGGCGGACTGGAAGGGGACGGTAAGGGTCATGGTAGAGGTATCCGAGATATCCGCGATGGGGGAGCCGGCGGATACCAGATCACCCTTCTTCACGTGCAGCTTCTGCACAACTCCGGCACCGGAGGCCTTGGGGTTGAGACCGTCTACGATGGAGTCGTAGTTGAGCTGGGCCTGCTGTACCGACAGCTGGGCCTGCTGCAGAGCGGTCTCGGCGCTGCCGGGATCGATGCGGTAGAGGACGTCGCCCTTTTCCACCTGGTCGCCCACCTCAAAGGGGGCCTCCAGAACCTCGCCGGTGACCATGCCGCTGACGTTGTAGGAGTCGATGGGCTGGATGGTGCCGGTGCTGGAGACGGATACGGTCATCTCCTGCATCTGGGCAGTGCTGGTCAGGTAGGCGCCCGCCAGCAGTTCTTTTCCTGCACCCAGCATGGGCCGGATGACGAAGAAGAACAGGGCGGCCAGCACCAGGAGCACCGCGATGACCACTTTAGGCCAGCGGCGCTTTTTCTTGGGTGCTTTCCAGGTCGGGGTGCTGTCCTGCTCGGGAGCATCCGCGATGACGGGGACCTCGGGAGCGGTTTGCAGTTGTTCTTTTGTTTCCATTGCAGTGAACTCCTTGCTGTATGTTAAATTGAAGGGGTGACAGATCAGGTAGCCTCATGGCGGGCCAGCATTCCCCGGCGGAGAATGTCCAGCTGGGCGCAGAAGCGGGTCCATACAGGCTGAGGGGCTGTATGGGACAGTGCGGCGCACAGTGCCGGCGCAGTCACGCTGATGAGAATATGGAACATGTCCTCCAGGTCCTTCTCTTGGCGAATGGACAGCCGGGAGGCATCGATGTGGTCAGACAGGGAGGCAAACAGCGAGTGGGTGCCTGCCGAGCGCAGCAGTGCTCCCTGCTGGACACCGGCATTGCGGTGCAGGATAGCCTGAAACTGCTGAGCGGCCAGATCCTCTCTCCGCTCCACCAGGGCTTGAAATAGGGACTCAAAGGCGGCAAAGAGATCGCCCTGTTCCCGGTCCAGCAGCTGGACCATCAGCTGGGTCAGATCGTCCAGATAACACTGCAGCAGATAGCGGAACAGGTCCGCTTTGTCTGTGAAGTACATATAAAAGCTGCCCCGGGAGATCTCGGCCTGATGGACGATGCGGTTGATAGAGGCCTCATCAAAGGGCACTCGGGAGAACTCATCCCGGGCACATTGAAGGAGTTTTTCCCGCTTGGCCTGGGGCAGATGGAAAAATGTTGTGCTGGGCACGGTGTACATACCCCCAAAAAACAAATATGACAAGTTGTCATATAGTATAATCGCCTGTGTTTTTCCGGTCAAGAGGCAACGGAGCAATTCATAGTTTGTTCATACTTCCAAGCTGTCGTGCTCCGTCTCAGTGTAGCGTAGGCAGGTGAGAAATTTCAAAAAAATTCCTTAAAATTTCATAAAATCTTAGCTCAGCATATACCCTCCACCAGGGGGAAGGTCAAGGGAAAAAAGAAGACGGCGCGGAATTTTCCGCACCGTCTGGGGATCGCATTTGGTTAAGGCTGTTCCATGGCCCAGCGGATGGCATGAGCCACGCCCTCGTGGGCGTTATCGGGGGCAATGTGGCAGGCAGCCGCTTTTACAGCCTCACAGCCGTTGCCCATGGCGATGGGGGTTCCTACCGCCTGGAGCATAGCCAGGTCATTTTCACTGTCGCCTACCGCGGCGCACTGGTCCAGAGGAATCCCCCACAGCAGAGCCAGCAGGGCCAGGGTGCGGCCTTTGTTGACTCCGGCAGGTACCAGCTCAAAGTCGTGATCGTTGGAGGAGGTAAGTTCCACGCCCTGGAGCTGCGAGAGCTCCTCCAGGGGGTAGGCCGGCCGATTCCAGTCTCCGTGGATCTTGGTCAGCGGAAGGTCGTGCTCCTCCAGATAGGTGATGGGATCCTCGGAGACCACCGCCGCGTTGTGAAAGACCGGATAGGGGAAGGTATTGGAGAGGGACTGCTGAGAGAAGGGGTCCAGCACAATCTGCTCCCCGGCAAAGATCATCAGTTCAATGTCCCGATTCAGACAAAGCTCCAGGGCCTTTCGGCTGACGTCCGCCGGAATATCCCAGCGCCGCAGGTGGGCGCCGGTTGCGTTATCCGACAGCACGGCGCCTCCCAGGCAGACAGACAAATTGTCACACCCGGCCTGGGCAGAAAAGTCGGCAGCTTCTTGCACGGAGCGCCCGGTGGACAGCACCACCTTGATACCCGCCTGGCGGGCCTGAGCAATCGCGGCTTTTGTCTCGTCGGTGATCTGGCCTGCCGGGTCCAGCAGGGTTCCGTCCAGGTCCAGGGCGATGAGTCGGATCATGATAAGGTCCTCCTTAATATGGTGTGTATCTCAGCCCAGTCCAAGCAGCACACCGATGGTGTGCACCAGCAGGGAGGCCACATAGGCCACGCCAAGCTGCCAGGCGATGGAGAAGAGGGTCCACTTGGTGCTCTGCATCTCCCGGGCCAGGGTGGACACCGCGGCCACACAGGGGACATAGAGCAGGATGAATACCAGCATGGAGAAGGCGGCCAGGGGGGTAAAGCCGGTCATAGCCGCGGCCACCTGGGCGCTGGTAGCGGTCAGGGCAAAGCCGTAGAACATAGACAGGGAGGAGACCACCATCTCTTTGGCGATAAGGCCGGTGAGCAGGGCTACTGCCGCCTGCCAGAAGCCAAAGCCCATGGGAGCAAAGATGGGGGCAATCCACCCGCCGATGATGCCCAGCATGGAGGCGGAGGCGTCATCCACCATGTGCAGGGAGAAGTCGAAGGACTGCAGCAGCCACAAAATCATGCTCATCAGCAGGATGAGGGTGCCCGCCTTGATGAGGAAGCCCTTCACCTTCTGCCACACGTGGGTGGCGATGTTTTCCATAGAGGGCAGGCGGTAGGGGGGCAGCTCCAGTACGAAGGGAGCGGGTTCTCCGGCAAAGAGGGTGTGCTTGAAGAAGATGCCGGAAAGAATGCCTACCAACATGCCGATGACATACAGGCCAAAGACTACCAGACCTGCCCAGGGGCCGAAGAACGCTCCGGCGATCATGCCGTATACCGGCAGCTTGGCGGAACAGGACATGAAGGGGATGAGCAGGATGGTCATGCGCCGGTCCTTCTCATTTTCCATGGTCCGCGCGCCCATAATGGCGGGCACCGAGCAGCCAAAGCCCATCAGCATAGGAATAAAGGCCTTGCCGCTCAGACCAAACCGCCGCAGCAGCCGGTCCATAATAAAGGCGGCCCGGGACATGTAGCCCGAGTCCTCCAGGAAGCTCAGGAAGAAGAACAGCAGGGCGATCTGGGGCAGGAAGGAGAGCACTCCGCCCACGCCGGCGATGATGCCGTCACACACCAGGCTGATGAGCACGGGGGAGACATTTCCGGCGGTCATAGTGTCCCGCAAAAAGCCGGAGAACAGATCAATGAGGGCGCTCACTCCGTCCTGAAGCCAGGAGCCGAAGGGGCCGAAGGTGATGACAAACATCACCAGCATAGCGCACAGGAAGAGGGGAAGGGCGGTGTATTTTCCGGTGACGATGCGGTCGATGCGCTGGCTGAGGGTGGGCTGGCCGCTGGCCTGGCCTCTGACCACAGAAGCTTTGACCACCCGTTCGATGTACTGGTAGCGGCTGTCCGCGATGAGAGTCTCCCGGTCGCCCAGATCGCTGGAGGCCTCATATTCGGCGATGATTTGGTCCAGCTTTTTCTGGGTATCCTGAGGCAGATTCAGGGCCTTGGAGACGATCTCGTCGCCCTCCAGCAGCTTGATGGATGCCCAGTGGGCGGGGAGATTGGCGGCATAGGCCGCGTCGTGGATGAGTTCGCCCATCCGGTGGTGGATATCGTGGGTAAATTCATCATAGAGGTCGTCCGGCTCGAAGGTGTAGCCCAGGTGCATCTGCCGGTGGGCTACCTCCAGCAGCTCGTCCAGTCCTTCGCCGGTGCGGGCGGTGATGGGTACCACCGGCACGCCCAGTTCCCGGGACAGGCGCTCGATGTCGATTTTGTCCCCGTGGGCGTGGACCTCATCCATAAAGTTCAAAGCCAGCACCATGGGGCGCTCCAGCTCCAGCAGCTGTACGGTGAGATAGAGGTTTCGTTCCAGATTGGTGGCGTCCACAATGTCGATGATGGCGTCAGGGCCTTCGCCGATGATAAAGTCCCGGGCCACGATTTCCTCCATGGAGTAGGGAGACAGGGAGTAGATGCCGGGCAGGTCCACCACCGTTAGTTCCCGGTCGCCCAGATGGGCAATGCCCTCTTTTTTCTCCACGGTCACTCCGGGCCAGTTGCCAACGTACTGGTTGGAACCGGTGAGGGCATTAAACAAGGTAGTCTTGCCGCAGTTGGGGTTGCCCGCCAGAGCCACTTTCATGGGGCGGTTGTCGTGGGCGTTGTGGTCGTAGTCCCGGCCGTGGTGTTCCAGCTCGTGGACGTGATCCCGCAGCTGGCGGCGGATGGCCTCCGGGTCCTGGCTGCGGTTTGAAGGCTTGGGGGGCGTCATGCGCCGGGGCGCGCCCATCTGAATCTGGGCTGCATCGTCCTTGCGCAAAGACAGCTCATAACCACGCAAAGATACCTCCAGCGGGTCACCCAGGGGGGCAATCTTGGTCACCTTCACCATCGTACCGGGGGTCAGGCCCATATCCACCAGCCGCCGCTTCACAGCGCCCGACTGGTTGCCCACCGACAGGATCATACCGCTCTCACCGGGGGAGAGCTCCTGAAGGGTGCGTGGGGCGTTTTTCTTATCTTCCATATTCTCGGTCCTCTCTGCTTGCAACAAAAACATAATTGTTTCGACCATATATTTTACCCAAGGAAAGGGCACTTTTCAAGGGAAGCGGGGTATTTTTTGGCCAATCGGAGGAATAGGAAGAGAGAAAATTGTGTCCAGTTACCCACTGGAAACTAGAAGAGGAATGTGGTATAATCACTCCTAACCCGCAATTTTGCCCGCATGTCAGGATGGGCTGAGAGGAGGCGCAGACCGTGATCTTGATCTTATGTGTCGACGACCTGGGCGGACTGATGTTCAACCGCCGCCGCCAGAGCCAGGATCGTTTGGTGCGCCAGGATATGCTTCATCTGTGCGGAGCACGTCCCTTGGCTGTCAGTCCCTATACAGCCCGGCAGTTTGGGCCGGAGGACGGGGTGAATGTTGTGGAGCAGCCGGGAGAGGAAGATATCTTCTTCCTGGAGGACCTGTCCCCCCAGCCCTTTCTGGAGCAGGCGGACAAGCTCATTTTGTACCACTGGAACCGGGCGTATCCCGGAGATGTCCGCATCCAGCTGCCTCCCGAGGGGTGGAAGCTGACCGAGCGCACGGAATTTCCCGGCTATTCCCATGAGAAGATCACAAGAGAGGTCTATACCCGATGAAACGTCTGAATACAGCCCTGCTTTCCCTTCTTTTGCTGATGAGCGTGCTGCTCTCCGCCTGCGGAGCTCTGCCCCAAAGCGGCGGTAGCAGTGCCACGCTGGACAGCATCCCGGCCTATTCCGGCCAAGCCTATGTAGAGCTCAATGGCAACCAGCCCACCTTCACCGAAGATGAGTTGGTCACCGAAAGCTTTGAAACTTACAGTCCCCTGGACAGCCTGGGCCGCTGCGGCGTGGCCTACGCCAATGTGGGACTGGACACCATGCCCACCGAGGAGCGGGGCAGCATCGGCCAGGTGAAGCCCTCCGGCTGGCAGACGGTGAAATATGACTGCGTGGATGGCAAGTATCTCTATAACCGCTGTCACCTCATCGGCTTCCAGCTCACCGCCGAGAATGCCAATAAGGAGAACCTCATTACTGGTACCCGGTACTTAAATGTGGAGGGCATGCTTCCCTTTGAAAATCTGGTAGCCGACTACGTAAAGGAGACGGAAAACCACGTTCTCTACCGGGTCACCCCCATCTTTGAGGGGGACAATCTGGTGGCCAGCGGAGTGCAGATGGAGGCCATGTCTGTGGAGGACAAGGGCGAGGGTGTGTGCTTCAATGTCTACTGCTACAACGTCCAGCCCGGCGTGGCCATTGACTACGCCACCGGCGACAGCTGGCTGGAAGGGGATGCGCCCGCATCCAGCGGCAGCGGCACCACAGCGCCGGAGGAGACCTCCAGCGGCAGCACTTCCACGGCAGAGCAGGAACAGGAGTATGTTTTGAACACCAGCTCCAAGAAGTTCCACCTGCCTGACTGCTCCGGAGTTACCAGCATGAGCCCGGAGAACCGCCAGGACTACACCGGCACCCGTCAGTCCCTCATCGACCAGGGCTATTCCCCCTGCGGCACCTGCAAACCTTGACCTACTTTTTTCGAGAAAAAAGTAGGCAAAAAAGCTTCCGGCGAAACTTTGTTTCGCCCCTGGCCCGCTCTAAGCATGTTAGGGGTAGGCGAGATTGGTGACACGCCGGAAACCTTCTAGGAAACAGAAAAAACGCGAAGTCTGAACAGTCAGACTTCGCGTTTTTTATCGTTCAAAGGTTCGGTAGAGAAGGGCGTTGCAGATGGCCGCTGCCACCGTGGAGCCTCCCTTGCGGCCCATTGCCACAATGGCGGGCACTTCCAGCTTTCGGCACAGCTCCAGCATGGCCTCCTTGCTCTCCACCACATTCACAAAGCCAACCGGGACCGCAATCACCAGGGAGGGACGGAGCTTGCCCGCCTCCATCAGCTCGCACATGCGCAGCAGCGCTGTGGGGGCATTGCCTACGGCGAAGATGGCGTTGGGGTGCTCCTGAGCCCAGCGGTCTACGGCTGCCACTGCCCGGGTGGTGCCGTGCTCTTTGGCGGCTTGAGCCACCTCTGGATCAGCCATATAGCAGAACCGTTCTACTCCAAACTGGGTGCAGGCCTTCTGGTTGATACCGGAGCGGGCCATGTTCGTGTCGGTAACGATGGGCGTACCGGAGCGCAGGGCGGCTGCGCCTGCCGACGCTGCTCCAGGCGTGAATATCAGGCTTTTGGCGTAGTCAAAGTCGGCGGTGGTGTGGATCGCCCGCCGTACCACATCGGCGCAGTCGGGGTCCAGGGTGATGCCCAACTCGTCCAGCTCCTGCTGGATGATGCGCATGCTCTCCCCTTCGATGCCTCCGGGGGTATGAAAGGTCAAATTCAAACCAGGGCCTCCTTTCGCCCAGTGATGATCCAAACCGGGTTTTGTCCCATCATCAGATGGAGTTCACCCGCTGCGCGGCTTCGTGCCACGGTGACCTGGCTGATCTGGGGTTCCATCCCCAGCTGAGTCATGGCAGCTACCGCCGTGCCCAGAGTTTCCACCGCAATGGCGGTGATGCAGAACCGGGCGGCAGGATTTTTCCGCAGAGCCGCTTCCAGAATCGCGGGTAGCTCCCCGCCGCTGCCGCCAATAAAGACCGCGTCCGGGGCGGGCAGCTGGGCCAGAACCTCCGGGGCGCGCCCCTGGGTCAGCTCCAGATTGTAGACGCCAAACTTTTCTCGGTTGGCCCGGATAAGAGAACAGGCCTCGCCTCCGCACTCCACCGCGCACACGGTGCTGTGGGGAGCCAACAGGGCCAACTCCACCGATACCGAACCGGTGCCTGCCCCCACATCCCAGTAGGTCTCGCCGTCCCGAACCGCCAGCTTTCCGATAGCGGCGGCCCGGACCTCCTGCTTGGTCATGGGGACGTCGCCCCGCAGGAAAACTTCGTCGGGCAGGCCCTGGGAGCCGGCCGGACGGCAGCTGGTGTATCCCTCCACAAGCAGAACGGTGAGGGGAGCAAAGGCGTGTCCTGCCAGGCAGGAGACAGAATCGGAAAGAATTTGCTCCTGGGGGTAGGAGAGGGACAGTCCCACCGTGGCAGTCAGGTGACCAAGACCCGCCTGAGTGAGGCGTTCACACAGGGAGCCGGCTCCCTCCGCACCGCTGGTGAGGAAAAACACAGGCTTGCCGTGGGCGGCAAGAATCTCCCCCACCGGGTCGCAGTTGAGGCCGTGAGCAGACACCACCGACCACTCCTGCCAGGACCGGCCCAGCCGGGCAGCAAAATATTGCAGACTGGAGATGCCCGGCAGCACCTGGAAGGGAATGTGCTCTGCCTCCAAAAGAGGAACCAGCGTGCGGGCGCCGGAGTAAAATCCGGTGTCCCCGCTGTACAGCACGCAGGGGTTCTGCCAGGACTGCTTCTTCAAAATTTCCACAATCTCTGCCGATTTGGTGGAAAACTTTCGGGGCACCGACTGGGGCAGGGGACATTCCTCCAACAGCCGCCGGGAGCCGATCAGCCCGTCCGCCTGCTTCAAGGCGGCGGCTCCGCCCGCTGTTAATGTGGAGGGATTCCCAAGTCCAACGCCCACCAGCGTCACTTCCATCCAAGCTCGCTCCTTCCAATCACTCCTGGGTCAGCCAGGACAAAATTTCTTCCAACGTGCAGCCCGTTTCCGCGGGCCGGCCAATGACCACAAGCTCCGCACCGGCCTCCCGGGCGGCAGCGGCTTTCTCTTCAAAACCGCCGGCCCGGCCTCCGTCCTTGGTCACCAGATACCGGATTTGGTACTGCTCCAACATGGCCCGGTTCAGATCGCGGGAGAACGGCCCATGGAGAGCAATGATATTCCGGGTGTGGATCCCGGCCTGTTGACAGGCTAAGATGCTCTCCACCACCGGGAGTACCCGGGGGTAGAGACGCTCTCGGTCCAGATCCTGGAACGCGCCAATCCCCTTGGCGCCAATGGCCAGCAGTACATTGCCGCTGTGTTCCCCCAGCCACCGGGCAGCTTCCTCTGGGCTTTCCACCCAGTGGCCCGTCTCGTGGGAACTCTCTCCCCGGAGAAGCCGCCGCAGGGGTACTTCTGCTTCCTGACAGGCGGCCCGGATGTTCCTAGAGGCCTCCACCGCGTAGGGATGGGTGGCGTCCACACAGCGGTCAAAGTTTTTTAGAAGCTCAGCCATTTCCGCTGTCGTCTTTCGGCCTACAAAAGGGGTGATGCCGGACAGACCGGACAGCTCCTGCGCCCCCAGAGGGGTGGCCACGCTCACCGTGGCAGGCAGTCCTCGCTGGGAGAGGGCCTGGGCCAGCAGCCGTCCTTCGGTGGTGCCGCCGAAAATCAGAATCTTCATTTCTTCCCCTCGTAACCTCGGGGAGTCACCAAGTTTTCCCCAATCTGCCGGGTGGAGGTGGAACCAATAAACACGGTGGTGAACATATCCACCTCAGCATCCCGAAGTTGGGCCAGGGTGAGCAGCTGCTTCTCCTGACCGTCCCGGCCGATGTTCCGCACCCAGCCGCAGGGGGTTGCAATTTTACTCTCAAGGCGGTTGATAAAATGATGCATCCGCCCGCGCTTTCGGGTGAAAACGCAGGCATACAAAAGGCGTTTGAAAAAGCCGTAAACGATAAAAACATTGTTATGAAAACACCGACGACAGGCGATTATCGCTCGTCTTTTATTCTTTACGATTTTGACGGCGACGGCGAAGACGAGGCAATAGCACTTTACAGCTATTCTACCGATGAGACTGCGGTGTATTTGCATTTTCTCGACTGTCGCGGCGGAGAGTGGCTCTCGATTGCCGATATCAAAGGCTCCGGCAGTGAGGTCTATAAAATAGATTTTTGCGATATGAATTCCGACGGTAGAAGCGAGATTGTGGTCTGTTGGTCACTTTACGAGAGCCGCGGAAATAAAATAATGACGGTATATGAGCCGGATAGTTCGTCGGGAACCTTTGTTTTGCGCTCCATTTTAACCGAGAACTATTCGCAGTCGATAACCTGCGATATAGATACAGACGGCAAGGCGGAAATATTCAACGTAATAATAAGCTCCTCCTCGGATATAAACAAAACCTATGGCAGATTGTTCAAGATGGACGACAGCGGAAGTATTTATCTTGCGGGCGAAACCGAGATGACTCCTGCTGTCAGCATATCGCTTTTAAAATGTGAAACGGGCAGCAATCCGCATATATTTGTTGACTCTGTAATAAGTGATTCCGCGGTCATTACCGATGTAATAGGACTTTCGGACGGCAAACCGGTATCGCTTTTGACGTCCGGCAACTCTTCGGATTCGCCGGCTACGGAGCGCTCGTCTAAATTGTCATTTGCCGATATAGATAAGGACGGCAGATTTGAGATTCCCGTTTCCCTGCCGCTCCCGAATTCGTATTCGGTAAGCGGTGACGATACGGAGCCGCTGTCGCTTACCGTATGGTACGGGCTTGACAACGGCGCGCTTTATGAAAAAAGCGAAAGGCTGATGCTGTACTCTTCGTCATATATGTTCTCCTTCGATAAAAAGTGGGTTGGTACGGTGTGCGTCAAAAATGACATTCAGGAGCGAACAAGTACGTTTTATTTATATGATTCAACCGCTCAGAAAAACGGGGCCCTCAGTATCTATATCAATAATCTGGAAAAGTCGCTTGGCACGAAGCTTTTTGAGAGGGCGGGCAAACGGTTTGTCCTGACGCCGGCCGGGGAGCTTTACGTGGAAAAAGCCAGAAAGATGCTGGAGCTTAAAAAGGAATTCGACGAGGCCATGGCTGAGATACGGGATAACAAGAGATCCTTATCTTGATA
>OKRT01000236.1_pt1 | contig 25272 bp, 28 predicted proteins | sample 1601111 | NCBI WGS metagenome assembly OKRT01 (sample SAMEA3541572, study PRJEB24748) | human gut metagenome | biome: human gut; feature: human-associated habitat; material: faeces | place: China | collected 2012 | reverse complement strand
TAAGGGTGTTTCCAAATAAATGTACTGTTGTCACCCTCGTATTTTATTACTTCTGCTATTTTAGGCATTGTGTTTTTCCTCCTATACCATTTTCTTTAATATCAATCACAAAATTTCATCAATAACATCAATTATACCCATTGCTTGAAGTTCATTTGTTTTTTGTTGGAGGTTATCAATATTATTTAAATTGCAATGTTCTGTCGTAATGCCCCATTTTTCTACCCATAAAATGTTATAAAATTCTTTTCTTGCAAATTCAACAGAACTGTCTTTTGTCCTTGTGGCACAGATATACAAATCACAATCATTTTCAATATCGCCAAAAGCCTTAGAAAGCGTTTTACCGTCATCACCGTAAGTTACAATACCGATTTTCTTATTATGATATTCTACTATGTATATACCGTCCTTGCTAAAATCGGCAGGTATCTCACCCTTAATAATAGTTGCGCCACGATTTTTTAATAAAACGACAACTAAATTCAATGTATGTGTTTTACCTCTTGAACCCTTGCCCCAAAGGCCAATTATTTTTGGATTTGTAGTATTCATATTAAATCTCCTTAATTTATTTTTCTAAATTTATCCACATTGCGGGGCGAACACCTAAACTTTTGAAGTTACTATTGTCGACCGATCTATTCACTTCGCCATATTGGTCAACACACTTCATTCTTCCATAGCCGATCGTCGGTGAGCGCAGTATCCAACAATAAGGATTATCGTCAGAATAATATCCTGTATTATTTTTTGCAGGCGTACATTTCGCTTCACTTGGATTTTTAAAATATTTGTTATATTCATCAACAGATAAAAGAAACAATTTGTCGGCAGTATTTTTTTCTGTGCCATTTTCATCTTTATATATAACATTAGTAGTTTGTATCATAGCCTTTGCGTCTTCATTAAAATACCAATTATAATAAATATCGACATTACTATTTAATTTTTCTCTAATAGAACTGTCTTCCCAATCGCAACTGTCATATCCGTCATAACTATAAATATACTTTGTTATAACAAATATTTCGTTATCATTTTTATCAAGTACCTGCCACTCAATATCATCGTGTTTATAAATTCCAAACTTTATTACATCACCGACATTTATATTTTTTAAATTACTTATTTGGATTTCAATTTTAGCATTATCCATTTGTTTTTCGGAATCTTTGTAATTGCCAAGTTCACAAAATAAATCATACGCTTCTTGATATTGACCCGACTCCAACATCTGTATAGCGGAATTATAATTATTTGATTTGATAACATTGGTTATTACAAAAGCCAAAATAATTCCAACTACAATTACAGCAACAATAGATAAGACAATTATGAATTTTCGTTTTCTTTTTTTCAAATATACAATTTGTTGTTCTTTAGCAATAGAATTAAGCTGTTTCAATTTTTCTTCGGACAGTATGATTCTGTCGTCAACATCTTTATAGTTAATTATTTTATTAAATTCATCAACAGATTTTTTAACTTCAGTAACAGAATCACTATTATATAATTTAATTGCATTGAGATAGATTGATTCTTTTTTTGCTTCTTCTGCTTTTTCTCTGCACTTGGCTGCTAATTCTTTTGAATCTTTGAAATTTTCCAATAATTCAAAACTTTCTGCAAGATTGATAAAATCTTCTTCTGTCTTAGCAGTTGCCATTAAATCCACAGATATTTTATACATCTTTTCATCATCGTTATAGCGAATTACATCCAAATATGAATTTAACTTGTCACGAAGTTTCTCATTCGCATAACGAGCCGCTTTTATATAGTTATCACTTTCATCAAATGAGGTTTCCAATTTCGCCAAATCATCCTGCTTGTGAACTTTAAGTTCTGCCATTAATTTACCGAGATATCCCTCTGCATTTTCAGGGTCAAGGTCAAGCACTCTTTCACAATATTCATCAGCATCTTTCCAATTACCGTCTTCAAGGAAAATAAAAGCTCGCTTTAAAAGTGGCGCAATATCAGCATTATTTGATTCGACAACTACTGTATTGCTTGGCTGTTCTTTTGACGGTGCAACTAGTTTTTTAATACCTCTGACAATATCGTTAATGAAACCGATTTTGCCCATATCCTGCGCTTGCAAATGCGAAAATTCATCCGGCAAATCATAAGCGTCCATATCACGAAAGCACGGAATAAGTGTTTTTGAACGGTCATTGCTCATAAGCTTTAAGTATCTTGACCATTCATTTTTCACCCACACGGCATTAAAGTTTTCAGGCTTAGTACCGACAACAAGCATAACCTTTGCGGAATTAAGAGCAGAGAAAATATACGGCTCATATTCCTGACCGAGTTTATTTTCAAGCGTAATTGCGGCATAAAACGCCTTTAAGCCCTCTTGCGTAAGCTGATAATAAATATCGTTGGCAAGTACACTATCAACTGTTCTTTTGCCGTTTTCATCTGTTTCTTTATAACAAATAAACACATCAAACGGCTTTTCATTATGAGCGGTTGAAAGAATGTCTTTTTGCAATTTATCAATTTCTTTAGCCTCTTGCTCATAAATCAACCTTTGATTAGAATCTGCATTTTCTATAGCGGAAATATAATCAACATCAGTCAAAACAGATTCAAGTTGAGTACGGTGACAGGTAGGCACTCTTTTATATGTTTTAGGGTCTTCGACATATTCTATACCGTATTTGCAAAGAACAATACCCCAATAAGCCTCCGCTTCATTAGGATTTTTTGCAACGATTTTTTCGTAAATTTCCTGCGCCTTATCAAACTCACATTTAATACGAAGATTATTGGCACGGTTATACAGATTGGTTACAATTTCATCATCGGTTGCGGAAACTGTTTGCTTTGTTCCACAGTATTCGCATTCACAAATTGTTTGACCTTTTTCTACTTCAAGGCTTCCGCCGCACATTTTACATTTAAATACCGACATTGTTTTCTCCTCTTAATTCCACATGTTTTAATTTTGAGTTTATTTTTCTATTGAAGTGTCCTTTTATCTAACATCCTAATTTAACTTAATATTTTATAAGCACACTATAATAATTTTATTTTAGTATATATGCACTGCAAAGTCAACTATATTAGTACTTATAATCAACCATTACAATACAATTATTCGGTAAACTATATTTGAAACGGAGGTAGCAAAATGGTTGATTTTGGCAGTAACTTAAAGGAATTGAGATTAAAATATAAAATGACGCAAAAGGAACTTGCGGATAAAATCGGCGTAACTAAATCTGTTGTTTCGTATTATGAATTGCAAGAGCGCTCACCCTCGCCCGAAATTTTAATTAAACTTTCGAGAATATTTCATGTGACTACCGATTATCTTCTCGGAATAGAGCACAAGCACACGATTGATGTTTCAAATTTATCATCGGAAGAAATAGCAGTTGTTGAACAAATGGTCAATTTACTTGAACACAAAAAATAGTTGCAGGGAGTTTTTATGCTCCCTGCAACTTTGTTATCAATAACTGATCTAATTCTATTAATGATATTATTCATTTTCTGTATCCACAACATCTCACCTGTTGATTTTATATCTTCATTTTCTCCTCAGATGTCCTATTTATAATTCGTACCATTGATTCAAGGTAAATATGGAACTATTCACCACGCCACCTAATTATTGGCTACATCTCACCTAAAACTTATATTTTAGATTAATAGTTTGAGCATACTTTTATTAGTTCCAGTCTCAAATTCAGTTGTATTATAACACAAAAATATTTCAAATATATTTTATATCATCTCAATAAATTAACTGAATAATTGACTGCAGTGCTCATTACATTATGTATTAATTTTGATCATTGTTGGTTTTTGTAATATTTATCAAGTTTATCTTGTTTATCAATATATACCTTTTGAAAAGACATAGTATGTTTATTTATTTTATAAGTACTTATCCTGTATTGATAAAGTGTGTTTATATATAATTCATCATCTTTTATATAACACGGAGAAAGGATTATATATTCATCATTTTCATAAATTGTGGCACAATCGATTGACTTTGCAGAAAAACAAGTAGTGCTTTCAACAATATCAATAGTTTTTGTATTTTTTCCTTGACAATAACCGCTCACAAAGAAAGAAAAAACGATAAGAGCAAAAATCAGAATAATAATAGAACCCATTTTAATTGGATCAGTTATCCTATATGAATTATATTTGTTTCCTTTATTTTCGAGCTCTTCTTTATAAATTCTTATATTTTTTTGAATATCATTTATATTCTGTTCTATAAGTTCATTACAATCATTGTTTTGACATATTAAAAAACATCGTAACAAATTATTATTTTTGGATTTGTCTTTTTTATATCTTTGTTTATTATAACTACCCACTTTTTGTTTTAATAACAATTTGCATGATTTTGTCAGCATTCTTTGAGTTGTCAATACTCGAAATTTAATACATTTATCTTTATTCTTTTCAATTTTTGCAAGTTTATTTTCTAATCTATAAAATGATTCTTCATCAGTTGGAAATAAAGCAGTAATTATTATTGCAATATTTGATAAAGGTATTATCAATATTGCCGTAATAAAAATAGTGATGCAGTATTCACGATTTTTAAATAAATCTTCAAAATTAATATGAGAAGTATTATTAAACAAAAAGAATGAAACAATTAATGATATTGGAAATAGAAAGAAAAAATATTTTAGTAGTGAATTTTTTCTATAACAACAATAACCAATATAATTCATTATAAGCATTGTAGCGGCAATCAACATATAAAATAAAACATTTAAAATATTGCCATCGTTTATTAATTTAACAGTATTAACATTTATATTAAAGTACGCCAACATTCCATAATTGTATGAAAAATAGCATAGCTTTAAGTAAACAGTAGTGGCAGCTAATATTGTTGAACAAATTGCAGTGAACAATGACGTATTATTCTTTGCGAAATCCTTTATATATGCCAATGCTGGTTTGTTTTTAACTCTTACAGTAATTTTTTTATGCATAATTTATTATCTCCATTGATTTTACACGTGATTCGTAATTCATATTAATTGTATTACTAAATGTCTACCTAATTCAATGATAACACAAACGCAAAAAATATTAAAGACGATTTTTGTTAAGTAAAAGGGCAGGATTACTCCTGCCCTTTCTAGTTAGTGAATATATACTATTTCCTTGTACACTATCTCTCTAACCCGATTGGAAATATTGTTCATAGCCTGAACCCAAGCGAGCATATCGGTCGCCTTGAGATGTTCGTTCATATTTTCTTGTTCGGCTAATTGCTTAACGAGTGTATCATACATTTCGGTTGCTCGGACATCTACATCGTGCAAGTATGAATTGAGTTTACATTGAGTAAGCAGGGTTGTATAAAAAGACGACTGGTATTGTTTAATATATTCCTTATGTTTTCTGCCCCAACAGCCGATTTCATAATTTGTATCTGTTGATACAAGATTTGGAATATACACATCACCTACAAGTGTGTAGCTAATGCCCGTGTTTTCGTCGGTAATATACTTTTTCATAAAATTCTCCTTATCTGCATAGGTCATCGTACCTATGTCTTGTTTTTTGCTTCGTAATAAAGCGTTTTTGTTGCATTGCCTTTTCAGCTTTCATATTGTGTTTGATTTCATCGTTGTCCTCCAAAATATTGGTAGCAACCTTAACTTCTTTTCGTAGCAAAGACAAAGTTTTTGTGAAATCATCACGTTTTGATTTTAGTTCTGCCATGACACTCGGTTCTTTGCAACGCCTCATTTTGTTATAGCAATGCTGCCGTTGCTTTTCAATATAAATAATTTGCTCGTTTGTTGCTGAAATAAATTCATTAACAGCCGAAATCGTGGTCAATTCTTTAGAATCTATAAATCGTATTTCCTTTGAATATCTGTCAATTTTTCTCCAAGCCGCCCTCATTTCAGGCGACAACGGTTTGTGCTGTTTTGCTTTTGGCAAATATCCCAACAAATAGCAGTAATGCAAATACAGTGCTTTCAGACCGGTTATTTTTCTTGTTGTTGTAAAACAACCGTTGAACCTAACTTTCTTTGAAACAATATATTTCGGTTTTATTGATTTTTGGAATGTGTTAAATTCGGGAGCAGTTTTCCAAAAATCATTTTCTTTCAGTCTTCGAAAAATATGCTCTTTATCATACTTCTCACCCAACCTATAAAGGCGTGTGTTTCGAGTGTCATTAACAGAACGAATTGTTGCATATTTCAAATCAGGATTTAGATTAACAATATAGCCTTGCTTTTTGAGCACATAGATAAATTCTTTCGGCGAACAACTAATGTTCAACGCTTTGTCTATCGCCTCTCTCATTAAATTGTATTTTGTAGGTTCACCGTTTTTCTCTGCATAATACAAAGTTCTTGAAATTTTATTATGCGGATTTGCAATTACAGTTAAGTGCTCACGCTCACAAAGCGAATCGGATAAATCTCTGAACTTGTAATATGCTTTCTTGTTGCAATTAAATTTTTTGCCGTTCCACATATTGACAGAGTTGATTACAAAATGATTATGATAAGTGCCTGTATTAAAATGCGTTGCAACAAGCACTTGATAATCTGTGCCCCACATTTGCTTTGCAAGTTCAACACCAAGCCTATGACATTGTTCGGGTGTGACTTCGCCTGTCTTAAAACTTTGATATGCGTGGTAGGCAACATTGCCTGAAGTCTTACCAAAATGAACTTGAACATTTTTCATTTCTTCATAGGCTGTATCGGTATTGCAATTTACGCCTGTGACAAAGCACGCTTCTTCACTGATTGTTTTTTCTCCATTCTCGGCATAATGAATTGCATTTTTCAAATCAGAGTAAATTGTTTTGTTTGGATTGGCAGCATAATCAACAACACGAGACAGACTGTCCTTGATTGCCCAAATTTTTGTTACAGCCATTATCCGTCATCACCGTAACAAGCTTTGAGCAAAAATTCCTTTATTTTATCAAGCCTGCTGTCATTCATTTGGCAAATTAATTGATAAGCCTGTTTCAAATATTTATTGGGTGCCGACCTTACACTTTGACCTAATGCACACTTACGAATATACTCGGATAACGATAATCCCGAACGCTTTGCCTTTCTGCTAATATTTGATTTTTCATTTTCGGTTACTCTGATGTTTATTGATGAATTTCTTTCTCTCATTTGTTCTCCTTTCTTAGGGGTTAAAGGGTACTCCCTTATCTTCCGGCAATACATTGCCTATGCTCGCTACAGTCTGCGACTGCAAATATACCCTTTGAGTTTGTCAGTTGCAAAACCTTTTATTTTCGGTTATAATATTAGTGCTTTTATTAGCAGATCGCTTGTCATCTGTTGCCGCAGATGAATCCCAAGCGGTCTTTTTTATTTGTTTATTCATCCTTATCGCCCTTCATTTCATAAAGTGTTTTGCTGATAAGTTTAATCGTTTTGAGTAGTTCTGGTGACGGTTGAGCGTCATTTGAGGACTTCAATTCAATCAAAACTCCTTCAAGTTTTTTCTTCAAAGCAACATAAACTTTTGGATTACCGACAACAACAATATCCCTTTGAAGTGCTCGATTGATTAAGTAATCTTGCTTTGTCAAACCCGATAATTTAACTCTCATATCAAGTTCATTGCTCTCTTCAGGTGACATTCTGAAAGCAACAATTTTGTTTCTCCAACGGTTATGTTCGTCACGATTTTTAGCCGACATTTTCAAATTCATCCCTTTCGTTTTCAAGTTTGCTTGCCATTTCGTCTTGCCTTGACGGAAACATATGAGCATAATGATATGTCATATCGACGCTTTCGTGTCCCATTCTGTCTGCAATTTCAACAGCGGAAAAGCCTAAATCAATGAGCAATGAAACATGCGAATGACGCAAATCATGGATACGAATTTTCTTAATTCCTGCCTTTTCACAGCCTGTTTTCATTGACCGATACAATGCAGTTTTTGAAATCGGAAACAGCCTTGTATCTTTTTCTGCACCGTAAAGCATGCCGATATAATCTTGCATTTCGTCACAAAGAAACGACGGCATTTTAATTATTCTGTTGCTCTTTGGTGTCTTCGGCTCGGTAATAATATCACAACCGTTTATTCTTTGATAGCTTTTGTTAATCCTTAAAGTTCGCTTGTTAAAATCAAAATCACTTGGGGTTAAGGCTAACAATTCGCCCTCACGAATGCCACACCAATACAATAATTCAAAAGCATAATAATGCATTGGTTCTTCCATTTTTGCTTCGGCGAATCGCATATATTCATCCTTTGTCCAAATAAGCATCTCTCTGTCGCTTTCTTTTTTGCCCATTGCTCCTGCTTTTCTTGCAACATTTTCTTTGAGTTCGTAGTATTTAACGGCAAAATTTAATATTGCACTCATTTGGTTATGAATTGTCTTTAAGTAAGTTTGAGAAAACGGTTTTCCGTTTTCATCCTTTGCTTTAATTAACGTATTTTGCCAATTTATAATATCAGTCGCCTTGATTTCATTTATTTTCTTGTCGGCAAAGTACGGCAAAATTTTAGTTTCAAATATATGTCTTTTTGTATTTATTGTGTTAAGTTTTAGTTTTGTGCTTAGGCTTTCAAAATACAATTCGACAAACGAATCAAATGTCATATTGCAAGCACCTTGCAGCTTTAACATTTCTTCTTTTTCCCAAGCCTTTGCTGCTCTTTGAGTAATAAAGCCTCGCTTTTGCGTTTGCTTTTTCTCACCTGTCCAATCGGTATATCTAAAAACCGCTCGCCAAGTATTTGTTTTATTATCCTTATATACAGGCATTTTTATCCTCCTTCTGTTTTATCTGTGCAGTCAATTCTTTGGTAAAAATATTTGCGATTAACTCTGCCGGAAACAACAATTTTTCCTTTTTCGGCAAGTTCCTTATTCAGTTTTTTGATAATCTTATATGCATAAGACTCGGAAACATCAAGAACTTTCGCAACTTCGTCAACCCTCATAAAAATAGAATTATCAGATATTTTTACACCTCCTTCGGCTATCACAATCACACGATATGTTGCAATTATGATACTTGTATTTATATTTTCGTAACTGTTTGGTTACGGTTTTATATTAACACCTTGCAATTCACTTATCAAGAATAATTTCAAAATTATCGTACTTATTTTGATAATTTAATTTGACTTATCGTAACATATATGGTACAGTAATGTTTGAGGTGATGCTTAATGGCAATCGGTGAAAGAATAAGATACATAAGAAAAAAACATAATATGACTCAAAAATATTTAGGTTTACAGCTCGGATTCGGTGAAAAGAATGCCGACTCTCGTGTTGCACAATACGAAAACGGCAGGCGTGAACCTAAAAGCGATATGCTAAAAGAAATTGCAGGAGTATTGCAGGTATCAACACTTGCACTTGACAGTCCTAATCTTGATGACCATATCAGGTTGATGCACACATTATTTACTATCGAGGATATTTACGGACTTACTATCGAAAGAATAAACGGTAAACTTTGTCTTGTTCCTGATGAAAGCAGACCGGAGTGCTTTACCGGTTTATACAGCTGTTTAAACGAGTGGAACGAAATAAAAGATAAAGTTAAAAGCGGCGAAATGACGCAAGGAGAATATGACGATTGGCGTTATAATTATCCCGAAGATTTACCGGAAAATATAATCAACACTCTTGACCATTGCTGGGACAAGGCTCAAAAAGAGAATAAAAAGCGAGGAAAGAATTATAACCCTTACGAAGAACCGCAGGAAGATTTCTTGACAAAATTTGAACAAATCAAAAAAGAGCATTACGATACAGAAAATAAAAATGAATAAACAATTTAATTGGCAAAGAATATTTTAAATTTTTATAAACTATGGAAAAATATTTTTATCATGTTGTTACTGAAAAACCTATGTATGTAGGTCAACATATAGTTTTTGACGAAAATCATCATAACGGAGTTTGGCAACGAGTAAATGAAAAAATTGATATTGTCTGCGATATTTATAATAATCCGAAAAAATACAAGGATATTGAACTTGAACACCACACCTCAGTAGCTTTGAGAGAGCTTGCATTGGAGCAAGTAAGAGTTGAAAAATATCCAAATTATCCGTCACGAATGGCTTGTTTATATGTGTCTAAAACATTAGAAGAGGCAGAAAAATGGCTTGATTATTTTGTTAGCTTAGGCAGACCGACATTTCAAATTGTAAAATTACAAGTCAACGGCAATATGTTTTACGGTGATGCCGAAAATTGCTTTGACGGAAAATTAAGTGAAAAAGAAAATCTTATCCTTGCAGAAAAATATTGGAAAAACGAAGATTTTAATGAAAGCTCAATTATAGAAATGCTTGTTGACGGTGATATTGAGGTTGTAGAAATAGTAAAAGGATAATTGTAGTACTTTATGAAGAAATATAGTTATACAAAAGGGAGTGTTATGTAATTGTTTGGTACAGTGATACTTGATGCTTATACAAAGGATGAAACAAAAGAACTAGCTGATGCAATAAATGATTTATGTTGTCCAAATGACAATTATGGATGGGCTTCTGCGGGAATATATTGTTTTTGGGATTATTATACACGCGAAGTTCTTTATATTGGTTTAGCAAGAGACCTATATGTACGATTTTGTCAACATAATGGTTTAATTCCGATGCAAGATAGCGGCTGCAAATACAAACAAATACAACAGTATTTTAATGAACACAAAAAATTAGGATACACAATATTCGTACAATCTCCTTTATCTCAACCTTTAGTATCAAGAAATAAGACAATGTACGAGAAAATGGCAAATGAAGATGGCTCTTCAATACAAGACTATATATCAGAGCAAGGAATAAATAATATAAAACTTTCCGAAGGAATTCTAATAGAAGCTTACAGACGAGCATATGGTCATTTTCCTCCTTGGAATAAGGTTGGTGGTTCCATTGAAGGACAAGAAAGGACTATGGAGAAAAATATTAATATTGTAAAAAGTTTTGCTGATCCTCAAATTCAAAAAGTCAGCCCTATCGTTTCACGATCAACTATTAGAGAATTATCTGAAAATCCAACATACGAATTCTGTGAAAACTATTTGCACGCAATAAGAATGTTAGTATTAAATTTTGGTATGGACTATTATGATGCATTAGAATTCCAAAATAAATTTGATAAGTATAATTGTTATAAACGAATTTGTGATTTGAAGTATTTAGACAAAGAACTAATAGTATAGAAAAAAGAGCTATCAGGCGTTTAAGTCTGATAGCTCTTAATCTTATATTGTTGCCAAAATGTTGCCATTTTGGGTTGCAAAGCTCCCGAATGTCTTATAAATAGGGCGTTTATCGAGGTAGCGGAGTTATTCCCACTCGTTGCCGAAAGGCTAAACTTAACGCATTTTGTTTATAAAATGTATCGTATGGTCTTCGCAGCATTTTGATAATCCATATTATCATACCTGTATGACGAGAATTTATCATTTTCTTATCAGGTGCGATAAAACCGATGGTTGCAAGAGTAGAATAATCGCAACCGGATTGGTTTTATAATTCATATTATACTTGATTTCTTTTTGTTTTGCAAGATGTATTTTAATTTTACGCACACATTTCAAAAAATGTGCTTAAAATTTAATTGATTTTTTTAGTTGTCTCAGGTATAATAAAATCAGCACACAATTACGTATTCGCTGTGCGTAAATTTTATTTAAGAAAGAGGGTGAATGAGTGAATCTTCAAGAGCGAGCAAAAGAAGTGGTTGTATACAATAATGGCATTGCGAAATCTGCCGACTTTGTAGCTGCCGGAATCAGAGCTGTCGATGTCGTAAATCTGTGTAACGCAGGCTTTCTTAATCGTGTACGACACGGATACTATCAGCTTGCCGAACAATGTGTTTCTTCAGAAGAACAATTGCTTGCAACACTCATCCCAAAAGGAATAGTTTGTGTTGAATCTGCGTTGTTTCACTATGGTTACAGCGACTTTGCACCACGAAAATGGTCAATAGCTGTGCCTCGTTCAATGTCAAGAACAAAGCTAAAAGTCGATTCGCTTGCTATTCAACCTTATTATATGCAGCCTGAGTTGTATGAACTTGGGAAAATCACTGACAACTTCAACGGAGTTGAGCTGCCTGTATATGACCGTGAGCGAACAATATGTGATTGTTTCAAATATCGTTCAAGATTAGATAACGAAATTTTCAACAAGGCCATTAACGCTTATGTAAAAGACGACAAAAAGAATCTGAATAATCTTTCTGCTTATTCCCAAAAATTGCGTGTGTATAAAAAAGTTACCGAACTGATGGAGGTGCTGCTCAATGGCTGATATTGCCGCATCTGTGCTTACAAGGCTGAAAAATAAAGCCAAAGAAACCGGCAGAAGTTATCAACTTTGCTTGCAGCTCTTTTGTCAGGAAGAATTTTTGCGCAGACTTGAAAAATCAAAATACGCAGAAAATTTTGTTCTCAAAGGCGGATTGTTTATCTATTCGCTTACCGAATTTGACAGCAGAGTTACAGTCGATGTTGATTTTTTGCTTCGACAAGTGCCGAACACTCCAGAGCAACTGCGAGCTGTGCTTGAAGAAATTATCGCAGCACCTACTGAAAATGAATTTGTTACATTTGAGATAACAGATGTTGCTCCTATTGCTGTTGCAAAGAAATATGCCGGTATCGGTGCATCGCTTGTTGCACATATCAAGAATACAAGAACGCCTTTCAGTATTGATTTCGGCGTTGGCGATGTCATCGTACCTAAACAGGAAAAGCGAAAAATTCCTACACAGCTTGACGATTTCACTTCTCCGACAGTAAATACATATTCGCTGGAAACGACAATTGCCGAAAAGCTTGATGCAATTCTTGATTTAATGGAATTTTCAAGCCGAATGAAAGATTATTATGATATTTATTATCTTGCCAACAAGTTTGATTTTGACGGCGGAACGCTGACAAAAGCACTTAAAAAGACTTTTGAAAATCGTGGACACGCCTTTACGATAGAACAATTTGAGCAGGTTATGGCTTTTGCCGAAAATGATGCAATGCAAAAGAAATGGAAAGCATTTTGCAGAAAGATAGATACTAAAACCGATGATTTTAACGCAGTGCTGAAAACCATTAACGAATTTTTGATAGAGCCGTTTATAGCAGCAGTTGAAAATAAAGAATTTGAAGAAAAATGGACTGCCGCTGATGGCAGGTGGATGTGATAGGAGAACAAAAAATGGAGCTTAAAGATATTTTGAATTTAATAGCTATATTTATAATTCCTGTAGTTGCTGTTATAGTTGGACAACATTTACAAAATAGAGCAGAAATAAGAAAAGACAAAATGCATATCTTCAAGGTGCTTATGACTTCACGAATATATGGCTGGACAGTTGATAGCGTTCATGCTCTTAATCTTATTGATGTCGTTTTCGCAAAAGATAAAGCTGTACGTGCTGCCTGGAAAGAACTTTATGAAGCATACTCTTCAGCTGAACAATCAGATTTAATGATAAATAAGAGAAAAAATCTGATGTATAAGCTTTTGGAAGAAATTGCAAAGAATATCGGGTATAAAAAAGAAGTCACCTGGGAAACAATACAAAATCCGTATATTCCTCAGGGTATGGTCGACCAATTGCAAAAGCAAGCCGCATCACAGCAGCAACAGTACGATCTGTTAAATTCAATGTTAAGTATTATGCCTAAAGAACGGAAAAATATGGAGGGGCAGAAATGAGTACGAATATATCAAAGCAAAAGCGTGAGGATTTGCTTGCTAAAATCAAAAAAATCCGAACTTTTATTTCTGCTGCACCGCAGGATGAAAACACGGGCAATCTGCTTTCTTATCTTTCCGATCTTGAAAAAGATGTGAACGGAAAGAAATACGGACTTGTTTTTGAGGAACACCGTGAGGAAATTGACGAAGTGCTTAATACCCATACACCAGTACTGACCGAAAAGAAAGACCTATTTATTGATAATGGCGGTCAAATGAACTTTCTTATTGAGGGGGATAACCTTGCTTCGCTCAAGTTGCTTGAAAAGACACACAAGAATAAAATCGACTTGATTTATATAGATCCGCCATATAACACAATGAGCACTGGTTTTACATATTCAGATGCTTTGGTTGATAACGGGGATAATTACCGACATTCAAAATGGACTTCTTTTATGAAGCATCGTTTGGAACTTGCCCGAACTCTGCTATCTTCTACAGGATGTATTTTCATCTCTATTGACGATAATGAGTTTGCCGCTCTTAAATTAATCTGTGATGAAGTATTTGGTTGGCAAAACTTTGTTACAACTTGTATGTGGCAAAAAATTCATAGCATAAAAAATGATGCTAAATACATATCCATAAATCATGATTTTATCTTTGTATATGCCAAAAATATTGATCTGCTTAAATTTAACCTTCTTGACAGAACGGATGAAATGAACAGCCGCTATAAAAATCTTGATAATGATCCAAGAGGACCTTGGCAATCAGGAGATTTAGTTGCAAATGAAGTACGTACAAATGGTAATTATGATGTAATAGGACCAACAGGTAAAATTTTCAATGTCCCCGAGGGTAAACATTGGGTGTATTCCGAAGATAATATGCGTACTTTAATTGCTGAAAACAGAATTTGGTTTGGTAAGGACGGAACTTCTTTCCCTCGCAAGAAACGCTATTTGTCAGAAGTTCAACAAGGTCGCACACCTGACTCTTGGTGGACGAGTGCTGAAGTCGGGCATAACCAAGAAGGTGCACGTGAACTAAAATCTATTTTCAACGGCAAAGTGGTGTTTACTAATCCAAAACCCACACGTCTTATTGAACGAATTATTAAGATGGGTTCAAAAGATAACAGTATAATTCTCGATTTCTTCGCCGGTAGTGGGACACTTGGTCACGCTGTACTAAAATACAATGCAAGTAACGAATATAGTAATCGTCGCTTTATTCTCTGCACCAACAACGAAAACAATATTTGCCGTGATGTTACCTATGAGCGCATTAAGCGTGTGATTGATAAGGAAAATTATTCAGCAAGTCTGAAGTACTACAAGGTGGATTATATTCCGATTTCAGACCGTATGTATTACGAATATGCGGACGAGTTACTTTTGCATATCCGTGAACTTGTTGAGCTTGAAAACGGAGTTAATTTTACAGGCAATGACAAAATCGGAATTGTGCTTACTGAGGAAGAACTCGATGACTTTATTTCGCAGCTTGAAAACAATACCAAATATCAAAAGTTGTACTTAGGTCACGATATTTTAATGGATTCACAACAGGCACAGATATTGAAAAACAGAAAGATTTCAATAAATATTATTCCGGATTACTATTACAAGGAATTGGAGGGCTAAAAAATGAATATTACCCTTGCAAATTTTCAGATAAAGGCTATTGCTGACTTAACTGCTGCAATGGAACAACCCAACAGAGATATTATACTCAAAAGTTGTACGGGCAGCGGAAAAACTATTATTCTAACGAGTTTTATGGATGAGTATTTTAAAAGCAATCATAAAACTGTGTTTATTTGGCTTACTCCCGGCAAGGGCAACCTTGAGGAACAAAGTAAAGAAAAAATGGATAAATATATCCACGGAAGCCAAACAAAATTGCTATCAGATATTATGACTTCCGGCTTTGAAGAAAATGATGCCTGCTTTATTAACTGGGAAAAATTGACCAAGAAAGGCAATAATGCATTAAAAGACAGCGAACGCACTAATTTTATAGAACATATACGAAATGCACTTGATGATGGTTTAACCTTTAAAATTATTGTCGATGAGTCTCATCAAAACGACACAATTAAAGCAGATGATATTATTGAACTTTTTCGTTCAGATAAGATTATTCGCTGCTCTGCTACGCCTAAAAACTATAAAAACGCTATTTTGATTGATATTCCCGAAGAAGATGTTATAGCGGAAGGGTTAATTAAAAAGTTACTTATTATTAACGAAAATTTTGAGCAGCATATAAATGTTGATGATCAAATTACATATTTACTAGATAAAGCAATAAACAAACAACGTGAATTGTGCTCTGAATATGCAAAACAAAAAGCAGAAATCAATCCGCTTATCATCGTACAAATTCCGAATAAGTCTGACGCCTTACTCGATAGAGTTGAGGAATATTTTGAGAGTAAAGGTATTACTTACGAAAACAATTTACTTGCCGTATGGCTTTCTGACAAGAAGCAAAATCTCGAAGATATAGAAGAACTCAACGCAGAGCCTATTGCAGTTATTATTAAGCAAGCGGTCGCAACCGGATGGGATTGTCCGAGAGCACAAATTCTTGTTAAACTTCGTGATAATATGAGTGAGACTTTTGAGATTCAGACAATCGGACGCATTCGCCGTATGCCTGAAGCAAAGCATTATGAAAATGACTTGCTTGATAGTTGCTATTTGTACACATTAGATGAAAAATTTACAGAGAGTGTAAAACTGAGTTTGGGAAAAGGTGCTCTTGACGCATACAAGGTGTTTTTAAAGCCGGAGCATCGTTCATTTACAATCATCAGTGAATACAAGACAGATATACCATATCCACGTGATGCAAAACTATCACTAAAAGTAATACACCAGTATTTTGAAAAGAAATATCATATTACAAATGATACGGTCAAAAACAGAACATTGTTAGAGGCACACGGTTATTCTTTCTCTGAGGATATTATCGATTTTACAAAGTCAGGTTCAGTGAACACTCTATCAAAAGAAAATATAACCGGATTAAATGATATTTCTATACACGAGCCGTTAAATACACATAAGCACGGCAAAGAATATCATCATTGTGTTGCGGAAATAGGATATAAAGTGAATTTGGATTACAATAGTACCAACACAATTATGCGCAAATTATTCCTTAACGGATTGCGCTGCGATTCTAAAATTCTAAAAGTTGAAACAAGGGAATTATATTCATTTATAATCAATAATGAACGCTTACTGGTTGAAGATGTTCGTGACGCTATGGCAGATGAAACACTGCAACTAACCTTGTCAATTCCAAAAACAACAGAAAAACCAATTGGATTTCCGTTGGAAATGATTTTCACCTATGATGGGACATCAAAATCGCAAACAGAATTTACAAAAAATGTGTATAAAGGATATCTTTCTTCTGCGGAAAATCGCTCTTTGCCGGAAAAACTTTTTGAAAGATATTGTGAAAGCAGTAAAAATATTCAATGGTTTTATAAAAACGGAGACAAAGGAATTGAATATTTTTCTATTGTTTATACGGATAACTTCGGAAAACAAAAATCGTTTTATCCCGATTATATTATTGGAACAACCGATGGCAAGGTATGGATAATCGAAACAAAAGGCGGATTTACGAAATCTGGTGATAGTGAAGATATTGATAAATATACAGCTAAAAAATTTGGCGTATTAAAAAATTATACCGATAAGTATAATCTATTTGGTGGCATAGTCAGACAAGATAAACAAAGTGGTGAACTTTGTATTTGTACGGAAACATATTCCGATGATATTAAAAGCGATAGTTGGAAGTTGTTGTCTGATGTGTTATGAGGGGGGATTAAAAATGAATAGCCAAGAACAAAAGAAAAATGTTCCAATTTACTTTTATTATCTTGCTATATCAAAGCAAAAAGATAGCAACGACTCTTCTGTTTATGATATACAACAAATAGTCGCTGCATTTTCAGCTTTACTGTCTTATATTACTCAAAAAAGTCTAAACGACAGAAAAAAAGATATTACAAGTTCTGAAAAAGTTGTGTGGCTTGATTCGTTTGAAGATTTGAAAAACGGAAATTATAATGTGATTTTTAAGTCAGCAAAATATAATCACGTTAGAAACGAAATTGATACCGAAACAATGACAGAACTCGGCACACGCAAACGTCAAAAAGACGGAGATGAAGAAAAAACACATTTATGTGTACGTCTTACAAAAGGGCAGCATCGCTTTCTTGCCGTTCACGAAAGCAATCACTATGGAATATCAATAAATTGTATTATTGACTATCTAAACACTCAATTTGAAAATTATAATGAGGATAGTGATGATAAATACCATTATGAGCTGTCATACGAAATTATGCCAGGAGATGATTTTATAGCATCACTAAAAGACGCCAAAACGACATCCGCACTTAAATTAACGGTCAGCAAAGATGTTATAAAAGATGATTTTATGCAATTTGCTAATCGAGATGAAATAGATGATGAAGTTGAAATTTGGATTAAACGACCTAAAGGAGTTAAAAAATTTCCAGATAACCTTATTAAAGCATATTATGATGATTTGCAAAGTAACAATAGGATAAAGAAGATTTCGGTTAAAGGAACAAAGACGTCCGGGCAGTTTGAAGTCGATACAGACCTTATGAAAATGAAACATTACTTATCAGTTTGTTTAGAAATTGTAACGAATGAAGTAAATAGTGTTGATTTTTTTGTAAAAGCACAGGAGTTTATAGAGGAAATGAGGAACAAAAAATGAAAAATATAATATTTGTTCCAATTAAAGACTACTTCGCATCAAGAAAGAAGCTCTATAACAAGTTTATTATTCCGCTTATAATTGCAATAGTATCATTACTATTTGCTATATTTTCCAATATTGGCAATTCAGAAAAAATTCTATTAACCTTTTCTGAATTTATAGATACACAAATAAATATTGTAGCAATTCTAATTTCTTTTTCCATAGCAATCATTACGATTTTAGTATCTGCGGACAATAAAAATATACAATGCTTGAAAGAAACTGACTCAAACAAGAAACAATATAAGCCAGTTGACGGAAAGCAACTGTCTCTATTTCAGATATTACTTTCTAATATAGCTTACAATGTTATTGTAGAAATTATATACTTGGTGGGACTTATAGCGATTTCTCTTATGCAAAATATTTTGCCGATTGTATCACTAAAATTTATCACATCTATTTGTATTTTTACTATTTTACATATATTGTTTGTGTTGCTTGAATCGGTCGCTCAAATGTATCTCACTTTTTGGGCAAATAGGAAATAATTATTGCCGGCAAGGGAAGGTATCTCTCCTTGCCGTATTTGTGTTTATACCGTAAAAATAAGTTTTGTATTCACGACCTCTATCGCTCTATTACGAATATTATTCATTTTCTGTACCCAAAGCATTAGATTTTCAGCCTTGAGTTCTTCGTTAACATTTTCTTTTTCGGCGAGGTCTTTTACCAGCCGGAGAAAAAGGTCTTGCGCCTGCTGTTCAATATCTGCAAGATATGAATTTAGCTTACCGCTTGTCAGCAAATTGTAGTACAGTACTTTATGATTTTGCTTCAAATAGCGTTTATGCTTTGTTGCCCAAATGCCGATATGTGCTTCCTTTTCTTCTTCCGCCGGTAATAAATTGGGCAACATATAGTCGCCAACCTGTGTGTAAGTACCGCCCATTTGTTCAAAAATTGTCTTTGCCATTTTGTTTTACCTCCAAAATTTATTTATCTTGAGCGTGGTTTTTCACGCTTGTGATCTTTGATGTTTCTTGCCTGTTCGAGTAAATCATCTATCTGTTTATGCCCGAAAACCTTGCGCAATAGCTTGTAATCCTTGACTTCCGAACGCAAGTTTTCGTTTTCGGATTTTAGTTTGTTGTTGATTTTCGACAACATTTCGTTTTCACGATATAAGTTACCATTCGTAATATTAAGTCTGTGGTAATTGTCCCAACCCTCAAAGCAACGAGCCAATGCCGTTTTAACCAACGACTTTAATTTGCTTATGAGCGGCTCGGCAATTTTTGTTTTGTATGCTTTTGCCGACATAAAGCCTTGCGGTTCGGAAAGTTGATATTCGGGTGCGGTATCGAGCATTTTATCCACCGTTTGCAGGCGTTCCAGCCCCTCATCATAATTCAATATTCTGTCAGACAGAACATTAAATTCAGTCTGTTTTTTCTCGATTTCGGCACCTAATTTTTCAATCTCCGCAGCTCTCTCTTGCTTTTTATAATCAAGAACAGACAGATGTTTTTCGTGTGAGCCTTTGTGTTCCCACTCGATTCCGTGCCGTTCCATAACGAAAGCAAGGGCGGATTTTTCCGCACTTACCCATTGATTCCATTCGGTATCGCCACGAGTTCCACCCTTGAAACCTTGTGCGGCAAGTGCCTGTTTGAGCGACACTCTCGTATCAAGTCCACGCTTGCTGCTGGTTGTGAACGGAACAAAATCAATATGCAAATGTGGAGTTGCCTCATCCATATGCAGATGAGCGGAGAACACTTTTAGATTAGGATTTCTCTCCTGAAAGCCACGGTAATACTCGTCTAAAATTTGTCTTGCAAGCTGTCCGTTCTCACTTTCGGCACTCATATTTTCTTTGTCGCCAATCTGTAAAATCAGTTCGTGAAACGGCTTTTCTTGCTTTGAATTTCTGATTTTTTCATAATAGTTTTCTATTTTTCTGTCGGCTCTTGTCTGCTTTTCGTTATATCTTTCGAGTGCCTCGTCAAACAATTCGTAGTAGATTTTCTTTATAGGCTCGTTGCAATAATCTATGTTAAGATAACTACGCTCACCGTCAACATTTTCCGCCTTGAACTTTCGGCTGTTATGATTTACCGAGCCTTTACCGACCATTGCACTTATCGTTCTTTCCATAATTACACCTCCAATCTCATAAACTTGCTCGTCCTCGGTTCTGTTACTCTTGTCAAGAGTAACGCAAAAGCACTTTTGACAGGCAAGCCCATCAAAAATGCAACCTGCAAGCAGGTTTTGCGCTCCCTGAGAGGCAGGAGTAGCTTTTTGAAAAAAGCCACCTGCACCCTGCAAAAACTTTAATGCGTGTCAAACCGTGACGGTGGTGACGATGTTTTCAACCTCGTCATCGTTCTCAGAAAGTTTGTCACGGTCGTCACACATTGTCACGCTGTCCGTATCTTTCCAAAGAGAAATCTTGCGTCCACCGTGGGTGCGGCTTGCTTTGTAATGAATACCATAATCTCGAAGCAAGCGTCCAGAGTTGATACTCAACTTGAGAGATAGTACATTCGGTTTCATATCCGAACCGAGTTTTTCACATAGCTCTGAAGCTGTACCATTCCAACAGTTACCACCCGAAGAAACAAACTCTGAAATTTTTTCAAGCAACGGATCGGGCGGTTCTTCCCAAAGTTCCGTTTCGGCTTTTTCAAAATTCCAAACCAAACGCTTTGTATCTCTGACGAGTTTAATTTTCATATCCGGCTGATCCCTGCCTACAATATCTAGCGTGGCATTGTTAGAAGTGCGTTTTTCTTTTGTGAGCGCAAACGCTCCGTCCGCTGCACCAAGCAATCCGTTTGTGCCGGAAATCATATCAAATATATCTTCAGCCTTTTCTTTTCTGGTGTGGTGAACAATTAGCATTGTGACCTTGTAGCTATCGGCTAATGCTTTCAGCCTTGCAACAATATCGTAGTCGCTGCTGTAACTGTAATCAGCCCCGCCCGTTTCTCTCACACGCTTGAGCGTATCAATAATAATGAGTCCCGTGTCTGGGTGTTTACACATAAATCCTTTGATTTGTTCGTCCAATCCGCCGTTTACGGTTTTGCATTCCGTCGCAAAATACAAATCGTCTGTACCATCTGCGCCGAACATCTGAAACAGTCTTCGCTGTAAGCGTTGATAGTTATCTTCCAAAGCAAAGTACAACACCGGAGTTTTCTTCACCTTGTAATTCCATAGCGGTGTACCCGTGCTGATATGATAGGCAAGCTGTGCCATCATAAAACTTTTGCCGACCTTTGGAGAGCCTATGAATAAGTAGGCTCCCCGATAAAGCAGACCGTCAATCAATGCTTCCGTTGGCTCAAAATCTGTATCATATAGTGCAGAAAGAGATACCGTTTTAAGATAAGACGGATCCATTTGCCTTAACATTTCTCTCTGCATTTCACGAAGACTTTTCTCTAAGTCCTTGAAATTTTCGGCACTATCGGTTATACTATCATTACATACATTTAGTGACTGCTCCGTATCTGCGCCAACAGATATAATCGGAGTGGTCATTTTTTTATTTTCCATTGTTGCCATCTCCTTTCAATCCGTTCATTGTGGTAGTAATAAGGTCAATAGTAGCAAGAAGCTCCGGCTCAATGCTCCCGCCGACATCAATTCGTTGCAATTCATTAAGGATGAATTCCATTTGAGTTTTAAGAGCCTTGTAAACTCTCGGATTTGGCTGAACCACCACCTCACGCTCCATACATTTGCGATAACAATATTCCTGCTTGGGCAATCCCGAAAGAGCAATGGCTCTGTTTAGCTCCTTTTGTTCTTCGGGAGATACTCTGAAAGCTACGGTAATACTGCGAAAACGATTATACTTATCAACATTTTTGGCTGACATAATATCACACTCCTTTATTCATAAAATCAAGTTTAACTGCCATTTCCTTTTGCTTTGACGGGAACAGATGGGCATAGCGATAAGTAATTTCTATACTCTCGTGTCCCACTCGGTCTGCAATGGCTACTGCCGAAAATCCCATATCAATTAAAAGGCTGATATGACTGTGCCTTAAATCGTGAATACGAATACGCTTTACACCTGCAGCTTTGGAGCCTCTGTCCATTTCGTGATGAAGATAGCTTTTCGTTATGTTAAAAATGCGGTCTTTCCTTTTCAGCCCGTACTGCATATTGAAAAACTCCTGCATTTCAGTACAAAGAAAATCCGGCATTTGCACCGTTCGGTTACTTTTCTTTGTTTTCGGTGAAGTAATCATATCTTCACCTTTTATTCGCTGATATGTTTTGCTGATTTTTACCGTTCCTTTTTCAAAATCAAAATCAGCAGGGGTAAGAGCAAGCAATTCTCCTTCACGGATACCTGTCCAATAAAGCATTTGAAAAGCATAGTAAGAAATCGGTTTATCCATCATTACTTCGGAGAACTTTTGATATTCTTCCTTTGTCCAAAACAGCATTTCCTTGCGTTCTTCACTACCCATATTTCCGGCTTTTGCGGCGGGATTGCTACGCAAGTCATAAAATCTTACCGCATAATTAAATATGGCGGAAAGTTGATTGTGCAGCGTTTTCAGGTAGGATGATGAATAGGGCTTATTCTCCTCATTACGATATGCAAGCATTTCATTTTGCCACGCTCGTACATCTTTGGTTGTAATCTCATTAATTTTGTAATTTTCAAAATACGGCAGAATTTTCTGCTGAATAATATTTTCTTTTGTTTGCCAAGTGCTTTCCTTTAATCGTGGCTTTTGCTCTTGACAGTAGATTTCAACAAAGGCAGAAAAGGGCATATCCATATCTCCCGAATTTTGTTGTCGGAAAGTATGCTCCCATTCCTGCGCCTCTCGTTTGGTATCAAATCCTCGCTTACACTTTGGCTTGCGTTCGCCTTTCCAATTTGTGTATTGAGTCATCACATACCAAGTTCCGTTATCTTTGTTTTTGTAAGCTGGCATTATCTCTCTCTCCTTTCTGCTCCGTAAACTCTTTCATTAAAATACTGTCGGCTGATGCGTCCTGCAACTGTGATATATCCTTTTGCACTCAACTCATCATTGAGCTGTTTTATAACCTTATATGCATAAGATTTCGATACATCCAATTCTTCTGCAACCTCATCGGCTCTGATAAAAGATTTTTCTGTCATAAAAATACCTCCTTTATAATTGTTTTGGTTGTTTAGTGTCGGATACTTTCTGGCCGCCATCCGATTTGCCCGGGCGGACACACCATTACTGTGATGTGCGACAGTTATTCAGTTGTTAGACTAAAACATATTTGTTTAAGTCTGTATTTGCTATTATACTAAGCAAATACAGTTATGTCAAGAGGCTTTTGAGAAAATATTAAACTTTTTTGTTTTATCTATCTTGACAATCACTAAGCATATCTGTTATAATCAATTCAACCTTACATAAAGGAGCAATGATTATGGCTATTGGTGAAAGAATCCGTTTCTTTAGAAATTTAAGAGGTATGACACAAAAGTGGCTCGGTCAGGCTGTGGGCTTTCCGCAAAAAACTGCTGACATTCGTATGGCGCAGTATGAGTCAGGCTCAAGAACGCCCAAAGAGGACTTGGTAAAGACACTTGCAGGAGTGCTTGAGGTTTCGCCTTTGGCACTCAGAATTCCGGATATTGATAGTGAGCTTGGCTTTATACACACTCTTTTTGCTGTTGAGGATTTGTACGGCGTAAGAGTAGAAAAGAATGAAAATAATGTACATATCGTCTTTGACGGTAATAAGCCGAATGTTGACCGTTCTGTTTTCCAAATGCTTGCCGCTTGGGCAGAACAAGCTGAAAAATACAGAAGTGGCGAGATTTCTAAAGAACAATACGATGAGTGGCGTTATACTTATCCCGAAAAAGACACCACGCAACGTTGGGCAAAGGTTCCGTCACAAGAACTCAGCGATGCTCTCGTAGAAGCCTTTAAGGATAAGCTCAAGGACTAATCAAGGAGGATTATAAATGGAAAAATTCTTCGGTTGGTTATTTACTTGTGAGCATATATTCACTTTGGCAACCGTACTTTTATCCGGTTTGATTTCGTGGTGGATTTCGGCAGCCTATTTCAAGAAAGGCAATCGTAACGCATTAAGATTAAATGTCTTGTTTCCGATGCGACGAATAATCTCCGAACAGCGTTCTTGGAAAAATTACAAAATTCTTGAAGATACTTCAAAAACACACGATGCAAAATACCTTACCAAAAAGGAGCGAACTGCATTAACAGCTTTTCTGTCGGCTTATAAAAATGTATGTTCATATAACTATTCATCCGTTTGTGCCGAAAGCCTATTTTCATATTTCTGTTATAAGCTTGAGCAAAACGGCATTAACACAAAACCTGTTCCTATTGAAATTGATGATGAAATCGTTGATTATGAGGTGCCGTCAGATTTGCTTTATTTACGAGACGACCTTTCCAAAATTATTGAAGATCGACCTTTTGAATATGATGAAGAAGATCGTACAACTGATATAATAAAGGATTTGTTTGTAGAGTATTGCAAACGGTTTTACAGCAATGATAAAATTGAATACTTTGATGATTATTCATTAGATGAAGTCCTCAAAAAAGCTAAAAATAGAACCGAATGGGATAAAAAGCTTGCCTCATATAAAGTTGCTAAAGATAATTTCCTTGCATTAAAGGTTTTCGAAAACAATTAAACCTACAAACGATAGAAACCCCGTACTGACAAATTCCGTCAGTACGGGGTTTAATGTTTAATATGGTGTTTTTTGTGAACCAAAAGATATTACTCTTTACCCACAAACCACT
>OKRT01000232.1_pt1 | contig 25421 bp, 12 predicted proteins | sample 1601111 | NCBI WGS metagenome assembly OKRT01 (sample SAMEA3541572, study PRJEB24748) | human gut metagenome | biome: human gut; feature: human-associated habitat; material: faeces | place: China | collected 2012 | reverse complement strand
ACCACGATTACGCCGAAGGTATCCGGGAAAGGACAAATATATTTTCTAAACAAGTTTATTAATGCTAAATGATTTCATTTTCCTATCTTTGCTTAAACTTTTAAAACAATGAATATGAGAAAATTAATGTTTAGAGTGTGGGACAAAATAGAGAATATTCTACTTCCCACGACGGATGGTGTTACTTTTACAGCCGCGTCTAACAACAAGAAATTCGGTATAACCAATTATCTACAAAACCCGGATAAGTACTTGTGTACTGTATTATGTTTCCGTGACGAGGAAATCGATATCTACGGGCTTGACGTGGTAAAAGTGTTCCCGAAAGATTACAGTTCACTATCAGAAGCCGCGAACAATAACGCTAATATCCAAACAGTACTGTGTGACGAGAACGGATTCGTTATCGTGCATGGAGAGGAAATACACGTTACCCGGCTAAACGAGAAATATAACTTCAAGGGAGAGGGATTCGCCGCTTACACGCCCGCTTATAAAACGTTGTTCCGTGATAAATTGTTAGAGTATGGCGTTCGTTAAGATATCAAGTAACAAGATTGAAGACGTTATAGACGTTAGGGTGAGGGTTTATTATTTAACCCTCACTATTTTTCTTGCCGAACTCGTGGATAACTATTCCATAGAACTGGAAGACTACGCCAAGAAAAACGGTATGTACGTCAAGAAAAGGAAACACCATATCAACGAGATAAGAAAGAACATCCGGATGTGGATTAACGACAAGTATTCCTCTGTTACCAAAGAATACAAGTCTTTCCTTCTTGACCAGATAGATGAAGTGCAGGAGAAACTGAACATGGATTTTAAAGTGTTCCAGTTCTCCATGAAGTCATTCCTTGACAGGTATATCGATAACGGAGTGGAAACACAAGCTATCACGTTAGCTTCAATGGTCCTTAACGCGGCTTCTTTCTTCCAGATAAAAGAAGAACAGTTCTGTGAACTGGTGTCAAGCAAGCTAGAATGTTATTACAAGAAAAGAGATTCTTATATAGCAAACACGGCAAGACATTCAGCGTTGTTCATACAAACATTTGAAACACAAAAAGATATAGATATCCAACAATCAGAAGACATCAAGAAGGCGTGGGATATACTTGACTATAAATTATCTAACATATGCATAGAACTTACTGATAAGTGGCAGACTCTCCGCAACCAAAAATCATTTCATTTGCAGTCAAGGTAAATACCGGATTGATGCGGCGAGCATTGTCGCTTCCCCGCTTCACAAAACAGAACGGCGTATATTTTACCTGCGTAGAGTCCGCGTCGCTCAAAGCGGCAGTCTGGCTCAAGATACGTCCGGCTTTATCCTTCAAGACGATTCTCCAAGGATTCTTGTTAATCTGAATGGTTCCATAGTCGCTGGAATAGATAATCTTGTCATTCGTCTCGGTAACTTTCCAGCTTCCATCCCTGCCCGGTTCCTTTGCCAACATGATGGAAGCGGCAGGTTTGGGTTCCACCGGGGTCGTTAGCATACGGATACGTACCGTACGCGGAGTTACAAAGTCAATCTTGAATTTGAGGTTAGGGTCATTTTCATAGGCAGTGAAGGGGAAATCGAGCATTCTCATTTTACGGGGCTGTGCACCGTTGGTATTGAAGGCTTGGCGGGGCATCAGATGCCCGCGTTTCCAATTCACCAGCCCTTCACCCGACTTGGCATCGAATGACTCCAGGTGATCTGCAAAAAACAAGGTATTACTCAAGTCACGGAAATCGGTACTCATGTCCAGAGGTTGGTTCATCAAATACGAAGTACCGTCATTGACATGTGGCTGTGCCAACAGATTGCCACCGGCAAACAACAGCATCGCCACTGCTAAAAGTTCTTTCTTCATACTATTAGGATTTAAATGATCTCGCCTGCAAATGTATTTTTCTTAAAGGAAACACAGATGCCTTAAAAATGTCTTTTAATATCCGGTTTTGTTTCATAGAACCCATATAGGGCCATTGGAAACAAAATGCATACTATTTTTCACCAAACGGAGGATATCATCCCACACGAATACGCAAATCTTTCCTTGCTCGTTCGAAGGATTATATTTAAGTTTGCAGTTACAATATTGTTAATCCTTCTAATAAAGAAAATACATGAAACAACTGCTCCTATTCCTTATATGCAACCTGGCCTTCCTCCTTACTGTTCAAGGTAACTCAGCGGAAATCCCGCCGGCTGTCATGTTCAAGCAGCTCTCTACAACAGAAGGACTCTCCAACAACAGTGTCCGAAGCATCTACAGAGACAATAGGGGATTCCTCTGGGTGGGGACAGAATCAGGACTCAACAAATACGACGGCTACTCCTTCCAGCAGTATTACCAGAACAACTCCGACCTGCCGGACGATGCCATCAGCGAAATTTTCGAAGGACCGGACGACAATGTATGGATAAGGACTTCCAGCGGCTACAGTATCTATAATTATAAGACCGGTAAATTCGACAATGACTATAAACCCATACTCGATGGGCTGCAAATCCCCAGTAAAAACATTCTGAGGATGGGAAAAACATCCAAGAATGAGTTTTGGGCCTACGACTATTCCAAACTTTACATACGAAGCATGGACAACAGCTCCATCAAAGCCTATCCACTGGCAGTTGAAAAGATTTCAAACCTCTATATAGGTGTCCAGTTCATTTATATAATGTACTCCAACGGTACCCTATACAGTATCAGCAAGCAGACTTCCGAAGTCAAGGAAATAGCCATTCCCACCATCTATAGACCTTTGCTGGAGAATCATGAGCCACACATTTACATAGACCAAAACGAAAGCCTATGGGTATACACCTTCCAAAACAGCCTACTTTTGCACAAGAACAGTTTTACACAGCAATGGGAGGACATCAGCCTGAACAATAACACTCACATACAGTACAATCGCGTGCAACGCATCCTCGACCTGGGAGACGGCAACGTATGGATACTTACCAGCCATATGGGGCTGTTCGTTTACAACACCCTGACCAAATCGCTTACCAACTTGGTGCACAATCCATTGAAACCGCACACCATTGCCAGCAACAATCTGAATACCATTTACCGGGACAAAGACGGAACCATATACATAGGGAATTTCAAACACGGTATTTCCTATTATAGCCCCATGTCCCAAATCATACTATGCAACAAATCCCTGGAATATGATGATATCCTGACCTTCTGCGAAGACACCAGCCAGGAATACATTTACTACGGAACAGACGGTACGGGACTAATCCGACGTTCACTAGTGACCGATTCATACGAAAAGATAGCAACTCCCGCCAATATTGTAGTCGACTTATCCATCGACTCCAAAAACCGCCTATGGATAGGCACCTTCCAGAAAGGACTGCTATGCTACTCGAAAGGGCAAATCAAACAATACACAGTAAGTAACAGCCAGCTTCTCGAGAACAATGTGTATACAGTAAAGGTAGACAAACACGGATACATCTGGATAGGTACCATGAAAGGATACATACAGAGGTTAAATCCGGAAACCGGGCAGTTTGACACCATCTTGTACCGTCCGGGAGAATTCTTTGTCCGAGATATGTACTATGATAAAGACAGTACCCTTTACGTAGCGACCAAAGGAGGACTCATTATCATCGATACGGAAACCCAAGCCTATAATATCTACGCCGAAGCCGGCCGCTTCAAGGAGAACAATATGCTCACTGTCTATAAGGACAGCCGGGACCTTCTTTGGATAGGACATCCACACGGACTGAGTATATGGAACCAGAAGAACGACTCCATCTACTTCCTTGACCAGAAAAACGGACTTGCCGCCAACCTCGTCAGAGCCGTCACGGAAGACAACAACAACCAGATGTGGATTGGTACCGGCAACGGCATCTCACGAATCAAAATAACAAACGGTACATACGCCATCGTGAACTACTCCGTAAGCGACGGACTGATATGCAACGATACCAATGTCCACGCCATCCTCAAGCTACAGAACGGCAATATACTGATAGGCACGCCACAAGGTTACCAGACTATCATTCCACAAGACATCCTGACCACAAGTTATGATGCCAATATTTACCTTACCGGTATTGAGCTCAAATCCGGAATGACCCATCCGGACATCCTGAACGGCAGCTCACTTGAATGTGCACAACATCTTTCCTTCACTGAAAAGGAAAATTCATTCACTCTGTCCTTCTCTGCCCTCGACCTGGTGGAAACGGATAAGATAAAATATGCCTATAAGATTCATTCCAACTGGATTTATGCTGAAAACAACAAAGTAAACCTATCCATGCTGACTGCCGGAAACTATACTTTATCCGTCAAGGCATGCAACTCACAAGGCATATGGAGCCCCAACGTCAAGGAACTGAAAATAAAGATACTCCCTCCTTGGTGGCGCACTTGGTGGGCTTATACCATATATAGCGGTATCGTTTTGTGCATCCTTCTGTCCATTATCCGCAATCTGCGCTTACGCCAAAAGCAGAAACAAATCATGCAGGCCATCGAGGTGGAAAATGAAAGGCAGCAGAAAATCAACAATATGAAACTGCAGTTCTTTGCCAACATAAGTCACGAACTGCGGACCCCCTTGTCACTTATCATCAATCCGCTTGAAGAGTTTTTCGTAGACCATCCCGAATATCGTAAAGGCATTCTGGATATGGTCAAACAAAATGCCGACTATCTGCTGGAACTGATTAACCAACTGCTGGATTTCAGAAAGCTGGATGCCAAGGCTGAAACCCTGAAATGCAAACATGACAACATCCTTATCATTCTGAGTGAAATATTCCACTCTTTCGATCCGATAGCACAGAAACGGAACATCAGCTATAGCCTTACCGCTCCACAACATTCTGTATTCATGGATTTTGACTATGACAAGATACGCAAGATATGCACAAATATCCTGTCAAATGCATTCAAGTTCACTCCCAATAAAGGAAGCATCTCACTGGATATTGCCGTAAGAGGCACAAATCTGGAACTGACCTTTACCGACACCGGTTGCGGCATAGAGGATGAAGCCAAGGAGAAAATATTCCAAAGATTCTATCAGTCGGGCAAAAACCAGTCGAACAACGGAGGCAGCGGCATTGGACTGCACATTGTTTCCGAATACGTAAAGATGCATCAGGGTACTGTCTGTGTCAGGGATAACCAGCCTTGTGGTTCTGTATTCCTGATTGCCCTACCCCTACACCAGAACAGTAATGAAACCAAAAACGGAGAACCGGTCGAAGGACCGGAAATAAAAGAAGAATCCCATCCATTCACCATACTACTCGTAGATGACAACTACGACTTCTTGAAATTTCTCTCTGAAAGTCTTGCCAGGCAGTATCATGTATTAAAAGCCACAAACGGAAAACATGCACTGAATGTACTGGAAAAGGAAGATATTGATTTAGTGGTCAGTGACATCATGATGCCCGAGATGGATGGTCTGGAACTATGTTCAACCATCAAGAATGACATACGCTACTCCCATATCCCCATTATCCTCCTGACAGCTAAGGCAAGTGAAGAACACCAATTGGAAGGGCTTAGCGTTGGCGCAGACGACTATATCACCAAGCCTTTCAATATGGAAGTCCTCAAGCTGCGCATCAACAAGATTATCGAGATGAACGTCAAACGTCAGGAAATATTCAATCAGGACATTAAAATCGAGCCAAGCCGTATCACCATCACTCCCCTTGACCAGCAGCTGGTGGAAAAAGCTATCCAGATTGTAGAGGACAATATCAGCGAAACCGAGTTTTCCGTCGAGGAGCTTGCCAGCAGCCTGAATATATCACGCAGCTATTTCTACAAGAAAATGATTAAGATAACGGGAAAGAAACCCATCGAATTCATCAGGACCATCCGTATGAAACGTGCACAACAACTCTTGACAGAAAGCCAGATGCAAGTTTCGGAAATTGCATATACCTTGGGGTATAACTCCCCCAAGATATTCTCCAAACATTTTAAAGAAGAGTTCAACATCAGCCCATCCGAATTTATAAGGCAGCAGGCTGAATAGAAACATTATTTTGACATCAAAGCATCCAACGAAGACACCAACGCCACCAAAGCAGCACTCCAATTAATGGCTATTTCATTGGAAGCATACGAACCTTCCACATCTGCATAAGACTCATCCGGCAGATTGGAAGGATAGGGTACACCGTCTTGTTGGCCAGGATTGGGACCGCCAACAAGGAAACCGGGAAGAGGTGCCTCTATATCATCCGATGCAGAAAGACGATGGTGCGGATACAGAGGACTTTTCATCCCGAAACCGGTGACATAACAATATCCCGTGGCATTCTTTCCTAAAATGTAGTCCATATTGCGGTAGGCGTTCGTCAGGTACGACTTCTCACCCGTAAGCAAATAGGCGCAAACCAGTGAAGTGGCTTGGTTAGCACACCCTTCGGCAAGGCATCCCCAAAAGAAATCTTTGGCATCGTTGCCGTAAGGAGCGTGGAAAGGAGAGCGGTCAGCACCCCGCACAGCCTCGGCAGCATAGTCCAGTAGCAGGTCTTTCATGGCATTTGCCAACTCCACGTCTTCACCCTGATATTCCCTGCCCGGTTGCAGCCAGGCAAACACGCCCAACGCAGTGGTATTGCCCCAAGAAGGAGTCTTATATGCAGTGGGCAGATGCTTCTTCACTTGTTCCCGGTAAACGGGCTTTCCCGTAGCAAGATAGAGCTCGGAAGCCGCCCAGAAGAATTCGTCATCGGCACTACGATCACCGTAAGCTCCCGTAACCACGGCAGGTTGATATTGCTTGTTGAGGAGGTCCTGATGATAGAGCGCTTGCGGATGCGCTTCTGCCCAGGCGTAAGCACGTTCGGCAGCCTGCAAAGCCACTTCCGAAAAGCCAGGATAATCCTCTTCGTAAGGAGCAAACAACACGGAAGCTTGCGCTAAAGCCGCAGCATAGTCCAATGCCGCCGTTACTGATTTCTGAACTACATAACGGGGCTGCTTACACTCCGTAGGCTTGATAAATCCCTCGAACGAAGGGGTAGTCAGCTTGTGGTAGACTCCTCCGTCGGCAGGGTCTTGCATGGTCAGCATCCATTTCAGGTTATAGTACATCTCGTCCAGCAAATCGGGCGTGTGGTTTCCGCTTTCCGGGATGTTCACCCGTTGACGGATAAAATAGTCAGGAAAGCGGGCATAAATCGCCTGCATCAATCCGATGGAATAAGCGGAGTTCACAATGTACTTGTTATAATCTCCGGCATCATACCATCCTCCCGGAGAAGAAATCACCGCTCCCGCCTTACGTTCCGGCCCGGCAGCATTGGGATGTACCAGCACCTTGTCATCTGGATGGCCTGCCGGACGGCTCCACCGACCCGCATAAGTCGCTTCGATGGGCATACCCGTACGTTGGTAATAGAAAGATTTCAAAGCGGCATCGGCCAAAGGGGACAGCACCTTTTCCTTTACTTCGAATGCCACTGAATCGCCGTTAACCAACAGAAGATATCTTCCCGGTACCGTGATGTCACTGAAATCCAATATTGTCCTGCTCCTATCCGACCAAGCGGATGAAGCGGTATATCCGGGTTTGCCGGAAAGTAGCCGATTGCCCGTGGCTGCATCTACTATGGTAAATTCACGTACCTCACCGGCATTCACCACAGCTACTTTTTCCTGCTGGGGATAATACCCTAACTGATTCAAACGTACAGTTTCTGAAGGATGCCCTAAAGTGGCCATTCCTCCCAGAACTGTAAACAGACATGTAGTTATATTCATATCACTATTCTTTATATATTAATATTATTCCATTTCAAAATTATTTATCCGACAATAAGGTAATGAAACTGATAGCCGGCAAGTGTACCCGTACCAGTCCATTCTCCACCTTCACTGCAGTTTCCTTCATGCAGTCCTTTGTATTGGTCACATAGACTTTCAGTTCCTTCACTTCTGCAGGGATACCGGAGATGACAGCCTCGCAATCCGCCCCATTATTGACCATATGGACGGCATATTCTCCGCGCACCATATTTCCGAAAGCCGCACAGTTTACATTTTTCTTGCTGCTACTGACTGGAATAGCCAAGGCATCGGCCGGAGTGGAGGCCAGCTGCTTAATGTTCCAGAAACGTTGTGTAGGACGCAAAGGACCTTTGGAGCCATAAATGCCGTCTCCCCACAACAACGAATAGTCTGAAGTGAGCTGCCACTGCAAGATGGACAATGGTTGGCAAATCGCACAAATACGTGTATACAGATTGATTTCATAAAGTGCAAACGTCGACTCATTGAATATCTCGGCATAACCATGAGCAGCGGCATCCGTACTACCCTCACCAACCAAGAGTAGTACATTAATCTCTTTGGCAGCACCCGCCCACTTCCTTAACGTAACATCATCACAACCACGCCATGAATGGAAAGAAACTGCACCAATATACTTATGAGTCTCAGGATTGTTCAAAGCAGGAAGGATAAAATCGAAAGTAGTGGCATCCGAATTGTCGCCAAGCAGCATGCGGGTAGGAAGATTCAACCCTGCCAGATAAGCACCGAACTCCTTAATGAAATCTGCATGCTCCTGCGGAGTGTGGAGGACATCAATACCCAAATCCGATTCATTGAACGAGAACATGGAGAACTCAATACCATAATACCGTTTGGCATACAACAGATAATCTGCCATGGATTTATAAATCTTCTCCTTTTTCCGGCTATCCAGACGATAAGCAATGACACCACCTTGACGGGCATAACTTGCAGGACCTCCGTCAATGGCCCATGCAGGCGGAAACCAACAGCTTAGTATTACCGGCATTCCCATCGCCTTCAAGCGCTTTGCCATGAGGAAACTTTCCTCCACCCGCTTGTTCAGTCCCCCATTCTGTGCCACGGCAATAGGATCGGATTCTTCTTCGGGTTGCCACAATCTCCACGGAAATTCCACACGGCCATAAGCTACGCGCAAATTTTCCAGACAGTAATCTATCACTTTAGGGTCGGCAGCAGGATTCTGCAGGCGGAAATTCCCTCCAAAGCCTGCAAACAAACTTCCCGGATTCTGCATATCCAATGTAATTTCCGCGTCACTGTGATCTATCACTCCGGAAGCATGCAGTTCCATAGACAATGCTGTTCTCCCAGCCTTTTTCAGAATCGGCATCAGCGAGATATACACAACAGTACCGGTAGACTCTTTTTCAACCGTGACCTTTATAGACTTATTGAACTTGAATTCCAACTTCCTATTGGCCGAAGTAACGGTCAGCTTCCTGCCACTTGTCCTTACTTTGGCATCAACGTAGTTTTCCGGACTTAAAGCAATACAGTAATAGGCTGCCTGATTCAAAGTAGTGTCCGACAGCGCATCAATAGAAATCTCCACCAAGCCTTTTCCCTTATCAGTCACTTTCTGATGGAACTTTACACCTCGCAGAGTAGTCGTCACTTCCTGCATATCCCCCTCACGATGGAAAACGGGACGGACCTGCTTCTCCTTTCCAGTAATCTCCATATCTCCTTTCAAGGTTCCGACACGCAGGGATGACTCAAAGTCTATCAATTCACCGTCTACACGGACACCCGTGATATTGCTCCATGCCATCACTTCCGTCTGGGCAGAAAGCGGCAGAGATAATATACCACACAGCAATACAACTATTCCAAACTGGAAAATTCGTAAATTCTTCATAATATCAAATCTATAAAAGGTTGTCATTTCAGTCTGGTATCAATCTCAAACCCCATACGGCTGTTATGATAGGGACAATTCCACATACTTGCTTTAGGTTCCTTGTAGCGGGGAGTCCCATCTTCCAGCACGGTTCTGAACCATTCGCCATACTCCTTGTCTATCATCCGTGATTTGATGAAGTTCCAGGTGCGGACGGCACTGTCCAAATAAGATTGTTCACCAGTCAGTTGCCAGGCATTGATACAACCGACCACAGTTTCCGCCTGGCACCACCAGGAAGCATCCTTCCTGATTTTGTCCTTATGCCGTTCGTACATCATGGCGCCCATCGGGTTGATGCCCTCTTTCAAGGAGGCGTCTGCAAGTTCCAATGCTACCTTCCTGCACCTCCCGATAACCTCCGGGTCACCCAGAGCCTCTGCAGCTTCCGTCAGCAACCAGGAAGTTTCGATGTCATGCCCGTAAGAGTCGATGTCATCCAGATTGTTCCAATTCGAATCACAGTACAATATCAGGTGATGTGTTTGTGGATTGTAGAGCTTGGTTATTATCAAATCTATTACTTTTGTAAGACGTTCGCGTAGGCCATTATCCTTCCATACTTTATATAAAGCTGTGTATGCCTCCAATACGTGGATATGGGTATTCATTGTTTTGGTGGCAACGCCATCTCCATCATATCCCAGCTTTTGGGGAACTCCCCATTCGCGGGTGAAAGATTCTATATAACCATCGTTTACGGGGTCTTTGATTCTGCTCTCCATGGTCCGGTAAAGTTCTATGGCTTTTTGCAGGCTTTCATTGTTGCCCGTTGCTCTAAAATGTTCGGACAAACCGTAGATAGCATAAGAGCAGCCGTAAGTCTGCTTGTTCGTATCCAATGGGGTACCGTCCGCTTTTATCAGCCAATATACGCCTCCATACTGCGAATCAATGAAGTGGTCTATGAAATACCGTTGCGCCCTGTCAGCCAATTTACGGTAGGCAGTATCGCCATACATCCGGTAGGCGGTTGAAAAAGTCCAAAGGATGCGGGCATTCAGTACACCACCTTTGGGAGCATCCGCTATCGGGGCACCGTCACGTCCCAATGAACCATAAAAGCCTCCGGAAGAATCTACGCTGTATCTTTCCCAAAAAGAGAGGATATTCTCTTTCAAGTCCGAGGTTATTTCATCTTTTAAAACCTTGTCTACGTGTGACTGTGCTTGCAGGAAAGGTGTAACCAGCAACCATACTGTAATCAGCAAAAAAACGGAAAACATACGTTTCATAATATAGCGATTTAAGGAATTAATCATAGTTACATTGCAAATGTACAAAAAAACAAGTTGCCACTACTCACTACCATCCTTTTTCAATGGATACAATTGGTTCCGATAAAGGCTGTTTTTGGGTACTGAGTCCTTGTTTTACCAGACATCAGCTTTTATTAGCTCAAACGTTGGTATCTGGCAGTTCAAACACCATTGTATGACAAATATAACAATGAATATCATAAAAATAGAGGAAAAAGACACATTTCATAACGTTATTGGCTACAAACAAAAGCCATCCGTTTCCTTTTTAGTCCGTATATTAGTAGAAAATTTCGTAACTCAAAAATAGATACTATGAGAAAGAAACATTTCCTATTTGCATCAGTCTTGGCACTGCTTTGCGGCAGCAGTACGCTGCATGCGCAAGACTTCAAGCTGACATCCTCCGGTTATTTCAAGAACCAGGGAGTCGACGTCATGGCTTTTGATGATATCTATCCCGAAGGACACCAAGGAGGGGTATGTATCATCATGAACGGACACCGTGTGGCGACGAATGGAGATATCCGTCTGGAAGCCACACCCGGACAATGGCAACCCGTACCGAAACAGCTCGACCGGAAGCTCGGTGACAACAGCATCACCGCCACGCTGTGCTATCCCGACTCCTCACGCCATCTCACCGGATTCAACCCGATGATTTACCCGGACCTCCACCTTATATATACGGTAAACGTGGAAAGCAAAGGTAAAAACATAGAGGTGACCGTAGACCTTGACCGCCCCATTCCCCAGGAATTCATCGGAAAAGTGGGCTTCAACCTTGAATTCTTCCCGGGTTCCCTCTTCGGCAAGCCCTGGATTATGGACGGTCAGAGCGGCATCTTCCCGCAACAGCCCAACTCCCCCCTGATGACAACCCAGCCCAACTATCTGCATACAGGAAACTACCATGACGGCAAAAAATCGCTGGCAGACATGGACAAACTGATAGGAAAAGGTTACAGCCCGATTGTGGCAGACGACATCATCAGCGAACCTTATGCCAAAGGAACCAAGTTCACCTCCCGGCCCGATGACCCTTACAACAAAGTTACCATCGAATCATTGAGCGGTGACCTGCAACTGTTTGACGGGCGTATGAACCACAACAACGGCTGGTTCGTACTGCGCAGCAACATAAAACCGGGTGTCACCAAAGGTGCCGTCAAATGGATTATCACTCCGAACGTAGTGGCCGACTGGATGTATCAGCCGGTTATCCAGACTTCACAGATAGGTTATCATCCCACTCAGGACAAGGAAGCCGTCATCGAAATGGATATACGTGACAACAGAAAGGAAACGGCACAAATCATCCGCATTGATGCCGACGGCGAAAAGGTTGTCAAGAACGTCACTCCTGCCAACTGGGGTAAATTCTTGAGGTATAACTATCTGAAAGTAAACTTCACAGATGTAAAGGAACCAGGGCTTTATAAGATTAAATACAATACCTCCGTGTCTCCCATCTTCCGCATCGACAATGACGTATATGCCCGTGGCGTATGGCAACCCGTACTGGAATACTTCCTTCCCGTACAGATGTGCCACATGCGCGTCAACGAAAAATACCGCGTATGGCACGACTGCTGCCACATGGACGATGCCCAGATGGCACCGGCACACAATCATATCGACGGCTACGACCAGAAAGAGGGCCTGTCCAAGTTCAAACCGGGTGAAGTGGTTCCCGGAGTGAACATAGGCGGCTGGCACGATGCCGGAGACTTTGACCTCCGCATCGAATCCCAAGCCGGAGAATCCTATATCCTGGCACTGGCCTACGAAGCTTTCCACCCGAATCTCGACGTGACTTCCATCGACCAGATAAACCGTGTGACGGAAATCCACCAGCCCGACGGTAAGAATGACTTGCTGCAACAAGTAGAGAACGGCGCCCTTACGGTAGTCAACGGCTACCTGGCACTGGGACGTCTCTACCGGGGAATCATCTGCAACGACCTGCGCCAGTACGTACTTCTGGGTGATGCCGCCGCCATGACCGACGGGAAAATCGGTAATGAAGACGACCGCTGGATATTTACGGAGGATAACCCCGGACGGGAACTGTCGACAGCTGCCCAGCTGGCTGCCGTATCACGTGTATTGAAAGGTTTCAATGATACATTGAGTGTGCATTGCCTCGACATTGCTCGCAAAGTATATGCTTCTACCGGAAGCGGCAACAACAGAGCCTTGTTCCCCAAAGTGCAGGCAGCCGTAGAGCTGTACCTCACCACCGGCGAACAACCCTATATGGACTTCATTCTGGACAACCAGGAGCTCATCATCAAGCAGATAGGCCGCATCGGCTGGTACACGGCACGTGTGGAAAAACTGTTCGCACAGATGAAGAACAAGAAAGCCAAAGCCTTTTCAGCAGCTTTCCGCAAAGCTTTGACCGGATATGAACAAGAACTGAACAAACAAGTGCAGGAGACTCCCTATGGCGTTCCCTACCGTCCGAACATCTGGGGTGCAGGCTGGGATATACAGCGTTTCGGCTTCCAGCACTACTTCCTGACAACCGCCTATCCGGAAATATTCCCGAAAGCACCGGTATTCAATGCCCTCAACTTCATTCTCGGATGCCACCCAGGCTCCAACCAGGCTTCCTTCGCCTCGGGTGTCGGCGCACAATCAGCCACTGTAGGCTACGGACTGAACCGCGCAGACTGGTCGTACATTCCCGGTGGAGTCATTTCCGGTACGGCGCTTATCCGTCCCGACTTCCCGGAACTCCTGACGTTCCCGTTCCTCTGGCAACAGACTGAGTATGTGTTGGGAGGAGGTTCGTCCCACTATATGTTCCTGGTACTTGCAGCAGAACAGTTGCTGAAACAATAAAAGACAGAGGGGGAACAAAACCCTCTGGATATTTTCTTTTAGGCGCGGATTACACGGATTTAGTTTACTGCATCCGTGGATTCCGCGTAACCCGCGCCCAATATTATAGTATAATGAAAGTGTTTATATACTTTTCACTCTTTCACCAATTATCCGTACGGAACGGAATGGTAGGCAGTTCATTCCCACCGATCATCGTACCAATCTGGAAATCATGGAAACAATAGCGCACGCTGACGGGATGGGATACCTTTTCTGAAGAGATTACCACTTCATTCGTCTGCCAGTGCAGCCATACTTTGTCGGCAGGATGGAACACACGGTCCTCACCCGCCACTTCGAAACCGCGAAGGTCATAGTTGCGACAGATACCCATTTCCAAATGGTCGAAGGAAACCCATGCTTCACTGCCTTTAGCAGTCCATGACTTATATTGTGGGCCGAAACAGTGTATCTGCTTCAATCCATAGGTAAGGTTCAATGCCAGATAGCTCAAGCGTTGACCTACCTTTGTCTTGTTGCGGGGATGGATATTGTATATCTCATAAGGCTCTACAAGGTCGTTTGTAGAAATCATGGCACTGTTCGGAATCAGGCTTTGGGCACGGAATTGCGCTTCACGTAGGTAAGCAGCTTTCTCTTGCTGGGTACCTCCATAGGCGTACGGCGCTATTTCGGCAAAGTAGAAAGGCAATTCGCCCAGTCCCCATTCTTTGCGCCACAGCTGCACCATATCGGCCAGACGCTCGGCGTATGTTTCATGACGGCCTACGTTAGACTCGCCTTGATACCAGATGAATCCCTTTATGGTATAGTTCTGAAGCGGCTTCAGCATGGCATTGTACATCAGCATGGGGCGGTGCATGGGGTGCAGGCGTTCGATGGAATCGGAGTTGAGAGATATGTCTGGATAGTTTTCCAGCAGTTCACGGCTTATCCAACCTTCTACAGTGGATCCACCGTAAGCGCTACAGATGATGCCGACTGGAATCCGGAGGGCACGGCTCAACGAAGTGGCAAAATAGTAAGCTGTCGCACTGAAATCAGGTGCGGTTTCTATGGAAGATATGTTCCAGCTACCTTTGCAGTCGGTTTGCGGTTCATAAGTCTGGTGCTTGGGAACGGTGAACATACGCACCCCCTTGTTCTCGGCAGAAGCTATGATGTCATCCGCTCCGTTCATGATGCAACAGCCGGCAAAACCTTTCAAGGGCATTTCCATATTACTCTGACCGGAAGTAAGCCATACTTCACCGATTAGGACATTCTTCAACGTAGTTTTTTCTCCGTCATCAAAAGTTATCTCATAAGGCGTGTATCCTGCTGCCGGAGTTTTCACGGCAAGCAGCCAACGTCCGTCCTTATCGGCACGGCAAGTGGAGGTTTGTCCGTTCCACGAAGGCGTGACGCGTACTTCGGCTTTCGGTGCAGCCGTTCCCCACAGTTTCACTTCAGTCTGCTGCTGCAGTATCATGTTGTCGCCTACCAGTGCAGGCAGTTTTACTTTAGCGCCCAGCGAGGCGGCGCAGCATAATAGAATCAATGCAAGAGTCTTACTTTTCATGGTATATTTGTGTTTAATACTATACTCGGAATCAATAACGTGAGCAAAAATAAGGCTTTTTTGCTCACGTTCTCCGTTTCATGTGCAAAAAGTGGGTGTTTTTGCACATGTGCTCAAACAAAATTATACATAGATGTATTATACATTGATGTATAATTTGTATATTTGTCATTAAATCAAGAACAGAAAGCTTATGAAATCACCTTTTCAATACGGCACACTGGTTGATAAAGAAAGTTTCGTCAATCGGGTAGAAGAACGAAAGCAACTGAAAGAATTGCTTGGATCGGGCATCAACGTAATGCTTATTTCACCGCGCCGATGGGGAAAATCGTCGCTTGTAAAAGTAGCTATGGACGAACTGACACAAGAAGACAAGCATATCCGTGTCTGCTTCATTGATGCATTCAGCATCAAGACGGAAGCTGAATTCTACCGCATCTTTGCGCGAGAAGTCATTTCTTGCGCCGCCTCCACCCTTGAAAAGAGGCTTGAAGATGTGAAACAGTTTCTTAAAGCCGTTTCTCCCAGTATCACATTGAAGAGCGACCCAACCGATACCCTCTCCTTTGACCTGAAATTGGAACTGGAAGAAAAAAGTGTCATGGAGATACTGGAACTACCCGAAAAGATAGCAGCTGCCAAAGGCATACACCTGATTGTCTGCATCGACGAGTTCCAACAACTGGCACTACTACCCGGCTACAAAAGTATGGAGGGAAAAATGCGCTCTGCCTGGCAGAAGCAGCAACAAGTTTCCTATTGCTTTTACGGAAGCAAGCGGCATATGATGATGGACATCTTCAACAATTCTTCTAACCCCTTCTACCGCTTCGGACAAGTACTGTTCCTGCAAAAGATAAAGAAAGAGGAATGGGTGCCCTTCATCGTCAATGCCTTCCACCGGACGAACAAAGAAATCAGCGAACAGCAAGCAGAACAACTGTGCGACATCGTGAAATGCCATTCGTGGTATTTGCAACAGTTGTGCTATTTCATCTGGAGCGGTACGTCTGAAAAAGTGACAGATGAGATTATCGAAATCCGTACCCGCCAACTGATAGACACCAACATGCCTATGTTCATGAACGACACCGAGAACCTGACTGCTGCCCAAACTGCCATGCTTCGTGCTGTAGCCGATGGTGAATACCGCTTCAACTCCATCCCCGTAGTGCGGAAATATGAATTGGGCAGTGCACAGACCATCACACGCAACAAGCGTATGCTGACAGAACGTGATTTCATTGAGAAAGAAGGAAACAAGTATGCTTTCTCCGACCCTATATTCGAGCTTTGGTTCAGAAGGGAGTATTGCTAAATGCGAGAAAGGGCGTGAGCAGGAAGTGATGCTTCCTGCTCACGCCAACAACTAAAGTTTCATAGACATTAAAATGCTTCTTCCTTGTAACTCATACATAGTAGACTCTATTAAGACCATCTTAGTACTTATTCCACTCATGCACAGGTTTCTATCCTATGATTATCAAACAGCCTCTGGCCTTGAGAATCTATATATTCAGTATGTACATATACATATACATCTGCATTCTCCAAATCCACTTCTTTCAACTCTGATAAAGAATATTCAAGTTCAATAGAGGCATGCATTTTCTCCGTTATCACAACCGGATTAAATGACTTACAACTATATGCATGATTCACTTTCGTAAACTCATTTAGTAACTTAGGATGGTAAAGATTAATATGGCTATTGATTATTACTGCATTTTGCCAGTTCTTATTTACATAGGTAACCACAATACGTATCATATCATCCCTGATTATTCCATCACAAGCAATCAATGCTATTTTTGTTTTCTTTTCTATATATTTACGATAAAATGGGATTCCAGCAACAATTGCTGATATGACTATAGACAAAATAGAAATTACTAAAGATGCTATTTCCATACAAATTCTTTTTCTAATTCTTCATTCCATTTCTATAATATTTAAAGTTCTCCATGTTTCACTATTCTTATAACGTTCTTTACATCCTTTAGGTACATATATAACAAGTTCACCATTTGTCCTATAAAAAGTTCTCTTTTCAATAAAAGGAGGCTCCTCTCTATTTATATATATTTTCGTAAGATTTGTACAACCGGTAAAAGCATTGTCGCCAATACCAGCAATACTTTTGGGCAAAAGCATAGAAGTCAAACTAGTACATTCCCAAAATGCATTATCATCTATAAAAGTAATATTATCTGAAAAATTAATATCAGTCAAACTATTACATCCCCAAAATCCTGCCTCTCCTAACATTGTAATGGAATTCGGCATATTAATAACCCTCAAATTTTGACAAGAATAAAAAGCAAATGGACTTATAGTCTGAATACCATCAGGTATAGTTATTTCATCTTTTAATCTTGGACATGCTATTAATTCAGACACACTTTTATCATATAGCACACCATCTATTGACGTAAAACAAGCACTATTTACATCTACATCAATAAATGATAATCCAGATAGAAATTTAAATATCCCATACGGTATAGTGACTGTTTCTGATGGAATATTTAATTTCTCTTGATAAATACAATCATAAAAAGCATATTCATTTATTTCTTTTACTGTATTAGGTATATTAATAATTTTCTTTCCTGCGGCAGGATAATAGATTAAGGTTTCCTGCTTTTTATCACACAGCATACCATCTATCGAAGCATACCAACGATTCTCTGAATCAACATTGATTGAAACCAATTTATAACAGCGATTGAATGCCAATTTATCAATAAAAGAAACGTTCCTAGGTATATTTACAGAAATCAAACCGCATGCGCTAAAAGATTCCCAACCAATACTTCTACAGTCATCTGGAATGGAAATATTTTCTAATTTTTCTGAAAAGAAAAATGCTTGAGCTTCTATTTTCTTTGTATTAAAAGGTAAATATATAGAAATGAGATTAGTGTGAGAAAAACAACCTCCAGGAATTATATTATCTATATTTACACTACTACCATATTGAGAATAATTTGTTCCACCCGAACAGATAGTAGCTTGAGCAATATCCAATTCTCTTAATTGCCCTAATGTTGGATTTCCGTAATAATCTATTCCAGCCATCTCGCGAATAAGACGCAAATCAGTACCATTTATAAAACCACTTATCTCCAGATGAGTTATTAAGTTCGCCTCCACATTTAATAATTTCTTTAGTGTACCTGCTTTTTCAACATACACCTTAACATGTTTTTCTTCTATTTGTTTTGCTTCTTGAATAATCCGAATAGTATCAGCTAAAGTACTCTCTATAGAAGTAAAAACAATGTTCCCAACTCTAGATTTTACTTCTGAATTTTCTTCAATATGAAAAAAGAGCCTATCTTGTTTAAAACTTTTAGTTACTACATTTTGCACTAACTTTATCCATTGAGAGTTTTCTTCATCAATATGTATATTATAATTAACATTAGTTTCTACTGATATTTCTATAGTCTCTCCTTTTGCTGTAATATCGTATTCCTTTTGCGACAACAATATCGCATCTTTCTGCACCTGGACAATCTTCAACGTATCTGCCACAGATTTATCATTCCTATCATAATAGATAATTTCGGCCTCCCTCTTGTCATAAGTTTCATTCGGGGCAATCGTATAATAAAGCGTATGGCTGGAAACACTTCTCGTTACGGTTGTGGTAATCCAATCTACCTGCGGCATTTTCACATCAAAGTCAAAATTGCTGTTCAGTTCTACGGTAATTTGTTCTCCTTTATCAGAAACGGTATATTCATTCTTAGTCAACAATAAAATGCCTCCTCCTGTCTGATACACCTTCAAGACTTCCTCCAATTCACCGCTTCGGAAGATGATTTCTCCTTCGCGCTTGTCATATTCCTCGCTCTTGCTGATGTAAAACTTCCGCATAGTTCTATCCATGTCAGTTCTTGTAGCAGATTCGTGCATTTGATTATGTCCTTTGTCGCCCATAATTATTTGCCCGGAGCCAGAACCTTCACGTATCCAGCTTTGATATTGCTCTGGAATAACAACTTCATAAGTAACATTTGCCTTTACCTCCACCTGGATTTCTCCTCCGTTCTTATCTACTTCAAACTTTGCAGTAGTCAGAGTGATGGCATCTTTCTGTTTCTGCGTTACTACGATACTCTTAGTCAAATCACCGGCTGCCAAGTTCAATACCACGTTACGGTCATCGACTCCTTCATTTCTTATTACTTTAACTAAGACTTGGTTTTCTCCGGCTTTTCCCTTATTGGGGAACACCGTACACCAGCTGACATCACCGCCTGACTGTGAAACATTTATCGACCAATCTTTATTGGTTGTAAAAGAAAGAATCGCTTCGCCACTATCCGAAGTGAAATCCAAGCTTTTAGTAAAGTAAATCTCACTATCAGGGTTAGGGATAATCTCTGCCGGAGCATCATCATCCGAACAACTGCTCAAAGCGGTCAACAGGCACAAGACTGCCATTGAGTACAACAAACGCACATAGATGGAACTTTTAGAATTCACTTTAAATAGAATCATAACCAGATAGTATTAGTCCTCGCGTTCCTCCGAGAATATAAAAAAAGACAGCGTGGAACTGCGTGCTATTCATCGTCTTTGAAGGTCCTAGGAAAACCCGATACACAAATGAACAAACAGCAGACCCACGCCGAAACCAGCGTAGGAATCGTCTGTACCATTCTTGTGTATCTTGAAAATTTCCTAGGTTCTCAAAGACAAGAATGAAGCACAACGCTTCTTACAATATCATTTCACAAAACATTGAAGCTAAGGACACTTCCTTGCTTCGATGGCAAATTTAACGATAAAGAATGAAAACAAGAAAAAGATTGGAAAGTATTTTTAAGGCTGATACCTACAGAAGATAAATATGATTTTGTCATTCTGACACTTTGTATTTTCTATCGCACGAGAATCCCGTATTTCCGACCGATTATCCACACAGAAAGAAATACGAGAGCGAAAATCCATAAGTGTCAAGTTATAAGCATTATACCAAAACGAACGTCCTTCCAATAAATCGAAATCACACCTCCGAAAGCCCTGATACACCGAAAATGCAAAAGCAAAAGAACGTTTTACTAAAACAGAGTAACCGTTTTACTAAAACGCAATACCCCTTTTAGTAAAAAGCAATCACCCTTTTAGCTTAAAGGTGTAGCCAATTTCTGCATAAAAGCCCTACAAAAGCGGAAGAATATGCAAGAAGAACGCATCTTTATGACCCCAATATCCACAATATATCCTAAATTCGTCCTTCTGCCCAACCATGTGCGGCAGAGAAATCTACAGAAACATTACTTTTTGTCAAAAATATAAGGATATTACTGCCTTTCAGCACCTTTTATAACAACCCATGCAGTTCCCACGCCCACACATGCCGTATTCCTTCATTGGATGGCAGACAGAAATCATCAAGCGAAACAACCAGTTTCTCATAATTATCTTGTATCGACTCCAACGAAGCATACTCACGACGCATCGTCTGCTCGTCAACCAACATATAAGTGGATTGCAGATAAACCGTGCGGTCGCCTTTCCGTGCCACGAAATCCACTTCCTTCTCTTTGGCACATCCGGTATAGACATCATAGCCTGCCCTGAGTAACTCCAGATAGACAAGATTCTCCAGTTTATAACCCACACCATAGGCTGTTCCGGGATAGAGGAAATTCTTAAAGGCAAGGTCGTTGATGTAATATTTCGCCGTACCGGACAGTATTTCCTTTCCGCGCAAGTCAAAGCGTTCACAACGATACGCCAAGAACGAGTCTTCGATATAGCCTATGTAGGCAGCCACAGCATCATAGCTCGTCTTCCGGCCCTGGCTCTTGAAATAGTTCACGATGTTGCCGATGGACACTAAATTAGAGGCATTGCCTACAAGAAACGCAAAAAGGTCCTCAAGCAGTCGGGGGTCACGTATGCTGTAGCGTTGGATGATGTCCTTCAGCAAGATGGTGTCCTTCAAGGCAGACAAGTAATTGCGCTGCACCTCCTGCTTTTCGGGCAAGACAAAAAGTTCCGGGATTCCGCCCGTATTCATATAGCCCATATAGCTCTCACGGTTCTGTTCCAGATGCCTTATCTCTGTATACTCCTGATAGCTGAAGGGATATATCGGAAATTGGACGTATCGCCCGGAAAGCAGCGTGGCAAGCTCACCGGACAGCATCCGTGAGTTGGAGCCACTGATAAAGAGCTCGTACTCCTCGGTATAGTCCTGCGAATAAGAATTGACCGACTTTTCCCATTCTTCGATGAGCTGCACTTCGTCGATGAAAATATATATCCTTCCCTGAGGGTGCAGTTCGCTTTTATAAAGCGCCACCAACTCTTCCAAATCCTTGTGAATCTTCAAGAAAGCAAAGTCGCTCAGTTCCCGGTTGATGAACAAGGTGTTCTGCGGAGGGACACCGTTTCTTATCAGTTCCCTTGCTATCTGTCTCAACACATAACTTTTTCCGGTACGCCGCTGACCGATAAGCACCTTTACAAGACGATTACCTACGTAGTCCATGATTCTGCCGGTATAAGCTACCCGCATGAAACCGAAGTCAAAATCTCCTTCTGTCCAGAGATTGTACTTCCTAAGTATATCCATTCTTTCGTCCATAACCTAAACTTTAGTTGCAAAGATAACAATTTTCGGTTATAAACGGACATTTCCATCAATTCTTTCGTCCATAACCTAAAAAGTTTGCAAAAAAGGCAAGAATTTCGATTATAAACGAAAGATTCATTTAGACAAGCAAGGAGGATACTTCCTTTCCGCATCCCCCTTTATCGGCCGGATATTCCCTCTATAGAATCATCATTATTGCATCTATACTTCCACCGCGCTGCATCTATACTTCCACCGTGCTGCATCTATAGATGCAGCAAATCCCTTAACCTATCCTAATAATGCTGCTTATTGTCACCTATTTAGAAGCGAAATCATTATATTTGCGCCCATATATGCCAATACGTTGACTAAGCGATGGCAAAACAGCTTGTAAAAAACAAAACTGAATAATAACGAATTTCATCCGAATGAAACAGTACAAAACCGTAAACAACCTTGTAGGCTGGATTACCTTCCTCATTGCAGCGACGGTCTACTGCATGACCATCGAACCTACTGCAAGCTTTTGGGACTGCCCGGAGTTCATCACCACCGGCTATAAGCTGGAAGTAGGACACCCGCCCGGCGCACCGTTCTTCATGCTGGTAGCCAACCTATTCTCACAATTTGCTTCCGACGCCTCCACCGTTGCCAAGATGGTGAACTACATGAGCGCGCTGATGAGCGGCGCATGTATCCTGTTCCTTTTCTGGAGCATCACGCACCTGGTACGCAAACTTGTGGTGACAGACGAAAACAATATCACACGCGGCCAGATGGTTACCATCATGGGCAGCGGTCTGGTGGGCGCACTTGCCTACACGTTCAGCGATACCTTTTGGTTCAGCGCTGTGGAAGGCGAGGTGTATGCCTTCTCCTCACTGTTCACTGCCGTCGTATTCTGGCTCATACTGAAATGGGAGGACGTTGCCAACGAACCTCACAGTGACCGTTGGCTGATTCTCATCGCCTACCTGACGGGACTTTCCATCGGCGTGCACTTGTTGAACCTGCTCTGCCTGCCCGCCATCGTACTGGTATACTACTACAAGAAAGTACCCAACGCCAATGCCCGAGGCTCCCTGCTGGCATTGCTCGCTTCGGGCATACTGGTAGCAGCCGTACTCTACGGCATCGTGCCGGGTATCGTGAAAGTGGGCGGCTGGTTCGAACTGCTCTTCGTCAACACGCTGGGCATGTCCTTCAACACGGGTGTCATCGTATATATCATCCTGTTGGCAGCCTGCCTCATCTGGGGTATCTACGAAAGCTATACCGAACGCAACAAGGCACGTATGGCACTCTCGTTCATACTCACCATCGCCATGCTGGGTATCCCGTTCTACGGACACGGTACCAGCTCGGTAGTTATCGGTGTCATTGTCATTGCCGCATTGTGGCTCTACCTCCGTCCGAAGACGCAGGCAGCCGTCAAAGAGAAATTCCGCGTATCGGCACGCACGCTGAACACCTCGCTGCTCTGCACCATGATGATTGTCATCGGATATTCCTCGTATGCACTTATCGTCATCCGCTCCACCGCCAACACGCCGATGGACCAGAACTCTCCGGAGGACATCTTCACACTGGGCGAATACCTGGGACGCGAGCAGTATGGCACACGCCCGTTGTTCTATGGCCCTGCCTTTTCCTCGCAAGTGGCGCTGGACGTGAAAGACGGTTACTGCGAACCGCGCATCAAGTACAACGGCACGAAGTTCATCCGCAAGGAGAAAGCTACGCCCGACGAAAAGGATTCGTACATCGAAATCCCCGGACGCATTGAGTACGAATACGCCCAGAACATGCTGTTCCCGCGTATGTACAGCAGTGCCCATACACAACAATACCATGCCTGGCAGGACATCAAGGGTTACGATGTGCCCTATGACAAATGCGGCAACATGATTATGGTAAACATGCCCACACAGTGGGAAAACATCAAGTTCTTCTTCTCCTACCAGCTCAACTGGATGTACTGGCGCTACTTCATGTGGAACTTCGCCGGACGCCAGAACGACATACAAGGCAGCGGAGAAATTGAACACGGCAACTGGATTACCGGTATCCCGTTCATCGACAACTGGCTGGTGGGCGACCAGAGCCTCTTGCCTCAGGAACTGAAAGACAACAAGGGACACAACGTATTCTACTGCCTACCCCTGCTGCTAGGTATCATCGGCCTGCTATGGCAAGCCTACCGTGGGCAGAAAGGCATCCAGCAATTCTGGGTGGTCTTCTTCCTCTTCTTCATGACCGGTATTGCCATCGTGCTCTACCTGAACCAGACTCCGAGCCAACCGCGCGAACGTGACTATGCCTACGCCGGTTCGTTCTACGCCTTCGCCATCTGGATTGGTATGGGTGTGGCAGGACTCGTCCGTCTGCTTCAAGACTATGCCAAGATGAAGGAACTGCCTGCTGCCGCCATCGTTTCCGTAGCCTGCCTCTTTGTCCCCGTGCAGATGGCAAGCCAGACTTGGGACGACCACGACCGCAGCGACCGCTACATGGCACGCGACTTCGGCCAGAACTACCTGATGTCCCTGCAAGAAAGCGGCAACCCGATTATCTATACCAATGGTGACAACGATACCTTCCCCCTCTGGTACAACCAGGAGACCGAAGGTTTCCGTACCGACGCCCGTACCTGCAACCTCTCGTACCTGCAGACCGATTGGTACATCGACCAGATGAAGCGCCCCGCCTACGACAGTCCTTCTCTCCCCATCACCTGGGACCGTATGGAGTACGTAGAAGGCACCAACGAATACGTCCCCATCCAGCCTGAGTACAAGAAAAGCATCGACCAGCTCTATGCCGAAGCCGAGAAGCAGGCACTGGACGGTAATCCCGAAGCACTAGTCAATGTAAAGAAAGAATTCGGTGACAACCCGTATGAGCTAAAGAATATCCTCAAGAACTGGGTGCGCAACAAGAATCAGGACTTGAAGGTGATTCCTACCGACAGCATCGTCATCAAGGTAGACAAGGAAGCCGTGCGCCGCAGCGGCATGATGATACCGGGCGACTCAATCCCCGACTACATGCACATTTCGCTGAAAGGCAAACGCGCCCTCTACAAGAGCGAGTTGATGATGCTCGAAATGCTGAGCGAGGCCAACTGGGAACGCCCCATCTATATCGCTGTCAGCGTAGGCAGGGAGAACCAGCTGAATATGGAAAACCACTTCGTTCAGGAAGGTCTTGCCTATCGTTTCACTCCGTTCGACACCAGTAAGACGGGCGTGACAATAGACTCCGAAAAGATGTACGACAACCTGATGAACAAGTTCAAGTTCGGTGGCATCGACAAGCCGGGCATCTATATCGACGAGAACGCAATGCGCATGTGTCACTCTCACCGTCGCATCTTCTCCCAACTCGTGCAGCAGCTGATGCGTGAGGGCAAGAA
>OKRT01000227.1_pt1 | contig 25482 bp, 25 predicted proteins | sample 1601111 | NCBI WGS metagenome assembly OKRT01 (sample SAMEA3541572, study PRJEB24748) | human gut metagenome | biome: human gut; feature: human-associated habitat; material: faeces | place: China | collected 2012 | reverse complement strand
GCCCGGAATTCTGTAACCGGCACATTCTGCCAAGGCTCCCGGGTCAGGTAGGCGCTGTCCACCGCCGGCGTAGCTGCATAGGCCGGCACCGCTGCCCACAAAAGCGCCAAAAGCGCCGCCAACACAGCCAAAATTCGCCGACCCATAACCATACCTCTTCTCTCTCTAAAAAACTTTCTAATTAGTTTTATTCTACCCATTTCCCCCTTTTTCGTCAAGGGATTTGGAGAATTTTTTCTGTTTTTCGCCACAAAAAACAACCACCAGCAATAAATTCACACAAAAAAGGCTCCCGCAAAAGCGAAAGCCTTAAATGCATTATAGTTTTTACCTGCAAGTCATTGGGCACCATTTACTCCCACTCTATGCCATGTTTCATAACTGTAACAGTTTAGCACTGGCATTTTTGCTTGTAGTGTCTACATTATCAACATTATCCCATTAGCACAGTCTGCTAAAAGTTTTGTTGCCATTCTGTTGCCACTAATATAACACAAATGGCACCAAAATTCAATGCTTTAAAGTAAGAAATCTGTATTTTCTTTTAGTTTATCCATAAATTGTGAATATGTATATATATTATCAGCTCCAACTACCGATATTAGGAAATTATTTAAATCTTGATTAACAGGAACGGTTATAAATATAACCAATCTTTTCTTTGGTCTCGAACAACAAACATAAAACAAATTACGATTTTTTTCATATGTTGCTTTATCTTCGTCAGGAATACTGATAGTTCCATTAATCATAGGTGCGTATTTTTCAAATTGGTATTGATTCCACCCCTTGCTTATTACAAAAACCACATTATCGTATTCTTCGCCTTTTACACCATGCTCTGTAGAAAAATCCGAATCAGGATATAAAAATTCAATTGCAGATAAAAACTGACTGTACTCTATATCCAAAACATCCTTTATTGACGAAGAATTATAAATAGTATTAGGTGCACTATTATATAATTCCATATAGCCTTCAACATTAGGAGGTATAGGTATTAATCCAAATGACTTTACCGCATTTAGAACATCAATCGCTTTTTGCTTTCTTAATTCACCGATATTCATTTTAAAATTTTTCCATTTTGCTTTTTCTGCTTTAGTTTTAATTGGATATTGTTTTACTCCAAGAGAGTCAAATAACAACTGCATATTGTTCATGCATAAAGCCTCATATATTGGTTCAAGAGTATTCATGAAAAATAACAAGAACGGATCTTGTTTATCTCTCAACCCTTCGTCAATTATGTCTAATAATCTTCTATACCCTTGTTGAGCTGCTAAAACCTTATGTGTAATCATTAATATTTTTAAAGTTTCTTCACTTGGGACAGAAGATTTAATGGAATCCTTTAACTTATCAATTCTCTCCTTTATTTCATCAACAGGCAAATCATCTTTAAAATATCCTCTTGTACGACGTGCTCCAGTATAATCATCACAAGTTACAACTACAACTTGACCTTGAAAGTCATCTATTGCAGATTTTTGTGGCAATTCAGGACGAAGATTGTTTAACAATTCAACAATCTTTGGAGCAGAACGGAAATTAGAACCTTTCTTTATTATTTTAATTTTCTCGTTTTCTATTAATCCACAAGCATTATTTGATTGATATATAGTTTGCCATGCATCACCAAAAAATCCAAATTGTGGACCTTTTTCAGTGGAAATAAAATGCTCAATAAACTTATCAATAATAGGTTTATATGCATCTTGATATTCGTCTATTAAAATTAGCGGATATTTATCTGAAAATACTTTTCTGAATTTTGCATTTTCTAAAAGTTTTTCAAATAAAACTACAACATCATTATGATGCAAGTAATGTACTCCATCTTCAACATAACGATGACCAAGTGTATAACGTATTTCTGCAACTGCGGAAAAATCGCCTTCAGTATTTTTTAAAGATTCATCTTCTGAAATCAGATTTTTTAAAGCTCCTTGAAACTGTTTAATTACGCTCCAAGCAAACGAATGAATTGTTGAAGGAATAATAAACGAATCATTTGACAATCGTTCGTTTATTACATTTACTGCTGCATTAGTATAAGTTATACAAATTACATTTTGATTATTTGAGCGATATTGGTTCCATTTATTGCTTTGAATCCATTCTATTGCTTTATTAAGAGAGTAAGTTTTTCCAGAACCTGCACCAGCTTCTACTCTAAAACTTACTCCATCTTTTAATGCTTCAATTATTTCTAAATCAACTTTATCAGCTTCAGATTTTGCTTCCATATAATTACTACCAAGATTATTTTCACTCATATATTTTCTCCTTATGAAAGCACATCCTGATCATTAAGCCATACCAAGCCGTCTTTAATGTATTGTGGAACTTGATATTCAGGTTTTTCAAATATCAAGTTCAATGCAAAATCTGTTTTGCATTTATCGTCAAATTCAAGCATTTCTTCCGTACAACCCTTATTTATACCATATAATGTGCGGTTAGCATTTTTGATAGCTTCTTCTAGCGATCTTCCGCATAATCCATTTTCTGATGTTTGAAATTCTATATGACATTTTCCTATCGTTTTTTCTTCATTTGACAAATCCAAAACATCTTTCAGAATTGGCTTATATGTTTTTGGTAGTCCCTTAGCAGACTTAACCCACCATTTTATAGTGGAATTAGATGTTTTTGTTGCCGTACTAACATACGCTTTTTTTCGTGTGTCACTTACAGAGTCTATGTCGGTAATCACCAAACAAGGAACATCTAAAAATTTGACAAATGGAATAAAAATATGTGCATATGCTCCACCAATCTCAATAATTGTATAATATTGAGCAGGTAATTTATATGTTCTTGATGAAAACAAATTTTCTTTGTCACATTTAGAAATCATATCTGGCAACAGTATGCGTTCAGCAGCACCCTCGACAAAAATAACTTTGTCAGCAAAGAACATATCACAACGAGTTAAAGTTAAGTATTTCTTTATAAAATCATAGTTTTCTTTATTAGTATCAGCAAACTGTTTTAAATTCTTGTATATTACACCATTTAGAGTCTTTTGTGCATAGCGAATTTTTGAGAATTCAACAGTATTTGCAATGTGTGCTGAATGCGAAGTAAGAAAAGTTTGAATATGTATAGATGCTATTTTTTCAAGGTATTCTTCTATATATTCAGCAAAACAATTTTGCATTTGAGGGTGCATATGTGACTCTGGTTCCTCAATAAATAACAATGGAATACACGCAGCACCACTTTGTTCAACTTTTTTAGCGAAAGCTGCTAACAAAAATTGAATTTTAATCAAATTCTTATAACCTAAACCATTATGAGAGCTAGGAAGGGTTTCTTGATTTGTATCTGTTTTATATGCTAATTTCGTTTGGTTTTTGATTTGCTCATCTATACTTAATTTTGTAGTAACTGCTAGTTGTAGTTCTTCACGATTTGGATAACCAAATCCAACTGCTTTTTGAACGGCCTTGCTTAATAAATCATCACTTTGCTTTTGAACATTTTTATTAGCATCTTCCACAACCTTTTTTAATTCTTTTATTTCTTTTTTAACATCTGGATCTAAATCATCTTCTTCAACATTGAAATAACCAGTTATTAAAGCTTCTAAAGAATTGTCATTTTGATTACCATCTTCTCCCAATACTCTTTCAGCAGGAATCAAATATAATGGAAACAGCTTTTCTAATTCAGATAAGCTTTTTAATTGTCTTTCATCTGCATTATTAGGGTTTACAGCATAGATTGATAGTCCAAACATTCTAGCAAAGTTCTTGCTGAATGTGGCTATTATCTCATCATCATTTGGAGAAAATTCTTTTTTCTTATAACAACATGGTTCCATTAATTCCTTAAAGCTTTTCTCATCCATTTTAAAAGCATATTCCGCATGAATCAGAGCAGTAGTAATTGATTCGTCAACATCTATAATGAATGGAGATAATGCCCCCAGATAAGCATCTTGAGGGTCAAGGCTATAATCAACAAAAAAGTCAACAGAAATAACATCTATTTTTGACTTAAAATCATCAAATGTTATTTCGCCATTCATATATTCTTTGACACGAGAATATAAATCGTTCCTTTTTTCTAAAGGATAATCATCATAAGAAAACGACTTTCCATTAATTATTTTATCAATACAATCAATGAATGAGGTTTTTGCGGTATTATTACGTCCAACGATCAAAGTTGTGTTTTCATCAACTTCTAACTCTGCATCAATAATCAATCTGAAATTTTTAATTTTAATGTTCGATAATCTCATCTTTACTCCACTTTTAAAATATATGTAATCAAAAGTTTACCATCAGAATACAAGAACAACTTTATAAATTGGATTTTTCTAACTTAGCATATGATAACTTTTTTTGTGCTAAAATATAATCACTCATATATTTATAATCAATGTTTCCATTATCATCAACAGGCAACTCAATCTCCAATGAATTACAAATATCTCTTGTTAATTTTGTTGACCAATCATACCATTTACCAACAGCTTTTTTAAATGCAACTATAAAATACAACATTGAATTTTCATTCCAAAGTTCTGGATTCCAAGGATACATCCCTTGAATATGAGAATATCCAATAAAATCATCTGGTTGATAAAACACTGTATCGGCTCCAGTTGTCGTATCACTAAAAGTGATTATACCACCTTTCTCTGTTGGTTTTAAATCAACATAACCTCCAATACCATTATTCACTGAAGAATTTGATATAACTGGTGTGCAACCTATTGTAGCATATAGTTTATCATTAGTTAATCCATATGATTTTGTAGGATGTATATCAAATAATACATCCACCCTTCTGGAGCTAGTTTTTTGTTTTCTAAATAAAACATCCTTTTCAAATTCCGACAACGAACTGTTTAATTGTAGCTTGCTGGCTAACGCACACAATTTATCATTGTAGCTTTTTTTCATATTGAGAATTTGTTTCCTCATATATTCATAATCAGGAGTGTTTTTATCTATTGCTGGTAAAGAAATAAAAGTGTTTTTTAAAACTGTCTTAGTTGCTTTATCGCTCCAAGTAATAGTTTTTGATAATGTTTTACGTATAGCAGTTATCAAATATAATGCTGTATTTTCATCTAAATTCGGTGATTGTAACACACTTGTAGCACCATGCCCATCTTTTAGATAAAATGGTGTTTCTAGATAAACAATATTACCATTATTTGAATGAATGAGTATAGTTGGTTTTCCCTCTTTATTGTTTAAAACATCATCACACAATGATAAATATGAGATTATTCCATTGTTAATTGTAGCTTGTCCATAAAAAGGATATTTTTCCATCTTATGGTCTTCTAATGAAGATATTTTCAGTGGATCAATTTCTTTTTGAGATTGCCACTGAAATAGCTTATCTAATTTAAAATCACAAAATTTCATTACTAACCTTCTTTCAACATTGAAGATAACTTCCAACCTAAGTATGAATTTATCGTTTCTTTAAAATCTTCTTCCTTAGGTACAATATCGAATTTTGCATGTTTCATGAAAGTCCAATCATCTCCATTCAACGTGATTGGTTCTTCAACATAATCCTCTCCTGTATAATAATTTGTTTGTGCTTTACCATATAATACTAAATCTACAATTTCGTCGTAACGTTCAATTGCATGATCAGTATTTTTTAAATTGGCATTAGCACCTGATCTTTTTCTGTTTTGCCTGGTGTATCCATCGTTTGAGAAATTAATAAATTTTACATTTTTCTTTACATTGTGAGGAATCCCTATATCAAACACATATATTGCTGTTTGAACACCTGCTTTTCCACAAAATATATCTGACATATGAATACTTGCAACAAGCGTATTGTTCTCAAGAATATCTTTAGTATAAGGCAATCCACTGCCACTACCTGCATTTTCTTGAATTAAAATCACAGCTCTGCCACCACTCATTGATTCAAGTGCCTTTTTTACAAAAATCATTCCCTTACCTTCAGCCGAATAAGGTGGGTTTAATAGGAATACATTTGCAGGGAACTTTTTCCCCTTCAATTCTCCCTGTTCATAAATACCTTCATAATCACGCAAGCTATCTTTATGAACTATATTTGACGAACCATCACCCATTAAAATCATATTCAATACAGCTAGCAAATAAATATCAGAGCGTTTTTCAATTCCCAATAAATGTTCTTCCTTTATTTCTTTTATCTTTTCTTTTAATTTACTAGGACTATTTATACGTGTTTCTGCATCTTTTATCATTAACTTCATTGAAGAAACTAAAAAGCCGCCTGAACCTGTAGCATAATCCCAAACATAGCTATTCATATTAACCTGTGCTAATTTAGCCATGAGTTCCGTAACATATCTAGGAGTAAGCACAACATCATTTTTTGCACTATCAGGAATATCAACCCATTCGTTTAAAACATTGAATAGTTTTCCTGTGAAATCAAGATGTTTTGCAGAAGTAAAAATTGGCATAATATCTCTTCTTACAATAGAATATATACTTTTAAGTTTACTTTCGGTTTTCACCACAGCACTGTCATCATTTTTCACTTCAACAGGTTTCCATAAATCCGAATAAATAAAAACCCTTGATAAATCATTGACTATCATTTCACGTTTCTCGTCAGGCAAATTCTTTTCTGATAGGAAATCGCTTATTTTATTAATGATTTTTTTACCATCATTAGTTTGTTTACCTGTTTCTCCTTTTAAATCAGTGGTTTCTAACGGTGAAACTTTATTTTCTACACCTAAGCCAGCCATTATCATACCAGCAACCAATTCAACCCTAGAACCTACTCCAATTTGAAGATCATCTTGCATTGTCTGATTTAATGTCTTTAACTTATCTTCTATTTCGTTTTCATATTCTTTTGACTTTTGTTCAATTTCTTCATCACTTAAAGAAAGCGAATCAATCTCATCAATAAATTGATCTATATTTTCATCATACAAAAAAGACAAGTCAGAATATTCGCCTATCTTTTTTGGAATACAATAATTATCTGCAGATACATAATAAACACCAAATTCTGTAATAATGTCAGAGCCAGCATAAAACCCATTCATACCAATAGCAACAACTTCTTTGTAAGATAATGTGTTTGCAATAATTGCATTTGCATAATGAATAGCACCATTAACAGCATATTTAGAAATATTACTGAATTTTGGTTCATTGTTTTTATTGTAGTTATCAATTTGACCCTCTTTATTAAATTTTACTAAATCACCATTTATTCCTTTAACTTCAATAACAACTGGAATCTTTCGCATGCTTTTTGTGGTAATAAACACCTTTATGTCTGGCATATTACCACCTGAACCTCCGCTTTTTGATGGTGCTTTTTTTAATGCATCTTCTATTTCTGCATTTATATTTTCCGTTTTTGTGAAATGCACAACTTTTCCTTCATCAAGTTGTTTTTTCCCAATTTCTTCTATTCTTTCTTCAATGCTTTTTTTACTTCCCATAATTGCTCCACCTTTCAAATTAATTTATATGTCATTTATAATTTTATCAATTATATTTTGAATTTGTTTTTCCGTTAATTTTAAATCGATTATTTTTCTAATTAACTTTCTTGTGTTTTTACTATTTGTGATTATTTTTGCTAAATCCTTTGCTACAACTCTATCATCTGGGTAGCACTTTGCAGCTAAATCATCAAATTCATCTGGGGGATGACTTTCCGACTCTAGAGCTTTTTTAATTTTATTTTGAACTTTTATAGAAGGAAGTCGTTTATCCTTTTGAATATCAGATAAATGTGTAGCTGAAATATTCAACTCGTCTGCAAGCTCTTTCGCAGTATTAAACTTATCACTATCTGATAGCGCTTGTTTAATTAACTCTCCATACGTTTTCAAAAGCATTCCTCCTATCTCTAGTTATTAGTATATGTGCTTATTAGCTTATAAGCTAATTTTAACATTATCAACATACGATGTCAATAATATTTATAAATATAGATTGACCTGTAACATTACAGGTGTTATTATTTATTTAGACAAAGTCGAATTATGTAACATTAGGATTAATTTATGGCACAGAGAAGACCAACTATTGTAAAAGGAAATACTGTAACTATATATAAAATGGATCACCCAGCTTGTGTATCTTCATTCATTGTGAATATGCAGGCTGCTATTAGGTATGCCTTAAAGCAAAACATTAATTCGGTTGAAGTTATTTGTCTTTGTGCTAGAGAACATATATTCCCAGATGCATGCTTGCCAATTTCAGCATTGATACAAGAATTTAAAATCATTTATAATATTGAAATCAATGTTTCAATAAAGAATAATCATTATTTGGAAACATGTAATTTTATAAATCCTCTAAATCTACCTGTTGAGAAAATCAATAAATTTAGAAATCCATTAAACAAAATATTTGTCTATGAAGCAGATAATAGCGATAGTCCACAAGCTGTTGCATTAAATCAAGCCTTTGGAGATTGTATTAGCAGAACTGTGGAATGTAAAAAAGGCGTTTTAGGCGGACTAACTTGGTGCGTCTATGAGGTTATGGATAATGTACTTTTACATAGCAAAAGCAAACGCGGATATGTTATGGCACAATATCATACTACAACGCAAAGATTAGCTATTTGTGTATATGACTGTGGTATAGGAATATATAACTCGCTTTCAAAAGGAAAAACAAAACCAGAGTCCGAAATTGATGCAATCAGACTTGCAGTTCAAGAGGGCATTGGCGATGGTCAAGGTCAAGGTAATGGCTTATATGGACTATCTCAAATAGTTAATTTAAATGGTGGCAGGCTTGTTATATCTTCCGGCAAGTCAACTCTCATGTACAAAAACGGTGAATTTACAGAATGGACAAATAACCCAATAGTTTCAAACGAGCATCGTGGTACAATTGTTGATTTTCAAGTCCATTTAACTCACGAAACCGATCTGAAAGAAGCCCTAAAAAGCATCGGAGGAATTGATGATTTTGATATAAGAATTGATGAAGATATGGCACAAGTTGATAGTGATTGGCTTATATATAATGTTAAGGAATATGCAAATGATACAGGCACAAGAGCTTCTGGAAAAGAATTGCGTTTAGATGTTACAAATATCATAAATCGTAAAGATGCTCCAATGATTATTGATTTTTCAAATATTGATATTGTAAGTTCTTCTTTTATAGATGAGTTTCTTGCTAAACTTTATATAGATTTTGGGAATGATAAGTTTAGTAAGTATATTTCAGTTTTAAATATGAATGAAGAAGTTAAGTTTTTATTTAACAGATCTTTGCAATTAAGAATAGATAGTAGTAATTAATAGTATTTTCAATTTATGTTATACACTATATCTTGTATAATTAATAAAAAATTATTAAAAATCACAAAAAAGTGTTGAAATAAATGAAAATATCATATAATATATAAATACAGAGATATATTTCTCTAGCCGTTGATCCCTATGATTATGTTAAGGACTGCATAGGTGTAGGTCTCCAAGCGGTTGTGTATGAACCGATCTTAACTATGTCTTTAAGGCAAGAAAATACACTTTTAAAAAAAGAAAAGAGGTTAGCCATAAGGCTGACCTTTTTCTTTTTTTATTTGAAAATTATTTCAAAACAAACAATCTCTCTTGCACGATTTGAGATGTTATTAATAGCTTGTACCCAAGCCATCATATCATCTGCTTTGATTTGTTCTGTAACACCTTCTTGCTCTGCAAGTTGCTTTACAAGATTATCATACATATCACTTGCTCTAATATCAATGTCGTGTAGATATGAATTTAGTTTGCATTGTGTAATTAATGTTGAATAAAATACAGGTTTGTTTTGCTTAATGTACTCCTTGTGTTGTTTACCCCAACGACCTATCTCATAGCTTGTATCGGTTGATACAAGGTTAGGGATATATACATTTCCAACAAGTGTGTAACTAATGCCTGTTCTTTCATCTGTAATACAATTTTTCATAATTCTCTCTCCTTTGATTTTCTTTGTTTTGCTTGGTCAATTAATTGATCAATTTGTTTTTTGCCTAATAGCTTTCTCAACAAGCGATAACTTGAATTTTCCTTGTATAGTTTTTGATTATGTTTTTGATAATTACGATTAGACTCTTTAAGGTGGTAATTGTCCCAAGATAAATCCTTTACCTGTCTGTTTGCATAATTAAGTTCTTGTCTTGTTTCCAAATATTTAACTATCAAACCTTTAACAAAAGATTTCATTTTATCTATTATCGGTTGAACAATCTTTGTTTTGTAAGTTTTAGCAGACATAAATCGATCTGGCTCTGGGAGCTCAAACATTTCATCAAATTCCTCGATAGATGATAGTTCTTCAATAATCTGTTTGCCTTCGGTAAAAGCATCAATATCCTCTTTAAGCTCTGTAACCCTGTTTTCTAATTCGTTGCACTCTTTTACTCTTTGTTGCTTTTTGAATTCAGTAACGGACAAGTGCTTATTGTTATTGCCTTGCGGTTCCCATTCAACATCATTACGATGCATTACATTTGCTAATGCTTCCTTTTCGGATTGTATCCACAGCATTGTTTCAGTATCGCCTCTACCTGTTCCTTCAAAGCCTTGATTTGATAGAGCTTTTTTAATGATACCCTTGTATCAAGTCCTCGTTTGCTATTGGTGGTATATGGAACAAAATCAATATGCAAGTGTGGAGCTGATTCATCTAAATGAAGATGAGCAGAGAAAACATATAAATATGGATTTCGTTCTTGAAAACTTTTCATATATTCATCAAGCATTGTTTTTGCGATTTCGGCAGTTCTCATATTAACTCCAAAATCTTTCATATTACCTATTTGAACAACAATTTCATAGAATGTTTTTTCTTGATTGCCTTTCTTGATATGCTCAAGATAATTATTTATCTTTCTATCGTTTCGTTTCTGCTTTTCGTTGTATATTTTTAGAGGCTCATCAAACAAAATATGATATGCTTCTTCAAGTGATTTGTTTGCGTATTCAACATTGAATTTTGTTCTGCTCTTATCAACATTTTCGGCTGTAAATTTACGAGTGTTATGGTCTAATACACCTTTGCCAAATGTTATGCTTATACTTGATAATAACAAAATAATCTTTCCTTTCTTTATAATTAAACCTTTCTGCGTTCTGTTACTCTTGCCAAGAGTAACGCAAAGGCACTTTTGACACTTGGCGTATCATAAGTGCTTTGCGCTCTGCGAGGCTTTGACAAAAGCAACAACTACACAACAATCAATGTAGTTTTACAGAAGCAGTAAACTTACCACAATAGAAACACTCCTCGACTCTAAAATTGCCAGATGTGTCATAGTCGGCAATGTATTCTAATGCTTTGTCTTGTGCTTCTTCATAAGAGTTTACCCATCCTATTGGACCAACTGAACAGCTGTGATGAGTACCACCTTCATCACAAAAATATGCTTCAGTTGTGGTAACTTTCTTTGTGGTTGTAACCTTTTTAGTAGTCGTAGCTTTTGTAGTTGTAGGTTTGCTTTTTGTTGTTGCAACTGTAGTTGTTGCTCTTGTTGTAGTGGGCTTTTGAGTTGTTGTTTCAACCTTCGTAGTCTGTGATTTTGTTTCTTTTTCGGTTCTATTTTTAACAGTTGTTAAGATAACTTTTGCTGTTTCAACGCTCACATTTTCTGTACTAACCGAAGAAATAACAGTTGTGCTTTCAACAGTTTCTTCTGTATTAATATTGCTACAAGCAACCATACAAGCTACAATAATTGCAACTAGAATTACAATATTTTTTCTCATTTTTTACACCTCATAAATCATAATCTATGACGGTATATGACGATATTTTGATACCACCATAATACTGTCATTATCGTCACATATCGTCATTAACAAGTGTTAATATTATCAACTTTCTTTGGCTTTTTCGCTCGTGTTGATAATAAATATTGTAATTACGATATAGCTTACTAGCACTTACATTTAGCTTTCTTGACAAAGCATTTGATGAAATATCAAGTCCTAATAACTCAATAAGTTCTGTTGCTGTACCTTCAAATTTAGGGTTATCTTCCGAAAAGAAAGAAGCAATCTTTTCTATCAATTCATCCTTTGGCTCTGGGAATAACTCATTCTCAACCTCTGTTAATTCCCATAGCAATGTTTGTTTATTGAACTCTAAATGCAGACATTGGTCTTGCTGATCTCTACCAGTTATGCTTAACTTTGCCTTATTGGCAATTCTTTTTTCTTTCTGTAAAAGGAATGCCCCATCAGCAGCACCAAGCAAACCATTAGTTCCAGAGATAGCATCAAATGTATCTTCTGCCTCTTGCTTTCTTGTGTGATGCACAACCAAGATACAAATATCTAACCTATCAGCCAACTTTTTTAGAGCTGTAATCATTTGATAATCTGATGAATAACTAAACTTATCGGCATCAAACTTTCTAACCTTTTGCAAGGTATCAATAATCACAAGTGCAGTGTTTTTATGCTCTCTAACAAATCTTTCTATCTGTTCCTCAAGACCTGTTCCAATATTATTTGCTTCTGTTGAAAACACAAAATTTTCTGTGCTTTCCAATCCAAACATCTGGCTTAATCTGTCTTGAAGTCTTTGATAGTTGTCCTCTAGGGCAAGATACAATACTGTACCTTGCCTTGTCTTTTTGTCCCAAAGGTTGATACCTTTACTAACACAATATCCAATTTGTGCCATTGCAAATGATTTACCAACCTTTGGAGCTCCTGCAAACAGATACAACCCTTTATGCAATATGCATCAATTATTGGCACTCTTGGTTTTAAGGGCATATCAAAAAGCTCATTCATATCAATGGTACGCATATAGTCCTTGCGACCTTCTTCCTTGAATTCTTTGAAAATGTCATCATCAAAAGAGTTGCAAATATCTGTATTTTCGGTTATACTATTAGTGCTATTTATTAGTGGCTGCTTTTCATCTGTTGCCGCAGATGATTCAAAAGCAGTCTTTTTTTGTTGCTCATTTTGCATTATTCTCACCTCCCATACTTTTTAATATAGCAGCGAAAACACACATTAAGCACACTTGCTCATCGGTCATATCAGAGGCTTTATCAAGTCGCTCTAATTCCTCGCAAAGATTAGCGATTTCAATTTTCAAATGTTTTAATACTCTTGAATTAGGAGTTACTACAACATCTCTATTTAGCAATTTTAATGTAATATAGTCTTGCTTCGTTAGTCCAGAAACAGCTACACATCTATCAAGGAGCTTAACTTCTTGTGGTGACATCCTAAAACCAACGGTAACATTTCTCCAACGACCTTGTTGGTCAACTAGCTTTGCTGACATTGGTTTCACCCCCTTTTCATTTCCAACTTCTCAACCATTTCATTTTGCCTTGAAGGAAACATATGAGCATATCGAAGCGTAATATCAATACTTTCATGTCCCATTCTATTTGCAATATCTACAGCAGAGAAACCTAAATCAATCAGCATTGATACGTGAGAATGTCTTAAATCATGAATTCTAATTTTCTTAACTCCTGCTTTAGCAGAAGCGGAAAGCATATTATGATTAAGTCCACTTTTAGTAATTGGAAAAATCCTAGCATTTTCATCCGTGATATAGAGCATATCAATATAGTCTTTTATCTCATCGCATAATGTTTTTGTTAACTTAATTGTTCTAATACTCTTTTGAGTTTTAGGATCAGTAATCACATCCTCACGATTAATGCGTTGATAACTCTTGTTAATTCTTAATGTGCATTTTTCAAAATCAAAGTCTGCAGCTGTTAAAGCTATCAACTCTCCTTCACGAATTCCACACCAATAAAGCAATTCAAAAGCATAGTAATATACAGGTTTGTCCATAAGCTCGTATGAAAACTTTTCATATTCTTCTTGTGTCCAAATGAGCATTTCTTTATCACTTTCTTTTTTACCCATTGAACCTGCTTTTCTAGCAACATTTTCTCTTAACCCATAGAACTTAACAGCGTGATTCAAAATTGCACTCATTTGATTGTGAATTGATTTAAGATAAGTTGGGGAATATGATTTTCCGTTCTTATCTTTTTTGTTAATTACAGTATTCTGCCACTTGATAATGTCCGTTGCTTTAATTTCATTCAACTTTTTATCGGCAAAGTATGGTAAGATTTTTGTTCTGATAATATGTTCTTTTGAATTTACAGTATTTAGCTTTAATTTAGAGTTCGTTTCATCAAGATAAATATCAACGAATGAACCCATTAGCATATTGCAATCGCCCTGCAACTTTATTAGTTGTTCTCGTTCCCAAGCTTTTGCATCACGTTGAGTCGGAAATCCTCGCTTTTGAGTTTGCTTTCGTTCACCTGTCCAATCTGTATATCTAATTACAGCTCTCCAAGTGTTGTGCTTTTCATCCTTGTAGACTGGCATTTTTAATCACCTCCCTTATTTTCTTTTTCGCCGCCATAATCTACACGCTCATAAAAGTACTTACGATTTACTTTTCCAGATACAACAATCTTGTTTTGCTTCAATAGCTCTTTATTTAATGTACGAATAATCTTATATGCGTAAGAATCAGATACATTTAGAACTTGAGCTACTTCTGAACCATCCATAAAAATAGTTTCGCTCATTATTTTCACCTCCTGTTAATTAGTTTTCTAGCATTATCTGTGATAGAACAATCAATTATTTCAAATAACTGTACTTGTTCTGTTACAGGTTTATATTATCACAGAGTATTTATGTTGTCAACAATTATTTCTATTTTTCTGTTCTATATCAGCTTCATATATTGACTTTCTTTATCATTTATGTTAAAGTTCTTATAAGAGGTGACAACATATGGCTTTTGGTAATAGATTACGATACATAAGAAAAAAACAAAAAATTACTCAAAAATATTTAGGATTAAAACTTGGCTTTTCTGAAAAAAGTGCAGAATCACGAATTGCTCAATATGAAAATGGACGCAGAGAGCCAAAGATGGAAACCGTTGAACAAATTGCAGATATTTTAGATGTGTCAACACTTGCTCTTAATTGTCCAAAGATAGATGACGAGGAACAGGTAATGCACACATTGTTTGCATTAGAAGATATGTATGGTTTAAGTGTTTTCTTTGAAAATGAACGTGTTTGCTTAAAACTTGAGCGTTGCGAAGATTACAATGGTATAGAAATGCAAATGTTTCTTACCCAATGGTTAATGAAGAAAAACGAATTAAGAGATGGAAAAATAACGCAAGAGGAATATGACCATTGGAAATATAATTTCAGTGACGGCATAAGAGTAAAAATAAAACCATCTCCAGAGCTTAATAAAGCACTTACAAAATCATTCAAAAAATCATTAAAAGATTAAAAAATAAAAGGCTAATTGATAACAAAATCAATTAGCCTTTTATGCTTTTTATATGGAATAATTTTCAAATGTTGCCAAAGTTTTGCCACAAACAGCAAAAACAAGTGAAAAAACCAGTGTTTATGCACCTTTTTGGGCTTTATGCAACTATTCCCACTCGATTCAAGATTTTGCAACTGTAACATTTTAGCACAGGTAATATTGTCCACATTGTCCCGGCTATCAGTATTATCTAACACCTATTGCCTATAAAATTTTCTGTTGCCATATTGTTGCCAATTTGCAAATATATAAATCATATGAAAATTGCAACAACAAAGCATATTTTTTGTTTATTCAGCAATTAAACATTTAGTGTATTTTAAGTGATTATTCAAATCAAGGCCTGTCCTTTTCTCCAGTTACACTGAACGTATCCATTGAATTCTTCTTTGCATTCCAAATCGTTACCATCAACATGATCCACAATAATGATTTGCGGCAAAATTCCTGTTTCTTTACCAATAAAGTTAATTTCATCAAAAATAGTCTTATACATCTTATTGACAGCTATTAAATCCGCTTGAGCAATTTCGCCTTTATCATCGCCTTGTGGAAAGTATACCTGACTCGGTTGGTCGAAGAACATAACCAGCGGCATTGGCGAATTTTCTTGAGCTGAAAAATAATGCAGGAAGCTTAAGAACAGAGCAATGTGACAAGAAACCCAGTTCGCGCCACTTCCCATCTCGTATAGACGGATGTTCTCGTTGTTTTTCTGGTGTTGATAAATATCAAAGCTTCCGTCTGTCAAGCCAAAATTCAAATCAATGGGTCTATACTCAGCTTCAAAATCAAGCGTTAATGAGAGTCGATTCATATTGCTTGACAAAAAGCTTTCAGCCTTTGACATCTTCTTATCAACATCAAACCCTTTGATTTTTTCTTCAAGTCTGGCTATTTTTTCTTTGAGTTCCTCAATATCGCCATCAACTGTTTCAAATATACCAGAGTTGCTCATTTCAGCATATAAGGCTATCCTTGCTTTTGCATAATTCACTTTTTCTCTCTTTGAAACAAGCGCTTTTGATGAAATGAATTTTTCCTCGATTATCTTTATCTGCCGCCAAACATCTCGTATTTTTTCCTCAGTCTTTGAGTGAGCTTCGTTAAGCTTTCTAACGTCCTCGGAAAAATCAGCAGTATATTTTGCAGTTATTTTCAATTCGTCATCTAACCAGTTTGTAGCTTCAATAAGTTTCGTATCGTTATCACTAATTTCTTGACATTCGTGACCACAAAGCGGACAGGTATACTCGTCTGTTTCTATTTCAGCTACACTTGTCTGTTGCTTTAAATCTCTTAGCATCTGGGAAAAAGAACTGCCAGTATTAGAAGCATTATCTATATTTTTAATTTTTAATAAGATTTCCCGTTCTTCATTTCTCAGATTTTCTAATTCGGCGTTTAATTCACTATAACGCTCTGTTATTTTGTTTTCGCCAAAGAGTTGTGCATCATCAAACTCTGGTAAATTAGAAGCCACTTCAAGCATTTTTTGCGCTGAAATACTTCCATCAAAATTTTGTTCAAGCAAAGCAAAATAGTCTGTTAAAAGCGGAGAAAGACTTTCTTTAATGTATGTAGTACTTTTTTCATTAGCTTTCTGTTTTTTCTGTTTTTGTTTTAATTGCGCTTTTAAGGTATTTAATTGGATTAAATCGCTATAATACTCCTGACTAATCATTCCTGCAAAAACAGGGAATTGATCTATTACATCTTTTCTTTTATAAAAATCCGAGAATCGATAGAAAAGTGCAAACTTGCTTGCCATTAAATTTTGATGCTGGAACATGTAAGAGACCATATTTCTCAATGATGCCTTTTTACCTTGCCGGTCTGCATCAGTCGCCATATTAGTTATAAATAAACCCAATGCACATTCAATTTCATTTTTTACATCTTTATATGATAAAGCAGTTTTTTCTGCAAAATAGTTTATCTCTAAATTTGCAGGAGAAAAATCCTCAGCTTCTTTAGAAAAGAACATTTTTCCGCCATCATTCCAATTATAACGAGCAATAACATAAGTACTATTTCCTATAAGCATTACAAGAGCGTAAAGATAAGCAAATTCGGTTATCTTCCCTTTAGGCACCGTACACCGAGTGCTGCACAAACAATAATCGATTATCTCTACCAATGCACTTTTGCCTGTCTTTGATTCGCCAGTAATTATATTGACCCCTTGCTTAAGCGGAACAACTCTCTTCTCGCCATTTTTATCAAATATAATGATGGATTTAATATAGCTTTTCATTTTGTATCAACTCCTAAAAAGAAAGATAGATGGTCTTCAGTTGCTTTAGAAAAGACAACACCAAGATAAAACGCACATTTAATCCATTCTCGTATATCGCTCTCAAAACATTTATAATCAATTTTTTGGAGCAGGAAAATCTTGTGCTTTTCAATGGCTATTTTTTTCTCAGAGGATAATATGATAATTGCTTCCTTGCAATATGGTTTAAGTGAATTATATCTATCCACATAGCCTGATAGCCGTGTTTTTCCAGAAATCTTGTTTTCATTAACGATTTGAGGGGATTGAAACAATGTATCTATTCGACTTCTTTTATTTGCGTTCACTAATTTTTCACGTGATTCGGCATATAGTAAAATAGGAATTGCCATAAACGGTAATTTAACCTCGCATGGTTTTTCGTAGCCAGAAAGAAAGCTTTGCATTAGTAAAGAATAAAAATGTGGATTCATTGACAGCCTTTTAATGTAATTAATGCTCATCTTTTTCTTCGCCTACCTTCCATTTAAAATCCGTTTCATCGACTATGTTATGTATAATTCCCCTCTGGAAGTAACCTTGATTACGAATTATTGAACCAAAATCATTAGCATCCCAAACCATTACATCATTATAAAGTTGTTTGGAAATCCGTATTTGTTCTTGCTCAGTCGCCCCTTCGGCATTCAAATCGCTATTCGCTTTGCTATACTGCAATTTTGCAGACAAATCTTCCGTATATGCATCAAGACTTTGTAAATACATAAGGTTGTCCCTGAAATATTTAGCTACGGTTAAATCCGCCTTCCAATAATCTGACATAGCACTTGGAACCATTTTATCGTGTTTAATCTCCCGAATGGCCGCAACAAACTTCTTCCGCCCGAGTGTAGTAATTTTATCATCAGGAAGTACCGCCTTTGCATACTCATTTGGTAGCGGCGCAGTTCCTTTGGTTCCATATGCTGCCGTTTGTGCTTGTAAAATATCATCAAATACTGGCTTGGTCACTTCCCACTTGTGCGGTGGATTTTTGACTTTTATTAATATTTCGCCAAGCAAAGCACCTATATAATTATCCCTATTTTCTAAAGGAATATGACCTACATATTTGGAGAATTCATTAGAAATCCCAACAATTGAAGTTTTGGCAGCTTCTATTGTAAATTTATCTAAAATCTCCAATAGATGATTTTCATCGTAGGAATCCCCAAAAATTCTGTTATATTGGCATCTGAATGTTTCTTCATTTTTCTTCGATACAACCCCTATCTCTTTTAGGCGTGTTAGTTTCTCAGTCTTTGCTGTATTGTTCCAACCATAGAAAGGAGAGTCATCTCTAATTGTAGCTGTAGTACTAAGTATATAATTAGAGAAATCCTTCACTCGCTCATAATCCACATACCAATTTGCAAGTGTCTTCCAAAAATCTATATCTCTGTCTGAAATAGAGTTTTTACCAAAATGATGCTTTACTTCTTTTTGAAACCGACCACCAATATCGTTGATAACGCTCACATCACCGTTTGTTTCAATTTGCAATGTGTCGCCATCTGCCAAGTCAAAGCAATCTTTTAATGCAATTAAATATTGATATATATCACCAGCCTTTTGCAATGTCGCATCATTAACTGCTTTATCCATAATCAATACCCCATTTAAAATTCATATATTATATTTTGCGTTTTTCATTATTAATTGTCGCGTCAAATATAACTTCAACATAAGTCTAAATTTTCTCAGTAATATGTAAGTTTATATTTTAAGCATCTTTGTAAATCAATCAAATTTTTAACTCCAGCAACTGCCTATTTAATTCGTTTTTGAATATCCTCAACTGAAGGCAACTGCTTTTCAAGCGTTTCAGGAAGTTGGCTTGTGATTTTGTACTCGCTGACACCAATAGGCTTTGACATATCACGCAGAGAATATTCTGCAACAACATTGTTTTTACTTTTACAAAGAAGTAAGCCAATAGAAGGATTGTCTTGCTCGGTTTTTACAATATCGTCAACTGCGGACAAATAAAAATTCAGTTTTCCTGCATATTCCGGCTTAAATTCACCTGTTTTTAATTCAATTACAACATAGCAATGCAAATTGATATTATAGAAAAGCAAATCAATATAAAAGTCATCGCCGGCTACATTCAAATGATACTGATTACCAACAAAAGCAAATCCGGTACCGAGTTCGAGCAAAAGATTTGTTACGTTTTGAACAAGAGCATTTTCAATATCGGTTTCTATCATATTCTCTTTAAAAGGTATAAAATCAAAAATATATGGGTCTTTCATCGTTTGAACTGCCAATTCACTTTGTGGAGAAGGTAAACGGGTTTCAAAATTTGAAATCTTTCCGGCTAATTTTTGACGATCATACAATCCGCTTTCAATTTGATGTATAAGGACATTTCTTGACCAGCCATTTTCAATAGATTTCTTAATATACCATTCTCTGATATTTTCATCATCAAATTTGTCCATAATAACAATATTATGTCCCCAAGGAATTTGTGCAACAACCTGTTGCACAAATTCTTCATCAGGGTATAATTCTGCAAACTTTGCCATGTACTTTAAATTTCTAACCGAATAGCCTTTTGAATTCGGAAATTCCAAAGCGATATCGGTTGACAAACTTTCAATGAATTTATTGCCCCATGTCTTGTGGTTGTTAATAATTTTACCGATATTATAGTAGAGAATAATCAACTCTTTATTTACACTTGCAGTAGCTTTATATCTTGCATTTGCTATTTCTTGCTTTATTGATTCAATAGTTTCGAGATATTCATTGTTATTAACTAACATAATCTTTCTCCTTTATTATGCTTATTTAATATTTTAGCATATTTACAACACATTTTCAATTCGCAAATAATTTATAATACATCATAAAGGTTATATGTCTGAATTTGCAACTTATATTTTTATCACAACATCTTATCTATTCTATCTTTTTATTTGTATTTTTGAAATGATAAAAAATAAAGCAATCTGCAAAGACTGCTTTATTTTAATCATAATATTTGATCAATAATATCAATTATACCCATTGCTTGAAGTTCATTTGCTTTTTGTTGGAGGTTATCAATATTATTTAACTCGCAATGCTCTGTTGTAATGTCCCATTTTTTTCCCATAAAACATAATAAAATTTTTTCTTATAGATTCAACAGGACTACCATTATTGATGCTTACGAAATGTTTTTTCAAAAGATTAGCGTCCACATATATGCGCTACATAATTATTATGACGATAATGATATTTTCTATGGTAATCTAATTAATAAGCTAACAGGATAAGCAGAATTGTTTTAATAGTGCAAAAGATTATTCATAATTTTTCCACTTTATAAATCACATAACCTGCGTTATTTGCGGTTCTGATAAAAGCTTCAAATTTATCGCTTGTCACACTTTCAGAAGAAAAAGATTGAATTGCTGTGTTGCCTTTTGCGTTCGGATCGTCCTTAATCATATTAATCAAGTGTTTCCTATAGGTTATCACTTCGCTAAAGTGTCCATACCTATACTGAAAAATATACTGCTCGTTTTTTGCATTTTCTTTATATATTGACATCGTTTGTTCTCCTGGCTATTTTACTTTACTCTTTTATAATATATTATCCAAATATTAAAATATATTTTTGTTTCAATATTCACAACATTTATTGTTTCTTTTTTACAATTTCATAAACTATTCTTCCGATGATTGCGGTAATCATTGTTCCTCCTCCCAGTATGAATATTCCTGAAAACAAGATTTTGTTGGATATATCGCTACTAACATCCATTAAAAGAGAAGAAAACATAATTGCAAGACCGACGATTATTTCAATTAATACAAATACGACGATAGCTGTTGATATTTTTTGTAATGTCTTTTCTTTTGGGCCATTTTTAGCAGTAGGAGTTTCATAGCTTGGGTCAAGTTCTTTTATCTTTTGATGATAAATGTTAATATCTTCAAGATTTTTTTGCCTTGCCGAAGCGGAAAGGGTTGATGTAACAGCCCAATATGATGAACTGCCGTTAAATTTCTTTTCATATCCGGCAGCATTAATTCTATCTGTGGTTATTCTGATTAAATCTTTGTAGTTCTTAATCTTAACATCATCAAGTTTATCAGATGAAGAAGACATAGTAATCGAGCATTTTAAGACCATAATACATGCGGAACTCTTATCAAGGAAGTTTGTGAATTGAAAAGCATAGGGGTATCCGCCATTACTACGACTGTATTCCGGCCATACTATATGGTCATACGCATTAATAGCTGATTCTCTGATACATATTGCTGTTGTTTCTTCATATTTAGCAGGTGCAATGCTGCATTTTTCCAATAATTTTATTGCCGATTTGTTTATGGATGCTGCAGTCTCAACGAGTAAATTCGCATTATTTTTGCTTGGATTTTCAACAAAAATATCACAGCATAATGACAAACTTGCTTTTGATAATTTTGCTATTTCTTCTGCTATTTCTTTTTTTAATTCAGCGGCTTCGGACTCCGGAACATGATCAATTGCTTTTTCAAAACACTCGATAGATTCAAAAATTCTACTTTTGTTTAGTGTTGATTGCCATCCGGCGGCTTTACCTTTTATCAACCAAGCTTTATAGTAATTCGGATTAATCTCCAAGATTTTATTGCTGTAGCTTTCAGCTTCTTTATTATTGTTTGCAGGAAAAGCGTTTTCTGCAAGCTTTAAGTAATTTTCAATATTGGAAGTGTTATCAAGTCTTACTGTACTGCCCGATACATCGACCGTATCCTCTATCATCATTTTCTTTGCTTCTTCGACTGAATATTTGCAACCGCAAGTTTGACAGACGAAAACACCATCTTGTTTGATAAGATCTGTGCTGCCGCACATTTCGCATGTTAATTGCTTCATTTTTTCTCCCCTTTATTTCAATAATCTGCATTTTTTATTTCTATCGTTTACAAGAATAATCAGTTCATTGCCGAGAGTTTCTGCGTGGGGTTTATTATCCTCAATTACAGCATTTGAAAACTCGTTGAATTTAATTGTAATTTGAGATTCAACAGACGAAAGAGCCTCATTTGACATAGGGTCGCTGTAACGGATTGCCTCATAAACCTTTTTGGCTATCGCCTTTGTTTCGTCAGATTTAGCACGAGATACAAGGCTTTCCGCATCAACTGTAAGTGACTTAATAAAAAATGTTTGCGTTTTGACCTTGTTATCAATATTTTCTATTGTATCTGCCGCCGCTTTTGATGAAATAATTGCGATTGCATAAAAAGCAACTATCAACACATCAAGAATAATGCCTACCCAATAAGGTATAAACGGTACAGCCATTGCAACAGCACCGACAATCATTGATACAAGAAGTGCCGTATAGCTCAAGCTGATAATAGGAATATTGAGAAATCTCTTTTCTTTGCTGTCCTGCTTAAAAAACAAAATACTGCAAGCAAGTTGAGCGATAAACATCAGCGTAATAAATGCGTAGCCTATCCAAAAAGACGGTGTGAATTTATTAACATTAACCGTAATCGGCACGGCGAATGTGATTACATTAAATACTACAAGTGCTATTGCCCAACAAGGAGCATAAAATTTAATACCTTTTTTCATTTCTTTCTCCTCCTACATAATTGATGACAAAAGCTGTTGCTTCATATTTGCAAATTCTTCATCAGTCAGCATTCCCGAATCTTTCATCATTTGAAGCTTTTGTATTTTTGCTTGGAACTGTGCCATATCGTCTTGTGGCTGTGCTGCTTGCTGTGGTTGATTTGCACTGTCAAGAGCGTTACTTACGGCATTGCCGACAACTCCGCCGACTGCACCGCCTACTCCTGCCATAGTGCCGAAGCCTACGCCCATATTAGTAAACTGACCGACTGCCTCGTTTTGTGCCACATCCTGTGCAACATCAAAGCCACGCTCCTGCTGATAGGTATAACCCTCTTGCTGACGCTTTGTTGCCATAGCCTGTGATTCAATCACGGTACGCTGTGCCTGTGTTTCGGCGTCAATAACTGCCGTTTGCTGACGAATTTTAGCCTCGGCAATATCTGCATACTGCCTGAAATGAAGTGATTTGAATTTTTCGTAAGTCGATTCACCGTCTGGCTTAACAATAGTAGTTACAAAAAATCTTTCGAGCGAAATGCCGTAGTCCTCAAAATCGGGTTTTAACATTTTCAAAAGAGTGGCAGACATATCGTTAATATGCTCGTCAATTTCAAAAATGCTGATTTTTTGCTCACGAATCACCTGTGCAATATATGACTTAACCCTAGTCATGAGAAATGCACGGAAATATCTTGTCAAATTTTCCTTCGTTAAAATATTTTCCGTACCTACTAATTTAATCAGTAGCTTTCTTGAATCGTCGGCACGCAAGCTCATTTCACCACTTGCTCCGATTGAAATAGGGAAATTATATGTAGGCTCCATAAACTGAACCTTGCTGTCCGTACCCCATTTGATTGCCATTTGCTCAGTTTTGTTGATGAAATAAACTTCGCAGTGGAACGGTGTTTTCCCGCCTGTCGGCAGGTTGAGCGCTTTACCGATGAGCGGTATATTTTGAGTTTCAAGAGTATATCGACCCGGACCGAACAAATCAAGAGCCTGTCCGTTCATCATAAATATTGCTTCCTGCGACTCATGAACAATGAGCTGAGTAAGCGAGTTAAAATCTTCATAAAGTACAGTTTACAAGGGACTACACAGGGTAGGTATCTGACAGGAGGTGTGCCGCCCGTCAGATTTTCCATGTGATGTTCAAGCTGTCGCTTGTAGCGGCAACGGTGGTAATCATCAAATCCACCACCCGCCGCTTGTCGTCAAAGGATACATTGTCCCATGTGTCGAGGTAGCCGGAAATCTGATTGACCTGCTCCGGGCTGATGGCTTCCACCGTCAACTCGGCTATCTGCTTCACAAGTTCCTGTTTGCGCCCGTCCAGTTCCGCTATCTTCACATTCACATAGGAGAGCAGAACATTGTTTGCACCCGTCAGACTGTCCACCAGCTTTTCAATTTCGCTGTCCACATGGAGAAGTTCCACTTGCAGGGCGGCAATTTTCGGGTTTGCCTTTGCCGCTTTCTTCCTGCCCGTCAGCGTCTTGTGCTTTTCCAGCTTTTTCACCATCTGCTGATAAACAACCGCTTCCAGTTCCGAAGTGATGATTTTCCCGCACCCGGCACAGCTTTTATTGTCCAGCCGTTTTGTGCAGCGGAGATATTGCTTTCCCACAGGATTGTTAATGCTCATAAGAGCATACCCGCAATTCCCGCATTTGATTTTTCCCGCCAGCCATGTATGGGTGGCTTTCCGGGCGGACTGGATTTTCATGTTGTTCATCAGCTTCTTGCGGCAGGCCAGCCATATATCCGCCGGGACAATGCCCTCATGGGGAGCCAGCACCAGCATTTGGTCTTTCAAGTCGTTTTTCTTGCTGGGCTTCACATCCCGTCCCTGATACAGATAACAGCCGTTTGTCCCCGTAAAGTCGGCAGCGTCATTGACAATGATTGTCCCTTGACTTTTGAAAAATTCGTACACATCAAGGTCTGCCTGCACATAGACAGGATTGCGTAACATCTGCGCCAGCGTGGGGCGTATCAGCTCTTTGCCATGGAACAAAATCCCCTGTTCGGCAAAGTACCGGGTAATGTCCCCGTAGGAGGTTGTGGGCTGGGCGTACATCTCAAACATCAGCCGGATATTTGCCGCTTCCTCCGGGTTTACCACCAGCTTCTTTGTGTTGATACCGTCCATCTTAATCGGCTCTGTATGGAAGCCGTAAGGGGCTTTCCCACCCATCTTGAAGCCTCGCTGGCTGCGGGAATAATAAGCGTCCGTCACCCGCTTCTGTATCGTTTCCCGTTCAAGCTGGGCGAACACGATACAGATATTCA
>OKRT01000207.1_pt1 | contig 26161 bp, 26 predicted proteins | sample 1601111 | NCBI WGS metagenome assembly OKRT01 (sample SAMEA3541572, study PRJEB24748) | human gut metagenome | biome: human gut; feature: human-associated habitat; material: faeces | place: China | collected 2012 | reverse complement strand
GATTTTGTAAAATATGCTTTCTGTCATTGTAACATGAGAGATAATTGCAGGCAAGAAGAAATTTACAACTTTTTGATGAAGGTTTTGATGATTTTAAACGAACTGTATCCGAAAAATCAGGAGTAAAGTTTGAAACAAAAAAGCATTAGAGAATAAGAAAAACACTGAGACAGGAGAGGTATGCGAGTGCAGCGGAAGGATTGGGAAGGATGGTTGCATAGATTCGCAGGACTACACATAGTTCACCTTGAAAAGAAAAACAGCAAATTGTATAATTGCCATAGGAATCATTATCAGTTCCGATTTTTACATGATTGGAACTGATATAAGAGTCGAAAGCTGCAAATAACTGCTTGGTCAGCAGACACTAACTACGAACAGCGTCAGGACGTTATCGCTTGATATATGAAGGGTGAGGTGCAGTATTATGAGAAACTTGAGAAGAATCACAGTAATTATGGTCATGGTATGTCTTATGATAGGACAAAGTGGGTGTGCTGGAATTTTTGATTCAACAAAAAGCGAGGTTCGCATTGCGAAAAAAGTATTAAAGGAAAAATACAATGAAGACTTTGAAATCATTTCACTGGGAGGACGTGGGGGAACACTGACGAATGATACCTTTACTATAAAATGTTATCCGGTATCTGATCCTGACTGCATCTTTAAAGCTGAGATATAAAAAGAGGGGAATTTTTATCCGATTGTTGGAAGAGATACAACAATTGGGTATGAGAGTATCTATTATTTAACACAAGAGCAGTATGATGATGCGGTAATAGGTGGAAAAGTAAGGATAAGTTTAAAAGGCAAATAATGAAAAATAGCAACTGCGTACAGGTAAGATGAAACTCAAATAGAATTTGCAAATGAAAAATTTGTATTTTATGAGTAAAATGCAGTAAATTCAAAAAGAGTAAATGGTGGTTAACATGAAAAAAAAGATGAATTCAAAAAATATAATTGTTAGTTTTATTTTTTTGATAGGTGGAATAGCAATGCTTGTATTCACACTTCTGGTTGGTATACCTTCAATAAAGCAGAGTGCGGAGGTATGTACGTTAGAGGTCGAAGCAATTGTTATTGATAATAAATCAGATTTGAAATCTGACAGTGATTATGGTCAAAGTTATCGTTATAATCAAGTTGTTGAGTATGTTGTTGAAGATAAAAAAATACAAACAACTATACATAATCTAACATCAGATCCTGTACCAGAAGGAACAAAAATAACATTATGGGTTGATCCAGAGAATCCGTATATTTATACCAATAACAGGGACATAAAACCTACTACGATTATTGTTCCCATTGCAATACCAATTGGTATTATGTTATTTGGAGTATTAGGTTTGGTTTTTAATTTGAAAAAAGAAAAATAAAGGAAAAGGAATAACGACATCATGGAAAACGGTGCAAGCTTATTAAAAAAGCTAGGTATTATATTTTTATGTATAGGTCTCGTTGTTGCCCTCGAGGTAGTTGGAAGCGTAAATGCGGAGCTTCTGGCCCAGCACATTGCCGCCGCCGTCGAGGTTGAAGTAGGTGTGGTTGGTCAGGTTGATGATGGTGTCCTCGTCAGTGGACACACGGTAGTCCATCCGCAGGGTGTTGTCCGGCGTAAGGATATACCGCACACTGACCTTCAGATTTCCGGGGAAACCGTCTTCGCCCGCCGGGCTTTCGGTCTCCATCAAAAGGGTGTCGCCGAACATCTTCACATCGTAAATTTTGCGGGGGAAGGTGCCGTGCAGGTGATTTTTGCCATTGTTGGCTTCCAGCTTGTAGGTCTTGCCGCTGAGAGAAAATTCTGCATTTTCAATGCGGTTGGCGTACCGGCCAGGCTCAACAGGCAGTTCGTCATATAACGCAAATTCTTCAAGCTCACAGTTCTACAATGTAAGAATTTACATTCAGAGAGGACTTCTTGATCAGGCCGATCAGATTCTTGAAAACACAGCACAGTCAATGAGAACCGCCGAATGGCATTATCTCAAGGGTATGATTGCATACCGCAGGGGTTGGTCTGAACAGGCTTTTTCATATTTCACAACTGCGTGCAATATGGACCCCAACAACACGGAATACCGAGCCGCTCTTAACAATATGCAGAGCCAGAGAGCATACAACTACGGCGGTTACACTCAAACAAATCCTAACGCAACAGGCTCATCCTTCTGCGATGTTTGTGCAGGAATGATGTGTGCAAACTGCTTGTGTGATTGTTGCAGAATGGGATGTTAATATGAAGAAAAACGGTATCAAAAAGGGGACAATGCGTATTGCGGTTTGCGGAATTATTGCGGCGCTCTCACTCGTTTTTATGATGATGACATCTCTTGTTCCGATCGGAACATATGCTTTGCCCTGTCTTGCAGGAATTCTCATTTCCTGCATAGTTGTTGAATACGGTTATGGATGGGCAATCGGTGTGTTTTGTGTAACTGCCGTGCTTTCAACGCTCCTTGCCGGCGATAAAGAGGCTGTTATATATTTCATTGCACTTTTTGGCTATTATCCGATTTTAAAGGGCGCTTTTGAATTTAAAATCAAAAACAGGGCAGTTCAATACATACTCAAGTTTGCGGTATTTAATGTTGCCGCCATCGGTTCGTTCTTTGTCGCAACATGGCTGTTGTCAATTCCGACAGATGAATTTACCGTTTTCGGTTTTTATGTTCCGTGGGCATTTTTGATTGCCGGAAATATTTTCTTTTTGCTCTATGATTATGCAATTACCGTATTTGTTATGCAGTATGTTCGCAGATTAAGGGGAAAAATATTCGGTAATTTTCACAAGTAATTATAATTCAAAGAAGTTTTGAGAAGGTGGACCTAAATGAAAAAGCAAAAATTGTTTGTCCGCATAGTCTGCATAGTCCTTGTGGTTCTTATGGCAGTATCGGTAGGTGCTGTTGCAATAACTGCATTTTCGGCTAATGCGGCTCAATCAACCGAGGAGGTTTCCGCAAGCGTATCAGCAGGCGCATCAGGCTATATAAATGCGTCGTATGTAAATCTGAGAAGCGGTGCAGGTACGAATTATTCGGTTATAACCTGTATGGCAAAGAACACAAAATTTACTTTTGTTGACGGAAAGCTCTATAACTCAAAGTGGTACAAAATCAAGCTTAAATCAAATTCAAAGACAGGCTATGTTACAAAGGAATATGTTGCCGTAAGTTCTTCGGCAACGGCATCAAGCGTAACAGGCTATGTTTCTGATGATTATGTAAATCTCAGAAGCGGAGCAGGCACAAATTATTCTGTTGTTGGTTGCCTGAGAAAGAATACTAAGCTTACTTTTGTAAGCACTTCACTCTACAACTCCGCCTGGTATAAGGTTAAGGTTACTTCAACCTCAAAAACAGGTTACATAAAGAAAGATTATGTAAAAATGGATAGCTCAACTCAGCCTACAACTCAGCCGACTACATCTGCTTCAACCGTAAGCGGTTATATAACAGACGATTATGTAAATCTCAGAAGCGGTGCCGGTACAAGCTATTCGGTCGTTGATTGTATGAGGGTGAATACAAAGTTTACTTTTGTCAGCACAAAGCTTTATAACGGTGACTGGTATAATATTAAGCTTACATCAAATTCAAAAACAGGCTATGTAAAGAAAGACTATGTTAAGATGAACAGTCAGACACAGCCTACGACGACTCAGCCTACAACCGCAAAACCGTCAACAGGTTCATCTGTTAAACTTTCCGTATCAAGCAAATCAATTTTCACAGGCAACAGATTTGCAATTACTGCAACAGCGTCGGGAAGTGTTTCATGGTCAAGCTCAAATACAGGAGTTGCAACCGTTGACTCTCGTGGTATTGTAACAGCCAAGAAAGCAGGCTCTGCAACAATTACTGCGAAAAGCGGTTCGCATTCTGCAACCTGCAAAATTACCGTAAAATCCGGCTCATCGGTAAATATATCCAACAGCAATGTAAATCTTCCGTGGCAGAAGTCAATGCTTTTGAAATCAAGCACAAGAGGCGTCACATGGTCAAGTTCAAATACGAAGATTGCAACTGTAAAAAACGGTGTTGTTGATACGGTAGGCAAGGGCTATGTAACAATCACAGCCTCAACATCATACGGTGCGGCAACCTGCCTTATTCATGTTATGCCCAGAGAAAGTGTGCGTTTCTGCTATGCGTCACCAAACTCCGCTCCGCTTAATTCAAATGTAAGCTTTAAGGCTATTACCGACACAGACAGGGTAGGCGTGTATTTTGTAGTTACAAACGGTTCAACTTCATATAAAGTTACTGCAACAAGCAAGGTTAAAGACGGTAACTCCTATATCTGGACAGGTACACAAAAGCTTTCAAAATCAGGAAAATGGTCTGTTAAGGCATATTCTAAATTTAAAACCGAATCAAAGTATTACACCACGGCAGGCGGCGGTGAGGGCGAGGTGTTTGTAACCTCAACAACCAATAAAACCACCACAGCCTGTGCCGAGCGCAGAGCGAGTGACGAGGTAATCAAGCTTATTGCAAACTATGAGGGATTTCTCTCGAAAGTCACAGCAGACAGCATTACAACCGATCCTACACTCGGTTACGGCAAGGTTGTAGTTTCAGGCGAACAGTTCTACAACAACATAACTTCAAATCAGGCATATGCTTATCTTTGTCAGACCGTGAACAAGGGCGGATATACCACAACAACAAATTCCTACCTTGTAAATAACGGCATAAAGTTCAATCAACAGCAATTTGACGCACTCGTTTGCTTTGCGTACAATGTAGGCAGCGGTGTGTTCTACAATGACTCCGAGCTTCAGTCGGTTCTTTTGAACACAGGTTCAAGCGGAACAATTAAGGCAGGAGCGTCGGGTACTGTAAGTGCTTCCGATGTAAACCTCAGAAGAGGTGCAGGAACTAACTACTCCGTTATTACCTGTATGAACTACGGAACAAAACTTAAATTTGTTGACGGCAAGCGGTATAACACAAACTGGTATAAAGTCAAGCTTTCAAACGGCACAACAGGATATATCCACAAGGATTATGTTTCTGCTTCGGGCGGTTCAAGAGATTTGAATAATGTCAATAAGCAGAACCTCATTGATGCACTTTTGCAGTATCACCATGCGGCAGGTTCTTGCTATTGGGGACTTTTGTACAGAAGAGTTGACGAGGCGGAAACCTTCCTCTACGGCGATTATGACCGTGACGGTCAGCACAATTATCACAAATTCCATTTCTCATGTTACTCAAACCCGAGTTTCGGTATCTGATATTAATTTTTGCAAAGAAGGTCTTAAAATGAAAAAAATAGGTTTCATAGGTGCAGGCAATATGGCAACAGCCATTATAAAAGGACTTATGGCACAAAACGAAGGCAAGGCTGATTTTATCAATGTTTTTGATGTAAGCGAAGAAAAGTGTGCCGCTATGAAAAATATGGGTGCAAATGTAATGACATCTGCCGATGAAATTGCAAAGAACAGCTCAATCGTTGTTCTTGCAGTCAAGCCGCAGAATTATCCCGAAGTTCTTGAATCTCTCAAAAACAGCATTACAACAGCCAAAACCGTAGTATCAATTGCCGCAGGCATATCTATTGCATATGTAAGAAAAGGTCTTGAATGTGACTGCCCTGTTGTAAGGGTTATGCCCAATACACCTCTTTTGCTCAAAAAGGGCGCAACAGCTCTTTGCCCGTCAGAGAATATCAGTGACGAGGATAAAGAGATCGTTTACAATATGTTTGCCGGCAGTGGTGTTTGCGAATATATTGATGAAAGCCATATGAATGAAATAATTGCGGTAAACGGCAGCAGCCCTGCTTATATTTATCTTTTTGCAAAGGCTATGGCTGATTACGCAAAGAATTGCGGAATCGACTATGACAAGGCCATGAACCTTGTCTGTGCAACTCTTGAGGGTTCGGCAGCAATGCTCCGTGACAGCGGTGAGCCTGTTGAAACACTCATAGACAGGGTTTGCTCAAAGGGAGGTACAACAATTGCCGCTATGGATAAGCTTAAAGAACACGGCTTCTATGAGGCTGTTCTTGACGGCATGGACGCTTGTACAAAGAGGGCAGAGGAGCTTGGCAAATAATTTTGCCTTAACATAAAATGAATACATTCCTCATATATTTTAACGGACAACCAATGAGAGGAATGTATTTTATGAAAAGCATTGTATTTTCTTTTAAAAAGCGTTATCTTTTTCGCAGATCAAAGGGAATTTCACCGTCTGATGTCAGATTTTTTATAAGGCGATATTCCGTGGTGCTTATCTTTGTTTCGGCTTTTCTTACCGGACTTGTTTTCGGTTCAATTTATGCATCAAAAGCCGATAAGCAAATGCTTGATTCCCTTGATTTTCTGTTTACTACAAATCTTGATGCAAGGCTCGGTCAGAATGCCGTCAGCACATTTTGTGCCTGCTTTGCATCTGATTTTATATTTCTCGCAGTTGTATTCCTCTTGGGACTTGCACCGTGGGGAATACCGTTTTTGCCGTTTATTTCAGCATTTAAAGGCTTTGGAACAGGACTTACTGCGGCATATCTTATTATTACATATTCACTTAAAGGAGCAGGTTTTTATCTGCTTGTTGTGTTGCCGGGAACATTTTTGTTCTGTCTGGCACTTGTAAAGCTGTCGGCATATGCTTTTGAAATTTCAAAACAGATGTTTTTCAGCTTAATCGGTCATTCTCATCAAACAAATTCTTTGAAAAATGAGGTGATTGATTTTTGTTCCCGATCTGTTTCGGCACTCATAATGACCTTTTGTTCAACCTTGCTGGACACGGCTTTGTGGTGCTTGTTTTCGGGAGCGTTCAATTTTTAATTTTGGAGGGCGCTATGGCATCGGAAAAGAACGCTGTAGCATTGACAGGATTTTTCTCGTCATTGTTTCACAATTTACCACGACTTTTGCTAACGAATGTGCTTTTTGCATTGCCGTTTGCCGTAATATTCGGAATTTTCTTTTTGATTAATACTCTTACGGACCTTAATTCAATGTTTATATATTTTCTTACGATAATTCCGCTTTTTCCGTTTTATGCCGGCGTAACTCAGGTTACTTCCCATATGGTAAGGGGAGAGGAAAATGTTGATGTTTTCTCAAATTTCATCGGCGGAATAAAAGAAAATCTGCTAAGATTCCTCATACACGGCGTTGTGATGTATGCCGCTGTTTTTATCAGCTACTACTCAATTGTGCTTTATCTCGGACTCGGTTCAAAGAACGGAATGTTTTATGCTCCGCTTGTTATTTGTATTTTAATTGCAATTTTCTTTCTGTTTATGTTCTTCTATGTTCCGCCTATGACGGTTACTTTTGATATCAAGATGAAGGATATTTACAAAAACAGCGCACTTATGACATTCGGTGAGCTTAAACACAATCTGTTTGCAGTTTTCGGAATTCTTATTTTATTCCTCGTTTGCGCAACGGTGCTTATGTGCAGTTTTACTCCGGTACTGCTCATCATTTTCACAATTGTTCTTGCATTGTTCATTGTTCCGTCAATTTTATCTTTTATAATCAATTCCGCAGTTTATAAGAATATGTATTCAATGATTGTTGACAGGGATTCAAAGAGCAAGACAATTGATAAAAAAATGGAGAACAGACGCAAAGGTCAGTTCCGTGATGATGAAGAGCCAGTTGCAGAAGATTATTCGGATCTTGAAATTGATGAATCGGCTGACGGTGATGAATTTATTTTCTATAACGGAAAAATGATGAAAAGAAGTTATCTTTTAAAGCTTAAAAAAGAGGCTGAAGAAAGGAAGAACGCAAAATGAGCGGTAAACACGCAGTTAAAAGTTCAAAAAAATCATTGATAATAATTATTTGTGTTGTTGTACTTGTTGCAGTAATTGCAGGTGCGGTTATCCTGTTTATGAATCTTTCGGGTAAAAATAATAATTCGGCAACAACAGTACCGACTGTGGCTGCTTCAACAACCATCGATAACGCAAGTTCAACACAGAATGTTTCCGACTCTGTATCCGAAACCACACAGTCTGCAACCAAATCGGGTGAAGCTTCACAAGAGCCGACAGAACAGGGATACACAGCCGAAACATCTTCAAATGACAGTGAAATTGTTGTTCCGACAATCAGCGGAGAGGAGCAAAAGCCAAAATTCAGTGCAACTCTTATTCCGTACTATGCAAAAGATGAAAATTCTTCTGAAGAATATTCTTTAAGAGATCTTTTCGGTTCTGCTTATTCAGGCGGCGGATTTACTTTTAATGAGGACGGAACATTCATTGACGGAATCACAAGTGCCTCGGCAAATTCGGGTGCGTACATAGTTGAGGGCGACTCCGTTGTAATAACATATTCCAACGATAAAAATGTTATTGCTACCGTAACCAAATGGAACGGTGATGTTCCTGCTGAAATTACCGTAAACTACGGCGGAATTATTGTATCCTTTAAGTAAAATATCGGTGATTAAATGAGTAAAAAATCTGTTAAAAAGCCTGACTATGCAAAATTTGAGGCTAACAGGGCTGTAAAAAAGAAGAATAAGAAAAAGAAAACAACAGCAATTATTTCATCGGTTATTGCCGCCTGCATATTTATCATTGCGGCAATCGTTGCCGTTAATGTGCTTTCACCGTCAGTAACCGCCGAGCTTACCTCATCTGCATGGATTCCCGAAGGTGCTAAGAATGCGAGCGGTGATGAGGTTGAAATGAGTGAGGTTTACAACACAAACTACAGCGCTTATCAGGGCTCTGTGTCATTTTCCGATGACGGCACATTTACTTTGTGGCTTTCGCCCGGAAGTCCCGATGACGGAACTCACAGCGGAAAATATACCGTGTCAGCTTCGGACAAAGTCAATTTGTCATTTGATGACGGAACAAATACTTCCGCCGCACTCACACAAAAGAACGGTAAAATTTCGGCTGTTGTGCTTAAATATAACGACTATGAAATCACATTTGTAAAACAGTGAATACTTAAAATAAAAAGATATACGGTAAAATTTTCTGCCGTATATCTTTTTTATTTTTCTATATTCCGTCAAACAGACTTAGCTGTTCGGTTTTGCTTTCAAACTTATGCAAATACGAAAACACATTTTCGACTCCGAACATAATTCCGTGATTTCTGCAAACTTCTGAAATCCTGTTCATCAGAACATTATTGTTACTACTCGTAAGCTGATATGAATTTCCGTATGTATAAATGTATCGTTCCTTCATATTCGGAAAGTGTTTGTCAAGCCGGCTGTAAAAATATTCTCTGTCACCGTCACGCAGAGTAAGACCTATGCCAAAGCATATTATTCCACGAACCTTTGCGTCAATGCAATACTTTAAAAGTCCGTCGATATTTTCTTTCGTATCATTTATAAACGGTAAAAACGGAGAAAACCACACAACACTCGGAATACCGTTTTCGTGAAATGCCTTGAGCGTTTCAAATCTTTCTTTAGTAACGGAAACATTCGGTTCAATTATTCTGCAAAGGCTTTCGTCTGCCGTTGTAAGCGTCATCTGCAACACAGCCTTGCTTTTATCGTTTATTTTCGTAAACAGGTCAATATCTCTCATAACAGATGCCGATTTTGTCTGTACGGTTACACCGAATCCGTAGCGGTCGATTATTTCAAGACATCTTCGTGTCAGTTTTAGTTCTTTTTCAAGGGGAATGTACGGATCGCTCATCGCACCCGTACCAATCATACATTTTCTGCGCTTCCTTTTTAAAGCGTTTTCAAGCAATTCCGGGGCATTTTCTTTCACCTCAATATCTTCAAATCGGTGATTCATCTGATAGCATTTACTGCGTGCGTCACAATAAATGCATCCGTGTTGACATCCTCTGTAAATGTTCATGCCGTTTGCGGCAGATAAAATTCCCTTTGCTTTGACCTTGTGCATATAATCCTCCGCTTATTGTTTGGCATCAACAAACCACCTGTTTTCCTCCAAAAACAGGTATCGTTCTTTGCCGAGAATATGGCAGGTGTAGCGTATTCCCGCACCGCCTGCTTTGAGAGACGCCGCATACCGCACATCGGAAATTTTGTCAATGCGGTATCTCCTTCCGTCATCCCACACAATATATTCGGGGATAAGATCTCCGTCACAATCAAATGTGGCAGTAACTTTAACATACTTTTTCATAGCTTGTTACCTCCCTTAAAATCAGAGAAACATCTTTAATTTTTCGCCTAAGATGCACCGTTATCATAAATATCCGACAGGATGAATTGTATGATCTTCCTTTGGGTTAAAATCCGAAAGCTCCTTGTCATCAAGCAAAACGGCAGGGCGAACAGCATAATTGCCGAATCGCTTTTTTAATCTGTCAAGTGTTTTGTCAAGCTGTTCGTTCTGAATAAGTCGCTTTTCATCACGCAAAAGGCTCATTTGGTGCGGCTGATCATCGTGAATAAAATCCGTAACGCTTACCCCGATACTTCTCAGCGGCTTTTCCATTTTATAGCTTTTTTTGAAAAGCTCAATAGCCGTATTTGTTATATCCTTTGTAAGATTTGTGTGGATTTCCGTTGTGTGCTGTCGGTTAAATGACATCAGCTCGTTGTCACGAATCGTAATGCAAACCGTTTTTGCCATAAATCCCTGTTCACGCATTCTTCTGCAAACGCTGTCACACAAAACGAATATAACCTGTTTTACATCGTTAAAGGTTACCATATCTTTCGGCGTTGTGGTTGAGTTACCGATTGACTTTACCTCGCTGTTTTCGTTCATATGGGCAACAGGGGAAGAGTCGTATCCGTTTGCAAAGCCGTAAATTAGGTCGCCCCATTTTCCGAGATATGACCGCAACAGTGTAACACCTGCAGTTGCAATATCTCCAATCGTATAAATGCCGATAGATTCAAGCTTTCTGCCCGTTGCTCTGCCAACATACAAAAGGTCTTTTGCAGGACAGTTCCACACAATATCTCTGTAATTTTCCCGTGTGATTTCCGTTATAGCGTCAGGCTTTTTATAGTCACTTCCGAATTTGGCAAAAATTTTATTAAAGCTGACTCCGATGCTTACGGTTATTCCGAGTTCCTGCTTTATACGGCGATTAATTTCGAGTGCAATCTCTTTGCCGTTCATATTCTTATTGTCGGTAACATCAAGCCATGCCTCGTCAAGCCCGAACGGCTCGATTTTGTCGGTGTATTCGCTGTAAATTCTCCTCGCCATTTTTGAAAATCGCTTGTACAAATCAAAGTGGGGAGGAACGGTTATGAGGTCGGGACATTTCTGCTTTGCCTGCCAGATTGCCTCACCTGTTTTTATATTATACTTCTTCGCAATCTCATTTTTAGCAAGAATAATTCCGTGCCGATTTTCCGCATCACCGCTCACGGCAACAGGTTTGTTTCTGATTTCGGGATGATGCAAACACTCAACGCTCGCATAAAATCCGTTGCAGTCGCTGTGAAGAATAACCCTGTCTTTTTTATATTTGCTTTTGTCAACGGCACAATTAATATTCACAACGCACCACCTCGAACATTTGTTTTTATTTAATTATAGAACAAGTGTTCTATAAAGTCAAGCGTAATTTTGTCGTTTGCGGCAAAAGAATTGGTGCACAATTTTGTTTGATTAAATAAAATTTTTAATGTCCAAAAATTTATTCTTGTAATTATTGACAAATATTGTTGGAAGTGATATTATTAGAATCAAATAAGATATAGCTGTCTTAAATAATGCAATAAATTTACAACGAATTTATTGTATGGTCGTGAGTTTACTTTTTTTGCTTTTTTGAAAGGAGATTATTATGAGTATTAAAAAAATAAGTGCTTTATTACTTGCTGTATTATTAATTGCAAGCACCGCCGTTTTTTCTGTTTCAGCGGTGTCACAAAGTTATTCGTATATTTATAATTATGCGTTAAAAGTAAAGATGGATATTTCATCTACCGGTAAAAAGCCGTATGCATATTACTATTATGACCATAGTTATAAGTTGGCAGAAGAAATTTTATCTTTATCGGAAGAAACAGAGAGTATAGAATTACAAAATAAATATGATGAATTAAAGGATTTTTATGAGAATCCGTGGATAAGCCCAAGTGGTGCCGGCTATACTTGCTATTATGCTGTTAATGAGAAAAACGATAATAACTGGTACTCTGACGAAATTTGGAATACATTTGTTGAAAAAAGGGAAAAGCTTTTTAATGCCCTTAGTGTTAACAATCCGAATTTTGAACTTAAAGAGTATGGCGAGGGAATTCTCGATAAAGATTATACTATTAAACAACAGAAATACATAAGTGAATGTTTCTATGAGTTATTGGAAGTTTTTAATACAATGACCTGTCAGAATATTGTTCTCGGTGATGTTAACGGTGACGGAGTTGTTAATGTATTAGATGTTACGCTTGTTCAAAAATATATAGTAGGTGAGGTTGATTTTAACTGTGCACAGAAGTTGAGAGCAAGAGTGAATTGGAATGCCTTTCCCATAACTGTCAAAGAGAGCACTACCATACAAAAATATATTGTCGGTTATACAGATGTATATTTCTATACCGGTGGAATCGTTGAAAATGAAAGCGATTTTGCAACATCTTTGGATAACTGGGAGATTTGTTCTCAGTGGTAATTAAAGTTATATCAAAAAAGACTTCGTACTCTGTTGCGAAGTCTTTTTCTGTTTTAACATAACATTACGATTGATTACAGCTGTGTAACTGTCATTTACAAAAACGAGATATTGTGGTAGAATTTACAATGTTGAATTATGTAAAACTGTCGGATATTACAGATGTTTGTCCGAAAGCTATTTTGTATCGGAGGTTTTATTGATGGAAGCTTACAAAAAGGAATTCATTGAATTTATGGTTGATTGTCAGGTTCTCAAATTTGGCGATTTTGTTACAAAGAGCGGAAGAAAAACTCCTTTCTTCGTAAACACAGGTTTCTACAGAACAGGCGCTCAGCTCCGCCGTCTCGGTCAGTATTATGCAGAGGCTGTCAACAACAAGTTCGGTCTTGATTTTGATGTTCTTTTCGGTCCTGCATACAAGGGCATTCCGCTTTCTGTTGCCGCAACTATCGCAATCAGTGAAAAATACGGTCAGGATATCCGTTATTGCTCAAACAGAAAAGAAGTTAAGGATCACGGCGACAAGGGCATTCTTCTCGGCAGTCCTATCAATGACGGTGACAGGGTTGTTATCATCGAAGATGTTACAACAGCAGGCACTTCAATTGAAGAAACTCTCCCGATTATCAAGGCTCAGGGCGATGTAAACCCAATCGGTCTTGTTGTTTCCGTTGACCGTATGGAGCGTGGCAAGGGTACAAAGAGCGCACTTTCCGAGATCGAAGAAAAGTACGGCCTTAAAACAACTGCAATCGTAACAATGGCAGAGGTTGTTGAACACCTTTACAACAAGGAATACAAGGGCAAGGTTATTATTGACGACAAGCTCAAAGCCGCTATTGACGCTTACTATGAGCAGTACGGCGTAAAGGAATAACCGCTTTTAATTATTAATATTAATCAGTCGGGGCGGTTTTATCCGCCCCCAAAGTTTGATAAAAACTTATTTTGCGGTGGGGATAATATGGCACGGACAACCGATAACGAACACAGCGGTCATCGTGAAAGAATGCGTAAAAAGTTCATAGAAAACGGCTTTGATGTGTTTGAAACGCACGAGGCTCTTGAAATGTTCCTTTACTATGCTATTCCGAGAAAGGACACAAATCCTCTTGCACATCGTCTGCTTGACCGTTATATCACTGTCGGCGGAGTGTGTGACGCTCCGATTGACGAGCTTATGAAGGAATTTGGTCTGTCTGAAAATGCCGCCGCATTGCTCAAAATGTTGCCCGAAATGGCAAGGCTTTATACCGAATCAAAGATGTCGCATGATAATATCATTGACTATGAAAATCTCGGTAAAATATTTAAAGCAAAATTTATCGGTCGAACAAACGAATGTGTCGCTCTCATGCTCGGTGATGCAAAGGGCAAGATGATTTATTTTGATATAATTTCAAAAGGTTCACTCAATTCATCCGATATGCCCGTCAGAAAAATTGTTGATTTGTCACTTCGTCACAATGCCAAAACTGCGTTTATAGCACATAATCATCCCAGCGGAACGGCTCTGCCTTCGGGAAGTGACCTTGACACAACAATAGTTTTGAAGAGTACGCTTGCGACTGTCGGAATTGAGCTTATCGACCATTTCATAATAACCGATGATGATTATGTTTCTCTCCGTGAAAGCAGGCTTGCGGGGAATATCTTCTATTACGAAAAGTAATAATGTTCTTTAAAAGAAACATTTGACAATTTAAAACATCTGTTCTATAATTAAAATCGAAATTTTGTTCGGATATGTTTTCTGTTACAGGACTTTTGTAATAAAGAGCCTTGTAACAGGAAACATAATAAAAAATCCGTATTTGGAATGTGATGTGTATTATGGAATTTAAACTTCATTCAAAATATCAGCCGACAGGCGACCAGCCGCAGACAATCGAAAAGCTTGTAAACAGTATAAATGCAGGCAACCGTGAACAGACTCTCCTCGGTGTAACGGGTTCGGGTAAAACTTTTACAATGGCAAATGTTATTCAAAAGGTTCAAAGACCGACACTTGTGCTTGCACACAACAAAACTCTTGCGGCTCAGCTTTGCAGCGAGTTCAAAGAGTTCTTTCCGGAAAATGCGGTTGAATATTTTGTGTCATACTACGATTATTATCAGCCTGAGGCATATGTTGCACAGACGGATACTTATATTGAAAAAGACAGTTCAATCAATGACGAGATTGATAAACTCCGCCACAGTGCAACGCTTGCACTTTCCGAAAGACGAGATGTAATTATTGTTGCCTCGGTTTCCTGCATATACAGCCTGGGCGATCCTATTGACTACCGTAATATGGTAATCTCACTTCGTCCGGGAATGGAAAAGTCCCGTGATGAGCTTGTAAAAAAGCTTGTTGAACTGCAGTATGAACGCAATGATGTAAGCTTTACCCGTAATAAATTCAGGGTTCGTGGTGATGTGGTTGAAATTTTCCCTGCCGCATCAAACGATTCTATAATCCGTGTCGAATTTTTCGGAGATGAAATTGACAGAATTTCCGAAATCAATCCGCTTACGGGCGAACTCAAAGCTGTTCTGAAACATGCCGCAATCTATCCTGCGTCACACTACATTGTGTCGGGGGATAAGATGAAAAAGGCTCTTGCGGAAATTGACAGGGAGCTTGAGGAAAGACTTGCATATTTTCGTGAAAACGGAAAGCTCCTTGAGGCACAACGACTTGAACAGCGTACAAGGTACGATATGGAAATGTTGCAGGAAATCGGATTTTGTACGGGTATCGAGAACTATTCAAGAATAATGTCTGGCAGAGCGCCGGGCTCATCGCCGTACACGCTTTTAAGCTATTTCCCCGATGATTTTCTGCTCTTTGTCGATGAGTCCCATGTAACGCTTCCACAGGTACGGGGAATGTTTGCGGGTGACTATGCAAGAAAAAAGAGCCTTATTGACTACGGTTTCAGACTTCCGTCTGCACTTGATAACCGTCCGCTCAACTTTGACGAATTCTATTCAAAAATAAATCAGGCTGTTTATGTAAGCGCAACTCCGGGCGATTTTGAGCTTGAAAAATCGGCTGTTGTTGCAGAGCAGATTATCAGACCTACAGGACTTCTTGATCCTGAAATTTCGGTAAGACCTACCGAAGGTCAGCTTGACGACCTTGTGTCAGAAATCAATATCCGTACATCCAAAAATCAAAGAACACTTGTCACAACCCTTACCAAGAAAATGGCGGAAGACCTTACCGCATATCTTGAAAAGCTGGGTATCAGGGTTCGTTATATGCACCATGACATTGATACCGTTGAAAGAATGGAGATTGTCCGTGATTTAAGACTGGGAGAATTTGATGTTCTTGTCGGAATCAACCTTCTGCGTGAAGGACTTGATATTCCCGAGGTTTCTCTTGTTGCCGTACTTGACGCCGACAAAGAGGGATTTCTCCGTTCAACCCGTTCGCTGATTCAGATTGCCGGCAGAGCCGCACGAAACAGCGAGGGTACGGTTATTATGTATGCCGACAGCGTAACACCGTCAATGAAGGTTGCAATAACCGAAACACAGCGCCGCCGTGAAATTCAGAATAAATATAATGTTGAACACGGCATCGTTCCAAAGACTATTGTCAAAAAGGTCAGCGATATACTTGAAATTTCTACTCACGATGACAGTGAATTTAAAAATACAAAAAAGCTTTCAAAGGCACAAAAACAACAGTTGATAGAAAAACTGACAAAGGAAATGAAAGCTGCCGCAAAGTTGCTTGAATTTGAACACGCCGCATATCTGCGTGATAAAATCAAAAAACTGCGTGGTGAAAAATGATAAAGGAAGAGTAAAATGCCAAGAAAGAAAACCACCGATTATGATAATACCAGTATCACAACGCTAAAGGGTGCCGACCGTGTCCGTAAGCGTCCTGCCGTAATTTTCGGCTCGGACGGTATTGACGGCTGTCAGCACTCCGTGTTTGAGATTCTTTCAAACTCAATAGATGAGGCGAGAGAGGGTTACGGTAAAAAAATCACAGTTACACGCTATTCCGACGGCTCAATTGAGGTTGAAGATCACGGAAGAGGAATTCCCGTTGACTACAACGAAAACGAAAAGCGCTATAACTGGGAACTGGTTTTCTGCGAACTCTATGCCGGTGGCAAGTATAATAACAACGAGGGTGAAAGCTACGAATTTTCCCTTGGTATGAACGGTCTCGGTCTTTGTTCAACCCAGTACAGCTCCGAGTATATGGATGTTGATATCCGCCGTGACGGCTACCGATACACTCTCCGTTTTGAAAAAGGCGAGATTGTCGGCAAGCTCAAAAAAGAGCCGTACAGCAAAAAGGATACAGGTACTAAAATTCATTGGAAACCCGACCTTGAAGTTTTTACGGATATCGACATTCAGCCCGAATATTTTCTTGACATAATGAAAAGACAGGCTATTGTCAACGCAGGAATTGAATTTGTTTTCCGCAATCAGAACGGCAAAAGCTTTGATACAACAAGCTATAACTATGTAAACGGTATTGTTGACCATGTTGCCGAGGTAGTCGGTGAAAACGGACTCAGCTCAATTCAGCATTGGGAAACCGAGGTTAAAACCCGTGACCGTGACGATAAGCCCGAATATAAGTGCAAAATGGATATCTCGGTTGCATTTTCAAATAAAGTGCATCTCACCGAATATTACCACAACTCAAGCTGGCTTGAACACGGCGGCGCTCCCGATAAGGCGGTGCGGAATGCCTTTGTTTACCAGATTGACAGCTACTTAAAACAGAATAATAAATATAACAAAACCGAAAGCAAAATCAAGTATGACGATGTTGAGGACAGCCTTGTGTGCGTTATTTCGTCTTTTTCTAGTGTTTCATCATATGAAAACCAGACCAAAAAGGCGGTTACAAACAAGGGTATTCAGGACGCTATGACTGCATTTCTCCGTCAGAGTCTTGAAGTCTATTTTATTGAAAATCCGCTTGAGGCAGAAAAAATCTGCGAGCAGGTGCTTATCAATAAGCGCAGCCGTGAAAATGCTGAGAAAACACGACTTAACATAAAGAAAAAGCTTTCGGGCAATCTCGACATAACAAACCGTGTTGCAAAATTTGTCGATTGCAGAAGTAAAGACACGGAACAGCGTGAACTGTTCATAGTAGAGGGCGACTCTGCTCTCGGTGCCTGTAAACAGGCAAGAAACCCCGATTTTCAGGCAATTATGCCAATCAGAGGTAAAATACTTAACTGCCTTAAAGCCGACTACGATAAGATTTTTAAGAGCGAAATCATTACCGATTTGCTCAAGGTACTCGGTTGCGGTGTTGAGGTTAAGTCAAAAGCAAACAAGAATCTTTCAAGCTTTGATATGAACGCACTTCGCTGGAGCAAAATTATTCTCTGCACCGATGCCGATGTTGACGGCTTCCAGATCAGAACACTTTTGCTTACCATGCTTTACAGACTTACACCTACACTCATTGAAGAAGGCAAGGTGTTTATTGCCGAATCGCCTCTTTATGAAATTACATCCAAAAACGATGTTTATTTTGCATACGATGAAGTTGAAAAGGATAAGTTCATTGAACAGCTCGGCAAGGAGAAATTCACAATTCAGCGTTCAAAAGGTCTCGGTGAGAACGAACCCGATATGATGAACCTTACCACAATGAACCCCGAGTCACGCAGACTTATCAAGGTCCTTCCTGCCGATGCAGAACAGACAGCGGAAATTTTTGATGTTCTTCTCGGTGACAATCTTCAGGGAAGAAAAGATTATATAGTAGAACACGGCAACGAATATATTGACCAGCTTGATGTAAGCTGATTGGAGGTGGAAATAAATGGCGAAAAAATCTTCAAAGACTCCCCGCAGAACTTCACCGTCAAAAACTCACGGTGTAATCAACGGTGCGGGTGAAGTAGTGGAACAGCCAATCGTTTCCACTATCAGAGAGAACTATATGCCGTATGCAATGAGCGTTATTCTCTCCCGTGCAATTCCCGAAATCGACGGGTTCAAGCCGTCACACAGAAAGCTCCTGTATATGATGTACAAAATGGGACTTCTGAACGGCGGAAGAACAAAATCGGCAAACATTGTCGGTGCAACAATGAAGCTCAATCCTCACGGCGACTCTGCAATTTATGACACAATGGTTCGTCTTTCAAGGGGCTATGAGGCACTTTTGCATCCGTATGTAGATTCAAAAGGTAATTTCGGTAAATTCTACAGCCGTGACATGGCGTGGGCGGCATCCCGTTATACTGAGGCAAAGCTTGACGCAATCTGCAACGAGCTGTTTCGTGATATAGACAAAGATACCGTAGATTTTGTAGATAACTACGATAATACAATGAAAGAACCGTCACTTTTGCCGGTTGCATTTCCGTCTGTACTTGTAAATGCAAACACAGGTATTGCCGTTGGTATGGCGTCAAATATCTGTTCATTCAATCTGCGTGAAATCTGCGAAACAACAGCGGCACTTATTCGTGATCCCGACCATGATATAAAGTCAACTCTGCCGGCTCCTGATTTTACAGGCGGTTGTCAGATTATCTATGACGAAAATGTCATCAATCAAGTCTATGAAACCGGCAGAGGAAGTATCAAGCTCCGTGCAAAGTATGTCTATGACAAGTCTGCAAACTGTATAGATATCCTTTCAATCCCGGCTACAACAACTTGTGAGGTTATCATTGAAAAGGTAATCGACCTTGTAAAGCAGGGTAAAGTCAAGGAAATTTCCGATATTCGTGACGAAACAGGTATTGACGGACTTAAAATTACAATTGACCTCAAGCGTGGCATTGATGCCGATAAGCTTATGACAAAGCTTTACCGCTTTACAACACTCGAAGATTCCTATGCCTGCAACTTCAATGTGCTTATTGCAGGTGTTCCGAGAGTTCTCGGTGTAAAGGCATTGCTTGAAGAATGGATTGCTTTCAGAATTGAGTGTGTCAGAAGAAGAACATATTTTGACCGCAACAAAAAAGCTGACAAGCTTCATCTTTTAAGAGGTCTTGAAAAAATTCTTCTCGATATTGACAAGGCAGTAAAGATTGTCCGTGAAACCGATGAAGAATCCGAGGTTGTGCCAAACCTTATGATTGGATTCGGAATTGACGAAATACAGGCTGAATATGTTGCCGAAATAAAACTTCGTCACCTTAACCGTGAATACATTTTAAAGCGTACAAAAGACCTTGAAGACCTTGAAAAAGAGATTGCCGAGCTTGACGAAATTTTAAAGAGCAAGGCAAGAATCAAGACAATCATTGTCAAAGAACTCAAATCAATTGCCGAGAAATACGGTCAGCCGAGAAAGAGTATCATAATCTATGACGATGTTGCAAGGTATGAGGAAGAGACAGTCGAGATTCCCGATTATCCTGTTAATCTTTTCTTTACAAAAGAGGGATATTTCAAAAAGATTACTCCGCAGTCGCTCAGAATGAGCGGTGAACAAAAGCTCAAAGACGGTGACGAAATTATTCAGGAGCTTGAGTTCACAAACAACTGCGACCTTTTGTTCTTTACAGACAAGTGTCAGGTGTATAAGGCAAAGGCTGATGATTTTGCACAGACAAAGGCAAGCGTACTCGGTGACTATGTTGCCGCAAAGCTTGGTTTTGACGAAGGCGAAAATGCTGTGAAAATGGTTGTTACAAAAGATTACAAGGGTATGCTGCTCTTTGCTTTTGAAAACGGCAAGGCTGCAAAAGTTCCGCTTGAATCCTACGCAACAAAGACTAACCGTAAAAAGCTCACGGGCGCATATTCCGACAAATCTCCGCTTGTCGGACTTCTCTATATGCCTGAGGATGAAGAGGTACTCTTCAAGGCGTCATCGGGAAATATGCTCCTTGTTCACACGGGTGCACTCGCTCTCAAAACAACCCGTTCAACACAGGGTGTTGCCGTTCTCAAGCCCAAAAAAGGTCACAGACTTTTCAGCATAGAACGCTATAAAGAAGGTACTTTTACAAATCCAAAGCGTTACAGAACAAGTTCACTTCCTGCAAGAGGTGCGTTGCCCGTGAACGATGATTCAAAAGACGAACAGCTTTCGCTGATTTGATTTTGAAAAAATTAATAAAAATCTTGTAATATCTCTTGAAAAAGCTGTGTTTATGTGGTATTATAAAACAGTTATTAAAGCAGAATTTGTTTTATTCGTATTTATTAAATGAAAGGAAGATAAAAATGAGCATTTGGGGCATTGTTTTAGGCGTATTGCTCGCAATCGTATCTGTTGCCATTATCGTTGTAATTATCCTTCAGGAGGGTAATCAGCAGGGTATCGGTGCTGTAACAGGTGTTGCCGATTCTTATTTCTCAAAGAATAAGGCTCGTTCGATTGATGCGTTCCTCTCACGCTGGACAAAAGTTTTTGCTGCAATATTCGTAATTTTTGTAATTGCACTTAATGTGCTTTCAAAGTTCGGTGTACTGTAAGCATATTAACTTAATAATCAGCATAAAATTAACCGTCAGGGCAATCCTCTGGCGGTTTTACTTTTTATATGGAGTTGTTAAAAATGCCTTGGTGGGGAATATGTCTGATTATTTTTGTAACATTTATAACTTTCGCAATCTTGCACTTTCTCGGCAAAAACAAGCACCCGTTCAAACGCTCTCTGCTTTCAATGACTTTGGGAGCGGCAACATTGTTTGCGGTCAATCTGACGGGAGCTTTTACGGGCGTAACTTTGCCCATAAGCCTTTTATCGCTTTTGGTATCAATAATAGGAGGGATACCCGGAGTAACGCTTATGCTCGGTCTTAATCTTTTTTTCTGAATAATCACAGGAGGGGCGGTCATATCGACAGCCCCTTAATTGCTTGTATGAAATTTTATACAATGCCGTAAAGCTCTTCAAGAGCCTCACCGACGGTTTCTTTGTCTTTGGTCAGGAGTGCAAGCATAATTTTGTACGCTTTTTTCGGATTGTCAAGAAAATTTTTTTTGAGAATAAGAGCCTGTTCCATTTCTGGAGCATAAACATCAAGCTTCATCAAATCCATATCACCGCCGGATACCGAACATTTAACAGTAAATCCGTTTGAATTTTTTACAATATCAACCTTGTTTTCAATCTCATTTTTCTTTACGGCAAGGAGCTTAACCGCACAAGCGTATGCCTTTTCTTTGATAGAGTACGCAAGAATGCTGTCAAGCTGTTTTGCAATTTCAACACCGTTTTCCGTGAGCGCATATGTTTTGTGTTCATCATCGGCAGGCACAAGGTTACCGTTTGTAACAAGGTCGTCAAAGGCGGAACTTGTTTCAAAATAATTGGCAAGCCCCTGCTTTAGAATTGCCTGTATGACAATTCCTTTGTCTATATTTTCTTTTACAGAATTATACAAATAACATATCAAGGTTTTAATTTCGTTTTTGCTTCTCATTCCACCGGGATTAATACCCTCGTCAAATGTATCGAAAGCCATAAAATCACCTGCTTTTGCTGATAGATTCGTAGTGACAGCTTAATTTGTGCAAAAATAACTTAAATTATATCTGTCTATTGTTATTATAGCACATTATCTTCACAAAAGCAAAGAGGTTGTGCGTATTTATTTTATTCATTATTAAGTAAATTTGCAAGAGTTACACTGTCAAGGTAATTATTGATTAAATTGTCAAGCTGTTGCCAGATAGGATGTGAGGGACACGATTCCATATGATTGCAATGTTCGTGAGTTTTTGAAGTGCAGGGAACAGATGCAAGGTCGCCTTCCGTAAGCCTGAGAATTTCACCGAGTGAATAATCTTTTGGTTCTTTGGTCAGCTTATAGCCGCCGCCCTTTCCTTTTACTCCCTCAAGCAGATTGCGGTCAACAAGGGTTTTGAGTATGCCTTCCATATATTTTTTGGAAATATTCTGTCTTTCTGCAATTTCTTTGAGCGGAATATATCTGTTCTGCCCGTTTTTTGCCAGATCGACAAGCACATACAGCGTGTAACGACCTTTACTTGAAATCAGCATAAAATTATCCCCTTTTGGCAAGGCTTGCATATTTTGTAAGCCTGTTTTGCTTATATACCTTGATTATATACAAAAAACGATAAAAATGCAATACCAACCCATTGACAAAATGGGTTGAAAAGGTTATATTTTAATTATCCACTCCTTTGGTGGGTTGATAATATAACAAGGTGGGATTATGAAATGGCAGACAAATTACTTGATGTAAACGGTTTGACTGTAAGTGTAGAGGAAAAGGAAATTCTGCACGATATAAATCTTAGTATAAACAAAGGTGAAACGCATGTGCTTATGGGGCCAAACGGTGCAGGCAAGTCAACGCTTGGATTTGCACTTATGGGCAGTCCTAAATATACGCTTAATTCAGGCGAAATACTTTTTAACGGAAAAAACATTAACGATGAAACACCCGATAAAAGGTCAAAGGACGGAATTTTTCTTTCATTCCAAAGTCCTCTTGAGGTTCCGGGGCTTTCACTTTCATCATTTATTCGTAATGCTCTTGAAAAGAACCGTGGCAAAAGAATCCGCCTTTGGGACTTTAAAAAAGAGCTCAGACAGGCTATGGAGCTTTTGCAGATGGATCCGTCATATTCCGAGCGTGATCTAAATGTAGGCTTTTCGGGCGGTGAAAAGAAAAAAGCAGAAATTTTGCAGATGCTTTTACTCAATCCAAAGCTTGCAATTCTTGACGAAACAGACTCGGGTCTTGATGTTGATGCGGTTCGCACAGTTTCAAAGGGCGTTGAACACTATCAGAAAAACCGTGACGGTGCATTGCTCATCATCACACACAGCACAGGTATTCTCGAATCTCTCAAAGTTGATTATACCCATATTATGGTAAACGGCCATATAGTTAAAACAGGCGATGCATCGTTGATTGATGAAATCAATGAACACGGTTTTGAGAAGTATCTTGAACTTTATGCAGAAAAGTTCTGACGGAGGTATTAAGATGAAAGAAAGAACATATGTCGATGATGTTGACAGAAGTGTCTACGATATCAAAGACAAAGAAAATGATGCCTACCGTATCAAATCAGGTCTTGATGCCTCAATTGTAGAAAAAATTTCAAAGGAAAAGAACGATCCCGTGTGGATGCAGAATTTCCGTTTGCAGTCACTTCAAATTTATAATGAACTCAAAGTTCCAAACTGGGGACCGCCTATTGACGGACTTAATATGGACAATATTGCAACCTATGTTCGTCCGAACACAAGAATGACCGCAAAATGGTCTGAAGTTCCCGAAGATATCAAGAATACATTTGAAAGACTCGGTATTCCTCAGGCAGAGAGAAAGTCCCTTGCAGGTGTCGGAGCGCAGTATGATTCCGAGCTTGTGTACCACAATGTTCGTGAAGAGGTTGCCTCACAGGGCGTAGTATATACCGATATGGAGAGTGCGTTAAAGGGCGAATATGCCGACATGGTAAAAAAATATTTTATGAAACTTGTCCGTCCGAATGACCACAAATTTGCTGCACTTCACGGTGCAGTATGGTCAGGAGGTTCGTTTGTGTATGTTCCGCCGGGAGTATCGGTAGAAATTCCGTTGCAGTCATATTTCAGACTTAATGCACCCGGTGCAGGTCAGTTTGAACACACGCTCATTATTGTTGACGAGGGTGCAGACCTGCATTTTATAGAGGGTTGTTCTGCTCCAAAATATAATATAGCAAATCTTCACGCAGGATGCGTTGAGCTTTTTGTAAAGAAAAATGCAAGACTCAGATATTCAACAATTGAAAACTGGTCAAAAAATATGTACAACCTTAACACCAAAAGAGCACTTGTTGAAGATGGCGGTACTATGGAATGGGTATCGGGTTCATTCGGTTCTCATGTGTCGTATCTTTATCCGATGACAATTTTAAAAGGCGACCGTTCAAGAATGGAGTTTACGGGCATTACATTTGCAGGCAAGGGACAGAACCTTGATACAGGCGCAAAAGTAGTTCATATCGGCAAAGAAACATCTTCGTTTATGAACACAAGGTCAATTTCAAAAGACGGCGGAATCAGCACATTCAGGAGCTCCGTTGTTGTAAACAAATCTGCCGAAAATGCAAAATCTGCCGTTTCGTGTCAGTCGCTTATGCTTGATTCAAAGTCACGCTCAGATACTATTCCTGTAATGGATATCAGAACTCCGCACGCAGATATCGGTCATGAGGCGAAAATAGGCAGAATCAGCGATGAGGCTGTATTCTACCTCATGTCAAGAGGTCTTAGTGAAGAGGATGCAAGGGCGATGATAGTCAGCGGTTTTGCAGACAATGTGTCAAAGGAACTTCCGCTTGAATATGCGGTTGAAATGAACAATCTCATTCAGCTTGAGATGAAGGGCAGTATCGGATAAGGAGGAAATTATGGTTGATAATAAAGACTTAACAGTGAACTTTCTTCCGTCACCCACTTGGAACCGATTGGGAGTGAATCAGGCAAAAATCCGAAGCATTCCCGTTGACGGGTGGAACAGTATTCCTGTTCAAAAAGAAATAATCGAAAAATATACAAACAATTCCGATTCAAAAATTCGGGATTCATTTGCAAATATTCAGACAGGTATGGGCGAGGAGATTGACGAAATCTCAAAAATATCACAGTCTGAAAAAATCAGAATATCGGCTGATAAAACAAAAAGCGAAAAGCTGTTTTTTAATTGCAAAAACGGTGAAAACGCTTTTGCAGATGTAGAACTTTACGCTCCCGAAAACACAGAGCTTACCGTATTTATGGCAATGCAGTCAGCGTGGAATGCAAACGGTATTTGTGCCGTAAGAACGAAATTTAAAGCTGAAAAAGGCGCAAAAATCAGACTCGTACAGCTTAATCTCCTTTCGCAAAATTTCCGCTTTATAAACGATGTCGGTGCAGAATGTGAAGATAATGCAACCGCAGAGATATTACAGCTTTTTATCGGCGGAAATGAAACCTATACAGGCACAAAGACAACGCTTTTGGGCAGGCAGAGCAATCTTGACCTCAATGTCGGCTACTATTGCAAGGACGAGCAGTTGCTTGATATGAACTATGTTGCCGAGCATATCGGCAAAAAGACCGTCAGCTCAATGAATGCCGGAGGTGTCTTGAGAGATAAAGCACATAAATTATTCCGTGGTACAATTGATTTTCCGCTCGGCTCTTCGGGTGCTAAGGGTGACGAGAACGAAGATGTTCTAATTTTAGGCGAAGATGTAATCAATCAGACCGTACCGCTCATTCTTTGTGCGGAAGAGGATGTTGAGGGCAACCACGGTGCGTCAATCGGCAGACCGTCCGATGATGTGCTTTTCTATCTTGCAAGCAGAGGCCTTGACGAAGAAGAGGCTTGTAACCTTATTGCTCGTGCAAAACTTGACGCTTTATGCTCGAAAATCGGAGATGAGGAGCTTGAAACGCTTGCAAAATCCTGTCTGGAGGAGGTTACAGGCTATGCAAATGAAAAACTTTAAGGAAGATTTTCCGCTTTTGCGAGAAAATCCTGTAGTCTATCTCGACAGTGCCGCAACTGCTCAAAGACCTGAATCAGTTATAAATTCGTCATCATATGTTCGGCGATATTTCCGCGTGGTTCATTGAATATATCGGCGGCATC
>OKRT01000204.1_pt1 | contig 26227 bp, 27 predicted proteins | sample 1601111 | NCBI WGS metagenome assembly OKRT01 (sample SAMEA3541572, study PRJEB24748) | human gut metagenome | biome: human gut; feature: human-associated habitat; material: faeces | place: China | collected 2012 | reverse complement strand
CAAAAAATACCCCTCTATAATACGGAGAAAAATTCAAGTTTTGTTGATGTGTTTTGGGAAAAATTTATAAATTATTTTCACGCAAAAGAGGTTCGCCACAAATTGTAGGGCAAACCTCTTTTATCATTGTGATTAACTTATTTCCAATATCTATTGATGAGTCGTTGCATATTTTCTCTGCCAACCGGATTCATTGTATGTAACCTGACGGGATAATATTGCTCAGTTTCTGCAAGATAGTCAAGTAATTTAATTCCGTCACCACCGTCAAAAGCATAGTCACCTAAATCATGATCTAAGTCAAGTAATTCAATCGATTCTTTTGTGGTTTTAATTAATTCGATTGCTTCATTAACACTGTGACAATGAACATAATCGTTTGGAGCAGGTCTTATATCATCAAGCCAAATTATCATTATACATATCCTTTATCATCTAAATCGCTTAATATTTCTTTTACTTCTAATTCAAGTTCGTCATCATCTAAAACGAAGAAGTTTTCATCATTGTTGAAAACCACAAACCCCTTTAATACACCTAATATGGTTAATTCTTGGCCTTCATTGAAATTACATTTTTTCTCAACTGATTTATCAATGATTAAAGATTCCAAATCAAATTTTACTTTGTTGTACGATGATTCATTTATGGAAACATTTTTGAAATAATCTTTAAAGATATCCAGTATTTCGGATTTGTTATTTATAATTTCTTTGACAGAAATAAATAGACCCGTGTTTAATACTCCATCTCTATTTTCGTAAGTGAATGTTTTGTAAAAGTGGGGTACACTTTTAAGCGTAGATATAGTGTTTTGTTTTAAATGGATGTGGCTATCTTTTATTAACGATTGGTACATGCCAATATATTTAGTTAAATTCATATTTGTTCCTTTTCAATTTTGTTATGTAGTTCCAAAAAGACTTAATAAATATTCGCTGTCTTTTATTGTAAGTCCCTTTTCGGATTTTTGTGTTGTTATGATAAAATCAGAAAAACCATTGTTCATAAAATAAAGTTCTTCATTGTATAATTTATATACATTTATTAAGTCTATAGGTGCTACCAAATTTCCTTTTTCTGTTATGCGGCTCATAAGAATCGGTAAGTTCATTTTAGCATCTTCCTTGAAAATATGAAAGCTAAATATGTAATTTTCATTGCCCGTCTCATTATCCGTTTCTTCCTCAACTTGATAATAAACAAATGCATCGGCGTATTTGCTGTAAAAATTAGGAAGCGTAATCATACGATTCTCAAAATCAATTTCTATTTTCTGCACACTATCACCTCTTTCACAAATAGCATACAACAAGATGCGAAACTGTAACGAAAGTTGGTGAAATATATCACAGTTGATAATGTTATGCAGACTGAAATAAAAAATCAGATTCATAAGATTATTTCAAACACAAGAAATAATTAGAATGTTTGCAAAGTGCCAAGGTGCTTGATATGGAACTTGCCGAGAAAAATCGAGCAAGCGAATATTATAAAATGATTAAAAAGCTTAAATAATAAATCATATATAATTACAGCGGCAAGGATGTTAATCATACCTTGCCGCTGCTTTTTAATTATGAATTTTTATATACGGGACAATTTTTATAATTGTCACCGTATTCGGCATCGCAGGTGTATTTCAACTTGGAATCACTTGCATACATGTGCTGATAGCAAAGTTTGCAAATGTATTCACATTCTGAAAAAGGTCCACCTGTTCCGCTTTGGTACTCCAAATAAGGACATCTTGCCATATCAATATTTGCTCCTTTCGTAATGTTTATGGTCAGCTCTCCTTTCTTTAGCCTATATAAACATTACCATAGAAAATTTGGATGTGGATTTTATTGGTGAAATGATTGAGAAAATGCAAATCGTTCATGTTATTATTTGCCGTTTAAAAAAGAGCTCCGTTTTGGCTTAGCGAAATAGTGTAGTGTCGAATATAAGAAAATTGCCGTATCTTTAAAGGATATACTTCGTTTGTCATGAATTTTGCACTTGTAAAATCAGCATTTGTTAAATCATAAGGTAAAAAGCATTTTATTGATTTTAGTTGTAAACTTGAACAATCAAATATTTCAAGTCCCACATTCGTGCAAATAGCAATTTTTTCACCATCAATATAGCTAATACTTGATATCATTTCTCCATCTTGAAAACAATACTTCGATTTTGAGTCGCTGTTTTTGTCGATTATTAATATGTAAGAACGCATGCCAACAACAATATGCTGTTTAGTAATGCAAATGCTTTTTGCAATATCTTTTGTCTCTATCAGGATTGTTTTTATCTGTTTGTTTCGTTCTATTAAATATAGTTTATTCCAAGAGTTACATAATATATTGTCAGCATAAGACTTGATAAAAACTATTGGTTTTTCAAATATTAGCGGTTGATTATAATGGATAGTAGTACAATCTAATGAATTTATTGTTTCAGATATAGTTAGTTTGTTTCCATAAAAAAAGATTCTATTATCATTAGTACTAAAACCGTTATTAATTTTCACTAGTTCACTTGAAATAATATTTAACTTATAGTCTTTATGAGTGCAGGATATTTGATAGGTTTGTATTCCGTAATTGTCACAATATACATCAATTGAATTTCTTGAATGAATATATGAAATATTTGATATGCTTTGTTTTAACTCCATTTTGTAAACTACTTTAAGACTTGGTTCAATACGAACTAAATATATGAAATTTTTTGAATTTATTATCAATAGGTTTTTATCATCAATTAAAGATATTCCTATTAAATCTTGATTCCCAATAATTAGTTTTTCGGCTATCAAATAATTTGACAAGTCAACAATCGATAAAAGATTTGAACTCAAAACATACAACTTATTTGAATTATAAGTGCATTGCTTTATGTTGTTATATTTAACAGAAAAAATAGACAACCCTTTTTTAAAATTTTTTTTAGAATAAAAATCAATAGAACCATCCATTTTTCCAACTGCTAAAATATTATTTTTGATTGAAACAGCGGAAATGTCGTTATTTAACTTATCGATAAGTATTGCTTTATCTATGTTGTATATATTTCTTCTATATAGACTTCTATCTTCGGCATAAATGATTTCGTAATCAGAAAGAAAAACAATATTATTTATTGATTTATGGGTGTCTATTTTCGATTGTATTATCTTTTTGTTTTCAATATTAAATTTTTTCTCTAATCTACGATACTCGTCTTCATATTTTTTTATGTCGTTTATATCATTCATAGGTAAATTTCTGACTTCAACTTGAAAATCAAAATGTGTTTTTATTGATGATAAATTCCAAATGATTAATTCATTTGACTCTTCATAACTAAGCAAATAAATATTGTTAGGAGTTAAAGAAAGTTCATTGATTCCGCCCATCTTGTGGCGTTCCCGATTCATAATTATACAGGATTCAAAATCCTTATCTGCTGCCAAATCAACAATTAAAGGCTCTAATTCGTAAATAGGTCTTTTGAGATCATTTAATTTATCAATATTCCATTTGCAGATATACATATCTTTTGAACTCGAAAAAAAGATGGAGTTGCTCCCATGTAAAAATTTCACACTAGTAACATCTTTGATATGTCTTTTACAACGACATTTAACCTTAATTTTGTTATTCTCTATGTCGAATACCCAAATATTACCTTCATATTTTTCGCTTTTGCACCCAACAACAAGTCTTTTGCCATCAGAAGAGATATCCATACAAGAAAAGGATTGTTTAAATGGTGCATTTTTAGAAATAAATTCATTATTAGTACCTAATTCATATATTGTTATAAAACCAGAACTATATAAGCATGCGATTTTGCTATCGCTATCAAAAATCTTTATTTGTATTGCATAACCTGCAAATCCTTTTTCAAAATATATTGGATTAAATACTTCTTTTCCAGTATTAGTATCCCAAAAACGTATAAATCCATTTTTATCTGCGCTTGCTATTTTTTTACCATCATCAAATAGTTCTAATGATGTTATTGAACCGTAATGTCCGTGTGAGATAAAGTTATCTATTGGAACAATTGAATTCTCAAAAACAGAGTTAGGTATATTGCACATAATAAAGTCCGATGAAGATAAATCCAAACATGAATAATTACATACAACTTTATTACTCCTCGAATTTTTCATTATCTCTATCAAATTGCGAGTTACTAACGGAGAAATTTGGTTTTGCTCTTTTTGCTCTAAATTATGTTGTTGCATATAATGCTCAATCGGGGACTCGTCCCAATCTTCCAAATTATCTTTTGCTTCAAAATCACATTCGCACATTCTGTCGGATTTTTTAGGTGGAAAATGCTCTTCTTTTGAATAAAGAAATTTTTCATCATAAGTATAAATGAGCTGGCCGACAAAACCCCTGATTTCATTGTCAACAGGGATTTCTAAGTCGTTTTGAATTTGCTCGCTGTAAGTAACATTAAGGCAGTTTATAATGTGTTTTGCGCAAAAATAGTCACGCCAAATTTGGTGTGGAAATGTATACACATCATTATGTGATTCAAGCAAAGCAAAATTTTCAACTATATAATTATGGGCTTTTCTGTTGTTTTGTTCAAAGATATAAAGTGCGTTTTCATCATAACAAAAAGCTTTAAAATATTCTGTGTTATCACGCAACTTTCTAAAATCCATTATGCTGATAACATGCACATTCTCTTTAACCATTTCAAAAGCAAGGGCAGGCAAAAAATATTTCACTATAAATTCAAATAATGCAGTATCGGCAGCATTAGTTTCACGCTTTTCATGGAGAATCTTTTGGATATAGCTGTCCAATATATCAGCTTTTCTTACAGTGCTTTCATCATAAATATTCGGCTTGTAATCGCTGCTGTTATATGTGTTTTTAAACACACTTAAATAAAGCGGAATTTGCAAAATTTCCACTAATGAGTCGTTAATATTTTTGGAATTGTCATTTGCTCCGTAGTTTTCACCGAGATATTTTAAAATGTTCTTTTTTTCAAGAGGCTTTATTGCTATATTTTTAAATCTTAAACCTAAGTTTTCTTTAATGCGTGAGGATATAATAAATCTGGTGTTTTTTGATTCATTAATTATATGTGTTATCTTTTCGATTAAATAGCCTTTATTGTTTTGTGTAAGCTCGTTTATACCGTCAACGAATATTATGTAGGTGTAATTTTTTGCAGAACTTGGTGAGTTATTAGTGAAGAGCTTCCAAATATTGTCTGTTTCTATATCAGAGCCAAGATATTTACAGGCTATAGCACTCATGAGTGGGTCGGCTTTTCTAAAATCGATTTCTTTATCCACATCTAAAAAAACAGGCACAGTATTAGTGCATTTGGATGAAAAATAATTAAACGCAAGTTGCATTTGCGTTGTTTTTCCTATACCACCTTCGCCGTAGTAGAGAATATTATCATTGCATTTTTCAATTTCTTTTATAAGCGGTACATCTTTATATTTGATATTTTGATTCTCCATATTATTCACATCCTCGCTTTTATTATACAATATAACTTACATACTGACAAGAATAAATCCATCTGCTTTTTGCAGGTGGATTTTTCTTTTCACCAAAAAATTTTGATGGGTTAAAAAAGGCTTTATGATAAGAGTACAGAAACAAAGGAGGTCGTTAATATGTTTAACGAAAAAGAATTTTTGAACACAATTACGAGTATTGAACAGTCAGAAACTTCTGAATTGCTTATTGCCAAAAGTGAAATTATTATTCCTGAGAGTAAAATTCTTTTGCTTGATGATATCCAAATTGAAACAAGCCCTAACATTTTGCTTAGGTAGAAATATGGTGCTTTTTCACCAATAAAAAACATCACAATATTTTTAATGCTATTTTATAGTTAGTGGTTATGCAATCACTACAAAAAGGGGGTTATATCAATGAGAAAAAATATCCCGAAATCACTTTCAAGAAGGCTTTTGCTTTTGCGCCTTTTTCCAAAAGTTCATTCAAAAAGTGAACAGCAGGTGGAGCGTAATATCAATAGTATTTATGAAGCCACCGTATCAATTATTCACAATATGTGCGAGCAGTTTATTATTGCAAACTTCGATTTAATCAAAAATTATAAAGCTGGGCTTGCGAATCCGTCGAAGACCGAAACGCTGCCACCTCAGGTGAATGTTGACGAAACAATGTCAATCACCAAACGCAAGCGTATTCAGGCGGCAAATGAAAAAGCGGTTGCTAATCGCAATTCCATGATTGAAGCTAACAAGGATGACAAAGTTACACTCCAGACCAGGGAGGAAGAATTTGCTCATTCGGTAAACTCAGTACTTCAAGAGGTTAAATCGGGTGTTGAGATTTATCTTTCAAAAATTAATGCAGACGATACTACAAATCCGTTTAATGATTTCGTTTTTGATAGAACTTTTATTTATAAATTTTCTATGAAGGAGGAGCAAGATGAAGATGTTTAAAAAGAACGATAAGGCAAAGCACCAAAACGATACTGTTGAAAATAACAGCATTACAATTAATGCCAATGTTAAAGATTTTCGTTTCGTTTCGCCCCTTGATCCTGATGCAATTGATTTTAGTATGGTTGAAAACAGTAATCGTAATTTTGTGAAGGAAGCACAAATCGATGATGCTTCACCAGGTTATAGGAAACCTTTGATTGATGCGACTCTTGATAAGTACTGTAAATATCTCGACAGACATAAAGTTGAATCAATTCATCTCTGGGGCAAAATCATCTCAGGTGCTAAAGCCCAACAGACATGCTGTTCCGCCGAAGAAGATTTTATAAAAACAATTCCGATCGATGAATTGATCGGCTAAAAAGGAGAATAACACTATGAAAGAAAAGGCAAGAAAGAGAGAACTTTTTGGTGACGAAATTAAGGTTCTTAAAAAGCAAGGATTGTGGTATAAACAAAACTTTATGAACAAGAGTTCAACAGTTTTTATCATCGCTTGTATTGCAACATTGGTCGATGGCTTGACGGTTTACTATACACTTAACCCCATTCTCAAGGGCAATATGGTTATGAATTTGCTTTTAACAATTACGGCAAGTGCCATATTGGATATCTTTCCAAGCTATTGGGTCGATTCTATTGAGAAGATCAAAAACCACAAAGATTTCACTGTTAAATTGTTTCTGATAACATCTGTTGTAGCATGGGTATTTGTTTTTATATGTTTGTGCGTTGTCCGTATACACGGGTGGCAATTTGTTTTGCAAAGTACACTTCAAGAGCAGTATTCGAACCAAGAAAGCAATGTCGATATGTTTATTCCGGTTCTTGATAAAACGCTTGGCATTATCATTATGCTCTTTTTATGCGCTGTGAACATTGCCACATCGGCTGCGGTATTGCTTGCTACGGCAATTACACATACCCCAGAAGAAATCATGAAGTCAAGACAAAAGTTTTCCATCAAGACACTTTTGAATCAGTTAAGTTTGAAAAAAGACACGGAAAAACAACAGCTGGAAGATGTAATTGCTTCGGATTTTGAAGCCTACGAAAACGCAAAGCACGATGGATTTAAGGCAGAAGCCGAATCAGAAGCGCAGAGGCAACGTAAAATAGCAGTTGAGGATTTGGCGAGAGAGCTGTCAGATTCCGATGTGTCTACCAAATTACTCGGTAATACCGAAAGCAAAGGAGAATAAATTATGAAAAAGGTACTTTCAATAATCATTTCTGTTTTTATGATTGCGGCAATGTTTGCAGGCTGTGGCAGTAAGGGCGGTACAACCTTTACTGCCGTAGGAGTTCAGAACACTAAGAACTCATCATCGATTAACTGCAATGGTGCACTCTCGAATGAACTTTCAGAGGCTTTTAAAAAGACCGGCAATACTTTGACGGTTGTCGAAATTGACGGCGATCCATATCCGGTTGGTAATAATATAGTAGCCGAATATGATGCAGGATCATCAAGCGACAACAAGGCGAGTCGTAATAAAATGTATACCCAAATGGCAGTAAAAACGGTGAATGACGAAGCCATCCCCAAAACACCTGAAATCGATATGCTTAAAGCCTTAACCGTGCTCAGTCGTTCCGTTAACGCGCTTGCTGACGGAACGGACAATGCAGAAAAAAACATTGTGCTTTGTGCGAACTTGCTTTCAACTACAGGAAAGATAAATTTTGTTGACAGTACACTTTATTTCGATACAGAAAACTACATTGAGTATCTTGGGAAGGAATTACCGGATATGAATGACATTAGTGTAACATGGATTGTAACGGGTACAGAGGGTGATGAACAGGAGAACCTTAACAATTCGGACATTAGTAAGCTCGAAGATTTTTATCGTACACTTATAGAGAAAGCCGGTGGAAATGTTAAATTCATCGAGGAAAATAACGGCGGTGAGATTGATAAATCAGGTTGGCCCGATGTTTCGGCGGTAGATGTACGAAAGGACAGTTACAAAGGAAGTAAAAATCTCGATGTCACACTTGATGATACCACACTTTTTAAGTCGGACAGTACAGAGTGGTTAAATGAAGAAAAAGCCACCGCTAAGCTTGAATCATTGGTCGATGTAATCAATGACAGTGAGTGCAACATTGTAATTGCAGGTTCAACGGCTGCTACCGACAGTTCGGAAGAACAGCATGTAACATTTTCCAAAAAACGAGCGGACACAGTTATGGATAAACTAATTTCACTCGGTGCGGATGCTTCTAAGCTTAAGGCTGTCGGAATTGGAAAAAGCTATAGTAGATATAGGGTGAAGGATACCGGTGAGTTCAATACAGAAGAAAATCATAAGCAAAACAGAGTTGTATTCATCGTTTCAGAAGATACGGATAAAGCTCAATATTTCTTGGAAGTGGCTGAAAAATTTCCTAATATAAATAAAGATATGGCACACATTAGTTTTACCAATGTGTGCCGAATATACGCAAATTCACCAAAAAAGTAAGCACTGTTATTATAGATGCTAATATAAATACTGACGACAAGTTCGTTAAAAAACATAAAAAGGAGACAAAACAATTATGATTGTACCCAACTTGATCACAACACTTGATGGTAAGGAAGTGATGGTGGACTTCTTCACTGCGGAAGTCACACAAAACAGAACGATTCATATCATCGGCGAAATTAACGATGACACGGCATCGTATATTTGCTCAGAGATTCGTTATCTCAGCAGGAATTCTAAAGAACCTTTGACGCTTATTTTGAACAGCCCCGGAGGTTCAATTTCAGCAGGTATGGCTATTTACGATACACTTAACGCATCCGGATGTGAAGTGACGACTGTTGTTGAAGGCATGGCAGCTTCTATGGCGGCTTTCTTGGCTACTTGTGCGGCTACTAAAGGCAGAAGATTTTGCCAACCCAATGCCGAAATAATGGTTCACCAGCCACTTGGAGGAGTTCAAGGTCAAGCATCAGATATAACTATTGCTGCTGACCATATTAACAGCACAAAAAGGAAGATGACAAAGATTTTTGCAGATTCCGTTAATCTTGAAGAGTCTAAAATCAAAGCATTAACCGATCGTGACACATGGCTTTCTGCAGAAGATGCATTGAAAATGGGTTTTGTGGATCATGTCGGCGATCCTATGGATGATTAAGGAGGTTTAAAATGAAAACTACACTTATTGGAATGCCTGAAATTAAGGCTGTCGCAGAAACAATCTCAACTCACGCAAAAGAATATGAAATTGGACTTAAAAAGAAGCCTACATATATTGTATTGCTCGATAAAGGTCAGGGCAGAACTGGAGTATTGGAATATCTTGCGGATGTTTACAATGGAAAAACAGCTTTTCCCTCGGGACTCGACTCATATATTGAGTTTGAAAATATTGAAGCAACTATGTCGGCCGTTGAAGAGCTTGGTATTCGTCTTTCGGATTCGGCTATTTATAAGCCTTATTATGAAGAGGTGTGCGGTGTTGATATCTGTAAATTCGCACATCACCTGAACGAATTGCAAACAGACCTTGTAATCAAGCTTTTAAAGGAGGCTTCCGAGCATTGCTTTATGCTCTTTTTCTTCCCGCAAGAGCCTAATAAGTCTGAGCAAAGGCTTATTGACAGGCTTTGTGACGCCTTTGATATAAGCAGCACAATCGAAGCAACGCCTTATTCTGCCAAGGATTATGCGGAAATTGTAATCAAGCATTACAAAGAGGTTTACGCTGATTTTATCGGTGTTGATTTTTCAGCCTTTAAAAGACAGCTTTCAGCAAATATGAAAAATGTCTCATCTTTAAGCGAAGCATTTAAAATCGGTGAGTCTTTCTTTGATGAAAACTTGTCGAAATTAACAACATCATTATATGTTGATGAAATTAAAAACGAGGAGGTCAAGAGATAATGAGAGACGAACGTTTTTCAACACCGAAGGAAATAGGCAGAAACTTTAAAACAAAAGAAGAGTCATCTAAAGCCGGTGTAATTGTAGCCACTAAAGGTAAAAAGGTTGCCTACACTGATACCAGTGAGTCACATATACTTGTAACCGGCGGCACCGGTACTGGTAAAACTCAATGCTGTGTTAAAGATTATGTCGCCGAGGTTATTGATAAGGGTGAAAGTGCTCTTGTCCTTGATATTAAAGGTGATGTGTTTAAGACGATTGCCGGGAAAGCAGCTAAAACTCATAGGGTTATTTGTATTGATCTTTCAAGCCCTTTTAAATCGCCTGTTAAATACAATCCGCTTTTGCAAATATATAAAGATTATACTTCAAGAGATTTGGAAAGAGCCGATCAAGCAACCTCGGCTCTGCACGATTTTTCTTATGCTCTTTGCGAAGATCCTCAATCGAAAGAGCAGTATTGGTGTAATTCCGGGGCGGAATTTCTAGATGGCTGTATTTATAGCCTTATGGATATTACAGCCGACCAAAGCGAAGTTAATATTGCCTCGCTTCAAAGTTTTATTGTCAAGGGCGAAGAAAGGCGCGGTGCATCGACTTATTTAAAATCGCTTTATGAATTTCTTTCTGACAATTCGCTTGCCAAGAATAACCTTACCACATATGTTAACGCTCCTAATGATACACGTGACAGTATAGGATCTGTGGCTAAAACCGGTCTTTCTAAACTCACTCGTTCACAGGGACTTGTAGAATTTCTTTCCACTACTGAAAATACACTTGATATCGCTACTCTCAGGCCCGATGAAAAGGTCGCAATATTTATCATTATTCCTGATGAAACATCGGCGAAAGATGTAGTAGGCGGAATGATTGTTAAGCAAATCATTACCCACTATCTTTCGCTTGCCAGAGCCTGCGGCGGCTCACTTCCGATCAGAATGAATGTAGTTCTTGAGGAGTTGGGCTCATTCGGCTTTGCCTTTTCAAACCTTCCGCAATTGCTGTCAGCAGGCAGAGAGCGCAACATTCGCATCATGCTTGTACTTCAAAGTACAGGACAGCTTGATGACCTTTATGGTAAAAGTAAGGCCGCCTCTATTCTCGATAATATTGGTATTCATATTTGCTTTTCATCAAACGATTTTGCAATGCTTAAACAAATGTCGGAAAGGTGCGGATATAAAACTGTAAAAAATGGCGGAACTTACAGAGAGGAGCCTATTATCAGTGCACAGCAGCTTGCACAAATGCCAAAACTTACAGCGCTTGTACTTAACGGCAAATATAAGTACATAAACAAGTTTCCGCTTTTTTATGACTTGTATCCTGAATACAAAAAATTTAAGGCACCTAAATCAAAGATTCAAAAGACAGGGCAGTACAAGATTTTTGAACTTGATGAATATGTTGAAAAGTGCCGAGACGAGCGTAATAAAGCACTTTTTGAAAAGGCAGAGACTAATAAACATGATGAAAGTGAATCGAGTGCTGCAGAGAAAAACGGCGAGATTGATGATTTGTTTAAAAGACTTTTAAACCAAGTGGATAACATGATTGCCGAGAAAGAACTCGAAGAAAACGATAATTGATACTTCATCCTGCTCTTTTAGAGCAGGATAGCTAAAGAGGTGTTATTATGGATAACGAAAAAAAAGACATTCAAATTCCTATTAAAGGTATTGTAGAAAGGGCTGCAAAAAAGCATGGCTGTGTTTTTGACTTTTACGATATGCTTTATATTCGCAAGTTTTTTATTGCTTGCCTAAATTATGGATATCTTGAACCGGAGGACTTGGAACAAAAATGTGATGTGTTTTGTTCAAGACTTAAGGAATTTGTACCATCTACAAAGGAAAACTTATCACCGATAAATCCGCTTTATAAAATTGACAATGGCGTTCTTTATATTGCTTCCGACAGCAGAGATACATCAGAGGATTATATCACTATCGCTTATTTTAAAGCATTTATGCAAGCACTCTTGGGTTGGGACGGAAAGTGCACTTCCGTTGAGGAAACACTATGTTCTATTGCTGCAGAGCATCTTTATGTTATGGATGTTGATGGTAACCGAATTGTTATGCCAAAATCAGAGCACGAGTATATTGCCGATAAAGAAGGAAAGTCTTTTGAGTTGACACTCAAATCCGGATATAGACAATTTAATTATCCGATATCAATGCTGAAAATGTTTTTTGCTGTAATAGATTGTAATGAAAATATGCTTACAAAAAATATGCTTAATTCAAGTTTTAACGAACAATTTGATGCACTTTTTAAATCAAAGGATGATATGGAAGCGCTTAAACAATTTAATGAGCTTTTTATAATGTATATTTCTCGTATTAACGGGAAGCCGTCAACTGACGAATTAGAGGCGATCAAAAGATATAGTTTGCTTTTGACAGATACTATTAATGAAGTAGGACCAAACGGTTTTGCGTTCTTTGCATTGATACCGGATGATGAAATTAGAAATTTGGCATTTGCAAAACTTGAATCAAAATTTACTGATGATTGATAAAAAGCGAAGCGGTGCATTGCACCGCTTTAACGAAAGGAGAAAAATTTTTGCACAATAAAATCAGTTATGAAATATATAGTGAAGCCGGCACATACCATAAGCAGCACGGTATAGAAAATCAAGATGCAGTCAGAGTAGGATGCAGTAATGACACAAAATGTTTTTATTGTTGTATGTCGGATGGGGCAAGCTTTTGTCCTAAAGCAGAGAATGTTGCTTGGTGTACTGTAGATAACGCCGAAAAGGTGTTGAGAAAGGAAAGCATTAGTAGCATAAATGAAAATGATGGCAAGCGAATAGCGAAAGAAATAGTGCTTAAAATAAGGTCATCACTTTATCAATATGCAATAAAAAACGATTTGGAATTTGAAAAACTTTGCAGTACACTTATTATATTCTACATCAATTTAGAAACAAAGGAATATATGATTATACATATTGGTGATGGTTTGGTTGGAAATATAGATGAAGAAAACTCTGTGAAAATGTTAAGCTTTCCTCAAAACGGTATTACTCCTCGTTATACATATTTTTGCAATAATAACAATGTTTTTAAAAAATCCCTTCGTATTTGTTATGGAAAAATCGAAAAAAATTCAAGCGTTATTGTTGCTACCGACGGAGTGTATGAGCAATCAAATATATTTAATATTTTACCAAAACAAATTAAACAAACAAAGCATTATGATGATTCGACTTTTTGCTTGATAAATTTATCAATTTCAACAGATTGATGTTGATTTATATGTGCTTTATGTGTTAAAGTTTAAGTGAAGTATTTTGTTTACGGAGGAAGTATATGAACACTTTAAATGCAAATGAAAATTTGATGGAAATAGTTAAGAATATGGATGTCTTGACAGAAAAAGAGATATTTGAGAAATTAGGACAATATGTAAGAAAAGAAACAATCTATCCTATTGATCAAATTTATAAATATGTTCGTGAAAATTATACTCCTGTGTCTGAAGATGATGAGGACAACACAACAAAAGGGTCTTTGTCTGATGAAAACTGTAAGGAAATTATTTTTAAATTGGTTAATGAAAATATATTCAAATATATTAATCTTAATGATGAAAAGCAAAGAATGCTTGTAGCATCTCATTTTGCTATATTTGAAACAGCTGGAAATGACGCTATTGAAAGATTTAAAAAAAATAATTCAGCATCAGGTGATATTCCTAAATTAGCAAAAAAAATTTGCTTAGTGACAAACGAAGGTACAAAAAATAAGAGAAATTGCTTGCAAAATATTATATCGGAAGGCAGCACGGTAAAGGATTATGCTGCTAAATATGAAAAATATTTAGAAAAACGCATAGCAAAAAGGAAAGAATTGGAAGAAAATGAGTATGCTGATGTAGCATCTGAAATTGATAAGTACAATAAGTATATTGAAAAACCAAGTTTATTTAGTGAAGAAGAACAGAAAGAAATCAAAGATTCAAAAAAATATAAAATATATATAAGAATTCATGAAAAGTATAAATATTGCACATTAGAAGATGAAAAATTTAGAAATGAAATTATCGACAAGATGTTTATGCCTGAAAAGCCTGCCGTTAGAAGTATTTCAAGATATCAAGCCTTACTTTTTGCTTTTATATTTAATATGGATGCAGAAACTGCCGAAACTATTATCTTGAAGAAAGCACTTATGCAGCAAGGCTTTAATATAAAGCATCCTATTGATGCTATGTGCTATATCGCTTTGAGTCAAAGTGCCAATAAATATTTGACTTTTTTAAGGCTTTTTGAATGTTTCAAAACGCAAACTATCAATAAACCTGATGAAAAAGCGAAAAATTCACAAACCATATATAATAGCGACAGAATGATAATTGATGATTTGTCAACGGCAACAGATGAAAAGATTGGAAGTACTGTTGAAAGAGTAATTGAAAATTTATATTTCAATGTCGATTCGGCTGAAATTCAAAAACTTTTTTCTGAAAAATCTTCAGTTAAAGGTGTTGAACTTCTTGAGTTTTGTCTTAATAAAAACAATTCAAACCGAGTCGATTGCTTATCATCAAATAGTGTGTCATCTTATAAAATCTTCAAGAAAAATTTTGGTATTAAAGATTTCAATAATGAAGATGAACTTTGCGACCTGCTTGCACAGTACGATAACATATTGGAAGATATTGATGTTAAATTGGGTAAATTAAGGAGTTGCAGTTCTCAGGCAAAAAATTTGCAAGAATATAATACCATAAGCAAGAGTTTATACAATGAATATGTTGCTATCAATGATAAAAAGGTTAAAGATTTATTAGCAAAAAAAGAAAATGTCTCCGAATTGCGTAGCATGATATCTGAGGAGGGTCTCGATAGACAAGATGAAACAAATCTTGAGAATATTGATTGGAGACTGAATGAAAAAATGAATATAACAAATTATTCTAATTCTAAAGCAAAAGGCCTTTTTGGTGAGCGGGTGCTTAATGCCGAAAGACTTAAAAAAATCTGTGTAGAAAAATCAATCCCTGTTTCAAGAGATGATATTATTACATCCTCTTTTTATAATTTTTCGACTCATAAGGCTCAATATAAAGGCCTTACTTTTGAAGAACGATTTAAACAGTTTGAAGAACAAACAAATGATGAGTTATTAGATTGTGGATATATGCCGCTTTACTATCCTAATTTTTATGAATTTGTATTAGCTGCATTGGCTGCTACGTCAAGTCCTGATGAATTTTTCAAAAAGCTTGTTGCATCAATTCCAAAAGAAGATTAGGTGGTTTTTATGAAAATCGATGAAGAAAAATCGTTGGCTATAGGTACAGGAGTAATACTTAATAAAATTGACGGAGAATTCTATGAAGATAAAATTAAAGCGTATGCTTTAATTGAAAATCTTATCAGCAACGGTGCAAGAGGTAATGTTTACAGAGTGAAATACATATCGGAAAATAATAATGTTAAAGACGCAATATTAAAAGAATTTTTTCCGAGTGAAAAATCGGACTATTTACAAAGAGTATATTTTGAAAAACAGGATAACAGTGGGTTTGAAAAAGTCACAATTTGGTATTATGGTGCATTTACTACTGGTCCCGTCGATGAAATCAATGATCCTTTTGACAGATTTATAAACACTAATACTTCTGATTTTGAGTTTACCGACAAAACTCCCATGGGTGAAATGAAAAAATCACTTGCGCCGTTTATTGTTCCAATTGAGCATATTTCCGGTGACAAATTTGCCAATTATGAACATTTTGAAAAAACGGGTGTATTATTTCGTGGGTTTTATATTACCCAAGACAATTATGTAAGTTCGCTTAAATATTATCTTGATAACGACAATTATTCAATTGATGATAAAAATGCGACGAACTTTTTGTCTCGTTTAGAAGTTTTTCGTTGTCTTGTTGAAACGGTAAGAGATTTCTATGCCAGCGGAAAAGGTTATGTTATCACAGATTTAAAGTCTGATAATTTTGCTTATTCAAGTAAAAAAGGTGTAAGTGAAAAAGACTTTGTTAAAAATGTATACTTGCTCGATATGGATGCTGCTGTTAAAGCAGATAGTGTGGAAAGCGGAAATTTTGGCTATACATTTGGCTATTGCAAAAAGAAAAGTGATTTTAAACATACTCCTGAAAATGCCTTGATATATTCTTGTGCTATTATTCTTTTAGAAATAATTTTTAAAAATAGATTTAATGAATATTATCAAAAAGAAATGAGCCTGGGTAAGGAAGTGTTAATCGTTTTTGACATAAACGATGAGAACAGATTTAATAATAATATTCTTGAAAATGCTTTCAATTCAATTGAATTTTTGAACGGTGAAGAAAAAGAATATATCAAGAGAATACTGCAAAACTGTATTGATAGACGCTTTAAGCAAACCATGTACAAAAACTTGGATGAATTTATCAACGATATTGAAAGATTAATACGAGTTATCAGTAACAATGGAGTCGACCCGATTATTATGCAAAAAAGAGCTAAAACTATTGCAACTGAATTTAAAAATGAACTTAAAGACTTTGATGAAGGGTTATTATGCGATTGCGTGGTTGTGGATGATGAAACTGAATAATGTTAAAATAGGCTGTCTCGTTTTAGAGACAGCCTATGCTGTTTTTTAGAAGATTTTGCTTTCGCATAATGATGATATTTTGACAAAATCGCTTGCTGTATTAATCAGGTCGTTGTTATATAATGATTTGAATATTGCAGCTGATTTTGCTTGGCAGTTTATACTTTTTTGCGGTGTGAAAATAATATCGGTAAATGCAGAGTATTTTATTATTTCTCCTGCAAGAATAGGATTTTCATTGAGAGCAGAAATATAAATATAATCATAAAAAGTAAAACCGTTTCCAAGCGGATAATCGATGTTTTCAAAGTGAAATCCTTTCAATTCGCCACTTGATTTTAATCTGCCGTCTGTTTTTGCCTCTTTAGGTGATTTTAGGTACAAATCTGTATATGGTCCACCATTAGAAAACACCTTGCTGCCCTGATAAATACACTCAACCGGTATAGATTTATTTATTGACGGTACATATTTTAAAAGAGAAAACGCACTTAGCTTAGTACCTATTTCTTTCGTTGATTTACTGGAGATTTCTAATATTCCGTAGTCCGGATGATTACTTAAAAACGCTGTGTGAATTGCATTGATGTTTTTCTGTGATTGGCATTTTGCAAAGCCGCCATTCCATTTGAATTCAATATTTACAATTTTGAAATAAGGCGGTTTAGAACTTTCTATAAATACGGGTCTTATTGCCATAAATAATCACTCCTTTTCTTTAATTTAATTCTAACACCGAAATAGGAGCGCTAATTATTGTTGGTGAAATTCCGCTTTGTGAAGTTAATGGTATAAAAAAGCATCCTGCGAAGAATTTCCTCGCAGGATACTTAGATTACACAACATTAGTACGAGTATTTCTCCCAAATAGGACAATGGCGGTAGCTTTCGCCGTCTTTACAGACATGCTCTACATGAGCATCGCCCCAATCCCATCTCTTCCCGCATAAGTCGCAACGATAGCAATTATAATCACCGCCATCATATTGAATGTGCAAACAAGACATAAATCATTTCCTCCTTTCTTTGATAAACTTGTCAGACAAACTTAACTGTCTACAATCATATATTACAATGTTTCTAATAGTTAATATTGTTTTTGGTGAAATTCTTAGTCCGGAATTTCGCCTTTGTTTAATGATTCAAGAATATCTTTTATCATATTCCATTTTTCATCATTTTCAATTACTCTTAAGCGAGGCTCGTCTTCATCAGGATAAAAATATGATGCATATGTATTAACATTTCCCTCATCATCAAGAGTATTATCCGTATAGACTATATATACCAGTCCTTGTTCTGTATCATCATAAGTAAACAGAACTTCCATTCTTATTTGTTTTCCGTTTTCATCGGTGACATGAAAAACATTGTCTTCAGTATTCATCGTTTTTTACCTCCTCGTATTCTTTTATATTAACTACATCAAACAGCAATGCTCTAAACTTTTTGGTTCTCCCACGCATTGGAACTTTATGATAATCATCTGTATGCCAATGTCCGAAAAACCAGCACTTAAAATCGACATCATACATAAGATAATCGAAAAAGCCGGTCAGTTCACCGTCGTGAGGGTCAGGAATGTGATGTAAGTACATTTTAATTATTTCGGATGGGCAAGTATGTGTAATGATATAATCAACCTTATAATCGGCATTTTTAATTGCTTGAATACCACGCTTGTATTCCTCGTCATTAGGAATTTCGCCACTCCACCAAGAAATGCCCTCTTTCCTCATATATTTATCAATAGAATATGCACCGCCGAAAGTAAAGAATGTTTTGCCCTCAATGGTGTATATCCTGCCTCTCTCAAGATGATAAATGTTTTCTCTGATTTTGTGCACGGTGCTGCCATATTTTTCAACTTTGGGAAACTTTGACAGCCTATCGTGATTTTCGTGATTGCCGTCAACAAACAGAATTGTATATGGCTTGTGCGATAATCTGGCAAGCTCATCATTATCTTGATTAAATCCAACAAGGTTACTCTCATCAAACCAAACAAAGCCAAAATCTCCGCAAATAATGAGAGTGTCATTTTTGGTAAGTTTGGTATCGAGTGCACCACCGTCAAAAAATCTGTTTATGTCTCCGTGCGTGTCACCTGTAATGTAAATCATAACAGCCTCCTGAATAAGTTACTTTTTGAATTCGTATCCCCAATATTTAGCTGCTTGTGGACCAACAAGATTTACTGCAAATGTTTTACAGTATTTACAATTACCGGGAGATTTACAAAAATTTAAATCAGAATATCCGATCATCTTTTTTGTGACGGGGCACACATACATTTCATAAATATCATCATATTCGCAACATGAATGTTCGTATAATTCTTCTTCCTTTATTACAAATAAACCTTTATCGTAATACTGATCCTTTAATTTATTTAAATCATTCTTATTGTGATTTGTAAGCGCTTTTGTTCTGGCGTCATCAAGAAGAATCGGTAAAAATACAGCAACAGGAAGATTTATAAGACCAAGCAAAACTATCGGGAACGAATCGGAAAAATTCAGAAATTTAAGTAAGTCATTTTCATATAAAATAAAGATAATGAAGTATCCGAGTATCATAAAAAGCGGAAAAAAAGCAATTACTGTTAAAATATGATACGTTATAGGCTTGTTTTTCATAATCTCTTTTTCTTTAGTTTCGTATTCCTTTCTCAAGGGATTATTCAAATAGTTTTGCACATATTTTATTCTGTCAGATTGTTTCATAATTTACATCTCCTTTAGTTAATATATCAACTATACTTTATGGTCCGACCTTCGCCGTACATTGTTTTCACGCATGGATCTTCAGCAAGTAAGGAGATAAGCTTGAGCTTCGGGGAGCTACCCCTAACTACTTACCCCAGTTTTAAAAACCACATCTTACACAGGATAGGTTCCCTGCAAATGTCACCGACCATTCAATTAGGTAAAATTTCATTTATTGCCATTCGGCTACCATTACCGGAGTCTTCCGTTATATCCGATTTCTCGAAGTCAAGGCAAAGTGCATTGATGGCTTTACCTGAGTAATCATCGGCTGCCACGCCGATAAGCTTTCAGGTTTATTCTCGCACTGCGAGCGTGTATTATTGCACCCGGAAGTTCCGTGCTTTTCAATACGATCAACTTTGCGCCACCGGTTTACTGTTGAGGATTTTCTTCTTCTTAATCATTATCGCTAATGATTAACAGCCTTTTTGCAAAAGTATCCTTATGCACATTAACTGAGTACTACCCTGTGCCTCGGAGCAGTGGAGCCGCCTTTTTAACCGAGTTGACCATAAAGTATAATTCATATATTAACTTTTCAATGTCCTGTTTTCATTTTCATTATATCATTCATTATGAATGATATTTTGTTTTTGGTTAAAAAGAAATTTGTATTTAAATTTCCTTTGCAAGTATATTATAACTTGCGTTTATGTGATATATATTTTTCTGGTGAGACATTTTCAAGCACCTAATAATTCTTTCACTTGCTGTCTCTATGGTTATTATATATCATATATTTTGGTGCTTTGTTTTCTTGGTGAAACGACGATTGAACTTTAAAATTGTTTCTCATTTGTTGTTTCTATAGCTATTATATATCAAATAATTAAGTGTTTTGATTTTTTGGTGAAAACACGGCTGTTGTAATTTTAATTGTGTAATGATAAAATAATATTAATGATTTAAGGAGATGAAAAAATGGGCTTTGATTTGCTTGAACATGTGAAAAAATCAAATTATGAAAATACGACACTTATTGCACCGACAGGATATGGGAAAACTCAATTTCTTTTAAAATGCTTTGAAGCATTAAAGAATGAGAACGGTGTTGTGCCGTGCTATATTGATGCGGCTGCGTTAAATACTAAAGATTTATATACTGAATTGCAGAAATATTTTTTCAAGGACGAAAAAAGTTATTTGGGTTCAATTGAGTTCTTTAAACGTTTTTATAACATGGTTTCAGCTCAATCAGAAATCAAGTATGTTTTGCTTATAAACCATTATGAGGACGCTTTTAATAATGAAAGTATTGCCGATTTAATAAACATTATAGAAAATTTTGTTAAAATGGGTTGCTGCGTTATTGTTTCCTCTGCCTTTAATGACGGCAAAGTGTTTAAAAATTTCAAAGTGCTCAAAATTGGACCTCATTCAAAAGGAAAAATAATATCTATTTTAGAGAATAAATTTAAGGATTCACCTAAATTTGATTTCACAAATCTTAAAGAACAGGTTTATTCAATAATATCAACTCCGTTAATGCTCGGGTGGTATATTGAATTGATCAAGACGAATTCTGCCAATGATGTAATGATAAATTCAGAACACCAGCTCATGGACAGAAGGTTTAATGAGGTCATTGATAATGATTTTGTTTTAAAAACGGCATATTATTGTGCAGAGCATAAAACAAAATATATTACCGAAAAAGAACTTGTTGAACTGCTTTTGGTGCATAATGGTAAAGTACGTTTAGTATCAAGAATTTTCGGTAAAAAGCATATAAATGATTTTGAAGCCGATGCTTTAATGCTTGAAAAATACGGCATTGCAAAATATGAACAAAACAATCAAAAGCTTGTTTTTTCAAACCAAATATATGTTGATTATTTCGCCGCTAAAAAAATCGGCAGAGATGTAAACAACAATAACTTTGATGTGCTTGATAAATTCATTTTCTGTGAGCAGATTTGTAAGTTTCTATCTTATGAAATTGATAAAAGTGGTTTGTTTACCGAATTAGATTTACTGCGAGCAAACCAAGGCAGTAATGTCAACAGGTGCTTTGAATACTGTGATGATATTGTTAAAACCACTAATTTGGTTAACATATTATATTTTTACAAAAACAGCTTTAAGGATTGTGATTTGCATAGCCTTGATTTGCGCCTGTGCAATTTTATAGGCAAGGAATGTGTTGACACGGATTTTTCAAATTCGTTATGCAATGATGCTTGCTTTGTTCCGTTGGAAAGCGAAACTCCGAATTTCTTTGCAATAAATGAAAACGGAAAATATTTTGCAACCGGCAATAAAAGTGCGGTTAATATTTGGGATGCTAAATATTCAACCGTTATTCACAGGGTGCTTAGTGATGAATCAGGTCCGTTTACTGATATTGGCTATAAAAAAGATACCGGCTTCGTTATTAGTACTAATAGTGAGTTGTATTCGTCTGTGATAGTGAAAATAGAAAACGGTATCATTAGTCAAAGCTTGAATTATGATAAAAATATAGTTTCGTCTTGTATTGAAAAAAGTAAAAAGAATTCTGTTGATAAATTCGATTCATATGGTACGCTTTGCTGTAAACAGGAAAACTTTGTGCTGCTTCGCTCAGATGAAAATTCTTATTATGGAAATGCTTATTTGTTGTTTGATACAGAAAATGAAAAATTGCTTTCGGTATGCAAGGTGAACAGTCATTTGGAAATCAGTAATGCCGTGCAAGACGGTGATGAAATCGAATTTCTTATTAAAAATGACGGTAAGCCGTTAAGATCAATTTGCTTTAATGATTCCACTAAAGAAATATATCGAAAAAATTATTCGTCTTTGATTGGCAGATGTTGTTGTTATAAAGATGGCACAATCATCTTGTTCGATACAGAGAATGTTGAAGATTATATAAAATGGTGGGCTTGGTGTATAGGCACTGATATATACAAATCAACAAAAAATCAACAAGAAACTGTTTCTTTAAAAAAGCAAATCGTTTCTGCATAAACGGATTTGAATTTTGTCATTGTATAGAGGAAGATAAGTTTATTTGTATTAAATTTCAAGAAGAATTTTATTCCTTTTATAAACGTCACTTGATATATACTCCTGTGCTTTCTTGGTGCTCTTTGAGTTGTAATGACTTTTATGTTTCAAATTATATTGGGGAAAGAATCATTATTAAAGATATTCTTTTTGATAGAAGTATTATTGTTTTTAAGCGTGATTTTTGTGCCAATTTAAACGATTTATTGAGCGTTAATCTTATATGTATTGAAAATAAAATATTTGCGTTTCTTGGTAATTACATTTATGAGGTCGTTTTTGACGGAAACGAAGGCAAACTTAATTATCTAAAAAAGATTGAATTGGCTTTTACCAGCGAATATTTATACGCCATAGAAAATTTCCCTTGGGATGAGACTATAAGATGTGTTTTTGATAGGAAAAATAAAACTCCCCATTGTAATTTGAAAGCTTTGTCAGAAGAAATAGCCACAGAAAAATTAAATATAATAATTGATAACATTAAAGTTAATTTAGGGAGAGCTCTTATTAAGAATTGGTCATCTGCTTTTGCTGATTATATTCGTTTGACGGTTGAATGCAATGTTACTACCATGGACGATATTTTAAGCGTTGAAGAATATATTTATGGCTTTAAAAATAGATGTTTTCCTTGTGATTCGGGAATAAGCTATTATGATGGTGAAAAAAGTTGTTATATTCATTTAGATGAAAATTTTGATGTTAAATATATAAATAAATATTATAATGGATGTTATGTAACTTCATATAGAAATCAAATTCATTATGCTTTAACTCCTAACAATTATAACTACATACAAAATTTTGAATTATGGGATATATATAAATCTTGGGAACAAAATAGGACGGAAAGGCCCATCATTCCAATTTATGATTTGAATTTATATAAGTCTAATATTACTGATGTTTTAGGTATATCGGCAGGTGTTAAGGATATACTTGAAAAGCAAACAGAAATTTATACTAAGTACCTAACATTTGACGATTAAGCGAAACCCTCGGCACATATCTGCCGAGGGCTTTACTTTTTAGTAATATTCGTTATTTATTTTGGCTATTTCTTTATCTAATTTATGAGAGAGCACAATTAAGTTATTATGCGCATTTTTTGCAAGCTGCGCTGCATTGTCGGTGTTTTGAGCAGAATTGTTTGTAATCTCTTTCGCTGCACCTTGAGTGTAAAGGTAATATTTATCGGTTTCAGGGTCTGTTAAATAGTAAATTAAGTTTTTGTTTTCATCCATTTCCGCATAAAAACAATAGCAATCTATTTCTTCATTTTCTGCTTCAAGTGTTTGTGATTTGAAAAACATCAAGGCGGATATGCTGCTCATTTTTGATGATTCATACATAAATACTATGACAAAAAATATTTGTGGTAACAGCATTAAAAACGGAATGATATTTTGGCTATTCAAAATCACAACAACGCTTAAAATCAGATACATACTTCCGAAAATATATATTGGCACTTTTGAACATTCGTGATATTCTGTAAGAAGTAAAAACAGATAAAATCCTGCCAACAGTATCGGTAGGGCTATTACATTTATGTTATTTACCGAAACAAATGCATTTAGTATTGCTTCAAAACTAAAGTTGAAAAAAGCGTGTGCTAATGAGAAAAGTGCTTGTAATAAGAGAATAATTAAGGCGTACCTTTTGGTACCAAGTGTCGACTTGAACATTTTTGCTTTAATCTTCGCAGGCAAAATCGCAGTGAAAAATAACATTATGTTTAAAGCAGAAATTACTACTTCTATAGTTAATAATGTCGTGTATTCTTTTGACATAAAAGAGTAGTCTATGTTCGCAAATAAGATTATATAAGAAACTATGCTTACAAGAAAGCACCCAAATGTCGCTATATATTTTGATTTACTGATTTTTTGTGTATTCTTCATTTTTAATTTCCTCCAAGTGTTCGTAAGCTTTTTGTTCTTCATAGTATAATGTCCACATATGCACAAAAAGCTGAAGTGAACAAATCGGCATTAACATAATGAAACTGTCGGCGCCCTTGAAACATGCCAAATACATCAATATTGCGGATTCGATAAGACAAACCGGGATAGTGTATTTTTCATAATCTAATTTGTTTGAGGTTAACCTGCTGATAAGGGAGATCGTAAAGCATACGAATAAAATACCATAGAATACAGCGTGCAATACTGAAACGGTAATATCATTTATGCTATACGAGAGCAACGGTTTAATTCCGAGCCTGACAAAGAGATAAAGTGATGTAAGTACAGGAATTATTGTTGCAATAAAATTATTTTCTTCATTAAAAATGATGCTATAAAGCAAGGCGAAACCCATAATACAAACGGCTAATGTTTCATTAACAAACTGAACATCATCAATAATAAATCCATTAAAAATTAAAAGTCCCATTGCCGCAATGGTGCTGATGAGAGCACCTATAACGGTTTCTATTTTTGTTTTTCTGCTTTTCATTTAATTTCCCTCCTTGAAATATTCATTGTAGTATTTATCAATTACTGTTTTTGCAATTTCTAATTCAGTATCTGTTTTAAGCTCTTCCAGATAAGTAATATCGTTAGTGCTCTTTACTATTCCGGCATAAACATTGAGTTTTTCGCCATTTTCAAAACCGTAAAGCAGATAATCGTTGCCCATAAAGTGATATATGGCTAATACCTTGCATTCAACCTCATCGCCATAAAATGAAATATTTATATATTCATTTTCGTAAGTTTGCACTGTTGGTGTAGTTGTGCTATTCATTTTTATTAACCTCCATATATTTAAAACTTTTAATGATTCCGTTTGAAGAAATCTTAATTGCTTTCTCGATGTTTTCGCGCAACATATTCTCGGCAATGTTTTTACTAAGAGAATTAGTAAAAAACAAATATGCTGTATTTCCGTCAAATTTAACCGTAATTGGTTTGATCCAAAGATTAAATGCCGTTTTGTTATTAGTCTTTTCTAAAATTTCAAGGGCATTTTCCCATATTTCATTATTGCTATTCATATACAACCTCCGGTTTTAAGTTTGCCGTCAATTTATCAGTAAGTACAAAATCCCTAAAAAGCACAGTGCTTTTATTAGCACACTCAAAAGTGTAATGTTTATTTTACAAATCACATCAACAATTAAGTTGACAATGAGAAAAATAACAAGCATTATTATAATTTTTGCAATCATAAGACATAACCTCACTTTCTGTTTTAATAATACAATGAATTTTAATTTTTATAGATTTTTTGGTGAAAAGAAAAACAGCACCAATGCTCAATTAAGCATCAGTGCCGTTTTACAAGATTTATATTTATTTCAGTACAAAACGATATTTGAATTTTGTTTCGCAAGGTTTTGCATTTTTTCCGTGTAGCCGTTGATGCAAAAGAACACATAGTATTCATTCCTGTTTTGCTTGTTCCAATTTACTTTTTTTGCCTTTTCAAGCAAATCATAATATACATTAACATCAAGCGGTTTTTTGGTATATTTGCATTCGCCGAAGATAATATTATTAGAATTATCTGTTGCGACAATATCAATTTCTGTATCTTTTCTGTCCC
>OKRT01000199.1_pt1 | contig 26592 bp, 53 predicted proteins | sample 1601111 | NCBI WGS metagenome assembly OKRT01 (sample SAMEA3541572, study PRJEB24748) | human gut metagenome | biome: human gut; feature: human-associated habitat; material: faeces | place: China | collected 2012 | reverse complement strand
CCGACAAGACATCATCAATCTTTGTATCAAATAATGTTTCTCTAGTAATTATATTAATTCTGCTAAATGTTAAGTTCTTATAAAATATCCCCTCTTCCATGCTTATGGGTATCACATTAGCATTTTCAAATTCCTCTGGAGTAATTTTCAAATCATCATTAAAACATTCTCCGTTTTTATCATATAAAGTATTGTTTGGTTTAAGAAATTTATTGTATTCAAGTTCTATTTCATCAATCCAAAATATCACAGAATTGTCATACCATTCCATTTTTTTTGAATAAAATGTATTTTCTGAATGCTTTTCGGCATCATCACGAATAATAAAAAAATCATAAACACAACGTGAATTCATTTCATCATTTTCACATCCTATTACATCCATTTCAAAACAACGTTCATCAAGATTACCCCATATAAATACCCTGAAATGTGTAATGTAGATATTATCTTTCTCTCCATATCCAAGCTTCACTTCTCTTTTTAAATTGTAATCGTATTTAGTAGAATATGATGCAATTTCCTCAAAATCCAGTTGCCCATTTGACGATCGTTTTTCCTTGAAATATCCGACCCAAAATTTACCTTGTTTAATTCCTGTAAACAAATACCCCTCCTTACATGCATCTCCGAGTGAGTTGGTCCAATGCGACATGATATTTAACCCAACTGTATCTTTTGTTGCCAATCTTGCTCTTTTGTATAGACTAGCTATAGAATTATCAGGTATATCCTCTGGAGGTACATCATCATTTTCACTCTTTGAGCAAGAAAATGCCATAAAAATGCATAATAAAAATAGAAGTGTTTTCATAATTATTCATTTGTGATATCACATTCTATAGTATACACTGTATTGTTATATTTATATTCCCATATAAATTTAGGGTAATAAGCATTAGTAAATTCTCCACCCAAACCACTAGATGATGAATTGGACTTAATTATACCTAATAAGTAAGAAGGAGCTGTTTGTATTGTTTGGCCGTAACCATTTATTACTTTCATGGATATTGCTTGTATGTCATAGTTCGAATTATTGTTAAGATAGCAATAGATTTCACCTGTTACATTTCCCATAATATTTACATAAGACCCACTAATACTTGTAGTAACAAATAATGTTATATCTCCAACTTCAATATTGTATGCCTGAACCGCATTCCCATCCTCTGAATTTATAGTAATAGTAGCTTTCCCATTTGAGAGAGCATATAATCTCATGTTTTCATCTATTTTTACGACAGATTCATCTGAGCTTGTTATTATAACATTTTTATTAAAAGCATTTTCAGGTAAAATATTATAAGTCAATGGGATTTCTGATCCAATCATTATTTTATTATTTTCCCTCAATTCATTTATGTATACTTTAGATACTAATATATTTTTAACATGTACCTTACATTCTGCTTTTACAGCTCCATCACCTGACGTTGCTGTAATTATAGTTTCGCCTGCTGTTAATGCTTTAATATTACCATTTTCTACTGTAGCAATACTTGGATTGGAACTCTCCCATTTTATTTCTTTATTCGTTGTCTCTTCTGGGTATATTTTGGCAGTTAATAATGAATCCTCACCAACATATAAATTTAAGTCATTTGTATTTAATACGATAGAAGTTGCAGGAATAGAAGTTGTAGGGGCAGGAATTATTTTTATAAAACACGTGTCTGCAATGTGACGACGATCATCTAAAAAACAACTAATAACCGTTTCCCCAACTTCCATTCCATATATTTCAAATCTATTATTATTTATCTCAACTCCAGAGGCTATATCTTCATTATCTATTATCCATTTAATCTTGGGAACAACTGTAGCAATACTAGGTTGGAGAAAATATTGGATCAACTCTAAATGTCCTATCGGTATCTCTATTGTATCATGACTAAGTCTTATTGCTGTAACATTTATATCTTTGGGTTCTTCTGAATTATCAGAAGAACATGACCAAGTCAATACAATTATGTATAATAACAACCATAGTTTTTTCATAATATCCCCCTTTAGCACACTTGGAATGTTAGTTCTGCTTCCTTTGCTGATAAAGCTCTATTACTTTAGATATCTTTTTGTCATCCCCACTATTTACGTGATCAAATATTTTTTTTAGAAATCCATTTTGATCATTTATTATATCTAATTGTCGGTTTATTGCCTGATTATTGAGACGAGTACTTTCAGCACTATTTTTTTCTTGATCCTTAATAATACTTAACTGCGCATTCATTGTATCAGTTAGCATTTTTACTACTTCGGTGAAGTCACTCATAATATCTTTTATTAACGTTAATACTTTTTCATCAGTATTAGTTATACGCTCTTCACTAAAATTTGTTTCTTTTTTACTCATGTTAACCAACCTTTTTTTGTCCAGGAATATTATTTTCAGAAATAAGATCATCTATTTTCTTGCACAACGTTTGAAGATATTTTCCTTGATTATCAAGTGATTTTTGTAAAGATTCAATCTTATTAAACATTTCCTTCTGTTCTTCAATATGTTTTTGCTCTTTACTATTAGTCACTTGTTTTAATATATTAGCCTGATCACTGATCACAGACAATAAGGACTTAATTGTTTCGGTCTCACTTTTATTTGCCTCTGGGACTTCGGGAAGCTGAATGTCATTTTGTGAATCTGATTCGGAAATATTTTTAATCATTTCTCCTTCTCCACCAAGAAGCCATTCCGCAGATATATTCAATGATTTATCACCAAATATTTTTTCTAAAACATCAGCTCTTGGAGTACTAAGCTTACCTCCAACAATGTCTTTTAAAGTTGGTTGTGGTACATTTATTTGTCTTGCAAACGAACTAGTATTTCCATTAAATAATTCATTCACAATTCTTTTAATTCTATCATTAATTGTACCCATATTCGTTATTTATAATGTTTATAAATAAATGATATATCATTATTTTTGGCACTATATGTTTTGAATTAATGAAATATCACCATATCTTTGCCTTGTGATTAGATGAAAACACTAATCCATGAGCATAAAAAATAAATAATATACAAACATAATAAAAATGGATGAAATAGCAATTAATAAACCAAAAACTTTAAAAAGCCAGATTTTAGATATGCAGGCTGGAACGTGTCTTTTTGTCCCATTCCGGGAATATACAGAGATGCACGTAAGAAAAATAGTAAGGTTTCTTAATCGGGATGGATATTCTTATAAAGCAACGAGTGCGGGTGTTATAGATGGAATTAATGTAATAAGATTAAAATAATTATGGAGCTGATCCTTCAAAATACCGACCGTATTGAAATGTCGATGAGTGAGTTTATTGACTTTACAAAATATGTTGTCGGGGAAGCAATTGCAGAGAAATACAATGAATATATGAGCCGGAACGAAGCGATCAGATATTTAGGTAGCCGGAGCAGGTTGGAAAAAGCAATTGCAGCGAAGTTAATTAATCCGGATAAAGGGAGTGGAAATCAGAAATGGAAAGTGAAGACTCGGGAAGTAATTGAAGCATATAAAATAATTGGAAAGTATGAAAGGTGATTTTGCTGTTATGGATGAAATTTCCCGGATACGTCAGATGTTAGACAGCCGGATAAATGATATCAGGGTTTCGGTACATGAAACGCTTGTAATGCAGGGAGCGGCATCTCCTTTTATAAACCAGAGCAAGGCTTACAAGGTTTTTGGCAGAAAAAATATAACGAATTGGGAGTCATGGGGATTAATAAAAGGGATAAAGGACAGAGAAGGAAATGGGCAGGTAAGATATGACTTGTCGCGGCTTATTTTGATTGCCGGAACTCCAAACAGAACTGAATATTTTAAAAACAAGACACTATGAGAACTTTTTCAATATTAGCCTTTCTTCTTGCCCTTGGAATATTAGGAGGGAGTATTTACGGAGGGCAGTACCATAGTCTTCCTTTCGCAATAATGTCCGGTATTTTGGGTTGGGCGATGTGGCCGGAGAAGAAACAGGACTTCGGTAAGTCTCTTCGGAATAATAAAACTTGGAAAGAATAATTTTTATAATATGGAAACAAAAAAAATCAGAAAACAAATTTTAATTATAGCGATCCATTTAATTATAGCGATCGTATTCTTTGGATTTTGGCTGCCATTCAGTATCAGCCACGAATCGAACGAACTTCCTATGCTGGGAGCATTTACACTTGGTGTATATGTAATTTTCTATTTCCCCATTATTTATAAACTAATCAAAAAACTGAAATGAAAAAACTATTATTTGCAATTTTATTAGGAGCCTTGTTTGTTTCTTGCTCTAAAGTTCCGGCCGGGAATGTAGGTATTAAATTTTATCTCCTTGGTAAAGACAAGGGTGTCGACTACGAGGCACTTGGTCCCGGCCGTTATTGGATCGGTATTAATGAAGAATTGTTTTTATTTCCCACCCAACGTCAAAACAAGGTATGGAGTGACGATGAAGAAGGTAACCGGGGCTTTGAATTCCAGAGCAAGGAAGGAATGAAATTATCGGCAAATGTCGGTATTGAGTACCAAATCGAAGAAGTTAACGTTCCCCGGGTATTTGAAATGTACAAAAAAGGATGCGAAGAAATATCTAATATCGTTCTTAGGAATGCCGTCCGTGATGCATTTAACAAAGCATCTTCCACCCGAACAGCCGAACAAATGTATGGTGAAGGTAAGATCAGTTTTATTGAAGAAGTAAAGAAGATAGCAACAGAGAAGGCAGCCGAAAAATATATAAAACTAAATGATATCTATTTACTCGGGAATGTAGGAGTTCCGGAAAGTGTTACGATCGCCTTGAATAATAAAATTAAAGCTATGCAGGAGGCAGAACAGAGGGAGAATGAAATTCGGGGCGCAGAAGCTCAGGCCAAGAAAGATATCGCAAAAGCAGAAGGCGAAGCTAAGAGCTTATTGACAAAAGCAAAAGCAGAGGCAGAGGCCAACCGAATTATTTCAAATTCCTTAACCCCAACTCTAGTCGAATACGAAAAGATTAAGCAATGGAATGGGATTCTACCACAGGTACAGGGGAGCGGTGCTTCTATTGTCAATTTGAAATAAAGATACGTAATGGCGGAGGAATTTAGCAAGGTTTGGTCCGGCTTAAACAAAGTAAACCTAACACCGTCCCCGGGTGAAAGTAAGGGGGGAACAGGGTGCGGAACCTGTATAAAAATATGTCGTGAGTTCTTTGGTCCGGTGACATTCTTTTCTTCACACCACAACATCTTCAAACCGGACCTTTTTTAAGTGACAACAAAGTAAGTGTTTGTTTCAGCCTTAGTCCTGTCGGGAGATAGCACGAAAGGCAAGATTTTAAAAGGGAAAAGTTATGAACGACAATGCAAATGTAAATGTAAGTGACAAAAAGGATAAAGAAATTGAAGATCTTAAAAAGCAGCTTAGTGCAGCCAATGCGTCTTGGACAAAATACTTCCAGGAATGCGAAACCATTAAACAGGAACTGTTAAGGTACAAAGAGCTGGTAAAAGTACAGAGTGCCATTATCAACAACAATTAACCGTCCGGGGCAGTCCGCTGTAACTGTGGCCATATCTTGGGCTGTCCCGACAACCCGCCTACTTAGCTCAGTTGGTAGAGCATCGGTTTTGTACTCCGAAGGTCATCCGTTCGAACCGGATAGTAGGCTCAAAAATTTAACAATAAACAAAATGAATATGTACGGAAACATTTACAGCTCAAACAAAAGAGGGAAAGTCGGCAAAGGAAGAAAATTTGACCACATCCAGCACATCCCCATTGGGAAAGACCAACGAGGAAATACAATTTACAAACACATTTTCCATCGGTCAGAAAACATAAAAAAATCCTGAACGGTTCAACTGGGGTTCGATTCCCCGGCAGGAACAAATAAAAAGTAATTGATTAATAATAAATTGAAGAAAAATGTTGCGGAATTTAGAAAATATTTGGTCGAAAATCTTGGTTAATTCAGAGGAATTTGCCATGTTTGCAGTGCCAAACATTTATAACCTCGGTATGTTGTGTTTATACATATCGAAAAATTCGCAATATAGCGGAGTTTCTCTGACACATAATTCTTTGAGGTTATGGGTGTTTGGCGACATTTGGAGAGGCTCCGCTTCTTCTTTTGTCCAAAAAATTATTAATCAAATTTTTAGTTGTCAAATGCCAAACACCACTGAAAAATTTGAAGTAAAGGTACAAAGTGTACCCACTTCACAGACCAAATCCCAAAGTAAATTAGAAAAAGAAATCATCTCTATCCAGAAGAAAGTATCCAAGCTACAAGAGGAATGCAGACACGAACGAAATGAAAAGTATCGCCTGCTGTGCTACATTAACAGGTATTGTTCAGCACTGTTCCCTTACTTCGACAGAAGTAACCCGGTTGATTCCAAAAACTGGGAAAAGGTACACCGTCTCCAGCTGGATCTGGATAAAGAAATAAAGTAAGGCCGTCCCAGTCGCCAAACTAACGGCCTTACAAAAAACTCTAAGCTCTTTGACATGTTGACAGACAATAACAAACACGCAGTTTGTCGCTGCGGGCTGGTGAACTACCGGGCAATACTCCGGTAGTGGCGGAAGTCGCGTGTCAAAGGCGCATTAAGCCAGCAACGGGTTGTACTGGAGTACTTAGAAAGAGGTTCGATTCCTCTTACCCGTCACATTTCAAACAACAAAACAAAAGTATGGAAAATAATCAAAAAACACAAGAGCAGCATCTTACCCATTGGAAAAGACTGGTAAATCCTGATTATCTAGGGGTATATTCTTTGGATAACGGGAAGGACATGACATTAACTATTGACCGGATCGTCCGGGAAGTAGTAACAAGTACTGGAGGCAAAAAAGAAGAATGTACAGTAGCTTACTTCAAAGAAAAAGTAAAGCCGATGATCCTAAACCGTACCAATTCAAAAATGATTCAGAAAATATACAATACCCCTTACATTGAAGAATGGGCAGGGAAAAAAATAACTGTATATGCGTCCGCGACAAAACTTGCCGGAGAAGAAGTTGAATGTCTTCGTATCCGTCAGCTGGTTCCACAAAATCCGGTTTTGAAAATAGAGGATAAAGTGAATTTCGATAAATGTAAATCTGCGCTGCAAAACGGATATACAATCAGTCAGTTACGGACCAAATGGACAATTACTAAAGATGTAGAGCAAGCTTTGACCAATGAAGGAATTTAAAATCAGATGTTCGCAAATAGGGAAAATAATCGGCACTGGAAAGGGAAATCCGCTAACCAAAACTGCCATGTCTTATTGCAAGACATGGCTAAAAGAACAACTATACTGCCGACGTTATGAGTTTCGTAGCAAATATACGGACAAAGGGCATATTGTTGAAGATGAATCAATCGACTTTATCGGCGATCAACTCGGGTTAGGATTTTTGATAAAGAATGACAAACAGTTCGAAAATGACTACTTTACCGGAGAGCCGGACATAATACCGCCTAATATTGATTTGGTCATAGATGCTAAAAATAGTTGGTCTTGGGAATCATTCCCCATACTTGAAGAAGAAATTCCCACATTGGACTATTATTGGCAATTACAAGGATATATGAGCTTAACAGATAGGCATCATGCGAAACTTGTATATGTATTGTCGGATACTCCTCAACATCTTATTGAAAGAGAAGCTCGAAGATACTGTTATGACAACGGTTTTGAAGAACTTGATATTGACATATACAACAAGTTCTTAGCAGATATGACGTATACAGATGTTTCAAACAACTTAAAAATAAAAGTATTTGACATTGAGCGTAGTAATGAAGACATTGTACTTGCCAAAAATAAAGTAATTGAGTGCAGAGAATACATTTCAACCCTATTAAATCAAATAAAATGATAGAACTACAAGCTATAGGTAACATCGGCAAGGATGCCGAGCAGAAAACAATAGGCGGCAAGTCATACGCCTCATTTTCAATCGGTGTAACAGAAAAAACATCAGACGGGAAAGACAAGACAACATGGCTCCGGGTAATGAAATACGACAGCGAAGGTAAGTTGACCGCATACCTTACAAAAGGGAAAAAGGTTTGGGTACGTGGCAATCCCTACTTTTCTGCTTATGTCAGTAAAAACACAGGTGAAGCCATCCCGGACACGACTATATGGGCTGACAAACTCGTGTTCTGTTCTTCAGGAGAAAAGCAGAATGGACAGCAAGACACCGGACGGCAACCGCAAGAACAGCAAACAACGGATAACTATTACGACGATCAACTTCCTTTTTAATCATGAAAACAAAAATTTGCATTAGATGCGGCATTGAAAAATCTATATCTGAATTTTACGTTCATCATGAAATGAAAGATGGTCATCTGAATAAATGCAAGATGTGCTGTAAAAAAGATGCTGCTTTTAACTATAAAAAGAAAAGCAAAAATGTGTGGTTTATCGAAGCGGAAAGAAGAAGAGGTCGAGAGAAATACAAACGATTGAATTATAAAGAAAAATATCCTCCAGATAAATTAAAATCCAACGCAAAAACAAAAAACCTACACAGATATCTAATATCGGCAGGATATGATATGAATATGAAAGAAGCTCATCACTGGAATTATGACTTACCAAAACAAGGCTTCATTTTGACGAGAAAATGCCATAAGTTAGTCCATAAATTTTTGACATTTGACGCCAAAACAAGATGTTTTAAATGGGGAGACATAATTTTGGACAGTCTTGAAAAACATTATGATTTCATAAAACATGTGTTCGATGAAAATAATGTTAATTCTGATATCATTTGCTTTAAGCTATGAAAATCAAACTCCTTAACACTTCCGTCGGTCTGAAACCGTTATACGATGAAGATTTCGAGGAAAAGAAAAAGTTGAAAATCGGAGAGGTTTACGAGGCCACTATCAAGCGGCCTCGAAACCTTTCCTTTCACCGAAAATATTTCGGACTCATTAACCTTGCCTGGGAATATCAGAATGAGATAGCGGTAGAGCATTTCAAGCACAGCATCGAACTATTCAGAAAAACGGTAGAAATGGCAGCCGGATGGTGTGAGCCGATATACTCGATTGCCCGGAAAGAGTGGATTGAAGTTCCGAAGTCTATTGCTTTCGATAAAATGGACGAAGACGAATTTCAAAACCTATACGAACGTGTAAAGGACGTATTATTTAAATACTTCCTCAAAAACATTTCAGTTGAAGAATTTGAAAAGAACCTTATTAATTTTTGATGAACTCATACATGACCAGCTCCGGCGAATATGTTCTTAAATCGGTCATAGACCGCCGGATTAGAGCAGCCAAAGAAAAGAAGATAGCCCAGATGATTGAAAAATATGGCTATCTTTTCTGTGAGGAATGTCATAGAAATGAGGCTGCAGGTATTCCACTTGATTGTTCACACGATATTCCAGTAAGTGAATGTCAAAAAAGAGGCCAATCGGAATTAGCCTGGGATGTAAATAACATTACAATCAGGTGCCGGGAATGCCACCACAAACATGATCATCAATCACAATTTAGTTTTCCATGAAAATCCCATCTACCCTTTCTGCTCAAATCCTTTCCTTTCTATTTAAGGATAAAGCCGGACTAATCAGGCATCTCAAAGAGATACAAGATAGCCCGGTTTCTTTTTCGGATGTAAAAGGGAGGGAAAGACAAAGGAAGGCGGGGATACTGGTTAAGAAACTTGAAAAATTGAAACATTAAAATTATGACAGCAACCTATTTTGAATCCACAGTAAAATACGAAAAAGTAAATGAGGATGGCAAAGCAAAGAAAGTGACTGAATTATACCTCATAGATGCAATGAGCTTTTCGGAAACAGAAGAAAGGAGTTGCAGGCAGTTATCCGAAATAGTTCAGGGGGATTACCTCATTCAATCCCTGAAACGGTCAAAAATAACAGAATACATTGAATCAAATGACGAAAACGATGACCGACTCTACAAAGCAACAGTTAAAATAACCGATAGCGATAACTTCGGCAAAGAGAAAGAATCCTCAATTCATTATCTAGTTGCCGCATCAAACATCAACCGGGCATTGGATAACCTCGAAAAATCACTGTCAACATTTGTAATACCCTATGAGATAGTAAAAATCGAAGATACGAAGTTTGTAGAAGTGATCCCCTACATACCGGACGACAAAGAACGCATACCGGACAATTTAAAACCACAACAATAACACTAAAACTATAATATCATGGAAAAAATCACAGACAAAATTAAATCCTTCGAGGATGCTTGCAAGCATCTCAGACTTAACCCTAACGACCTGCCGGTTGTAGATATGCTTCCGGAGAAAGATAGGAAATCAATTATCGCATTCTACAAGCTTACAATTATTATCAGAGCATTGAATGAAGGTTGGGAACCAGATTGGTCAAATTGGGATGAATGTAAGTATTACAACTGGTTTTACGTTGAAAAAGGAGAAGACCAGCGTTCCTCCGGTTTTCGTTACCACGATACGTACTGCACGGCTACGGACTCGTACACCTGCTCTCGGCTTTGCTTTAAGAATAGAGAATTAGCCGAATACGCCGCAGAACAATTCAAAAAACTATATCGTGAATATTTACTCATTCTTTAAAAGAAAAAACATGAAGAAGACATTAGAGATAACGGAAGAACAAGCAAAGAAACTCTACTTTGAAGCATCCGAAAACTTCAAAGAAGTACTTGAATCGAACTTCGGGAAGACAACATTTCTGAAAAACTTTCAAGACGCAGTAAAGACATACTATGATGCTTGTGAAATCATAGGAGAAAAGCCGATTGACGAACAGCATTTAATGGACTGTGGACTCGGAAAGTCGGAAATCGCATTCATGAAATTGAAAACAATCTTCAAAGCTGCAAATAAAATGAACAACGATTGGAAAGCAGATTACTCCAATTCAAGCCAGTATAAATATTATCCGTATTTTGTTTGGCGTTCCTCCGGTTTTCGTTACGGCGATACGGACTACACGCTTACGTGCACGTGCACCGGCTCTCGGCTTTGCTGCGGTACATCTGATGATGCAGAATACATCGGAAAAAAATTTGAAGATTTATATAACGATTATTTTGGATAATGGAAAATAATGATGATGGAAGCCTGGGATTTCTGAATATTCAGCCCGATGAAGACAGGAAATATTTCCATTGTGAAGAGATAACCCAGCAAAAACTTTTAAACAAGTCATTCTGGGTTATCGACTTTATCGGCAATCTCAAAACAAGGTATGGAAAGGAAAGATACCTTGTGAAAATCAAATTCGACATAGAAGATTCCGATGATAATGCGCGAAAATTCTTTACGAACTCCAGTGAAATAAAATATATCCTCGACAAGATAAGGGAACTAAAGAAATTTCCTCGCAAAGTCACTATGTGTGCAGAAGGCACAAGATATTACTTCAAGTAAAATTTCTGGGTTGTTTACCTGCGAGGGCGTTCCTCCGGTTTTCGTTACAACGATACGAACTACACGAATACGAACACGAACACCAGCTCTCAGCTATGCAGGAAAATAAAAACGGGTAAAGACCTTGCCACTCGGCAAAAAATCACGGAAATGTTTAAGGGTGTTAGTAAGAAATTCCGAACGCTCCCTAAGAAACCAGCAAATGAAAAGAATAGGAAACCTGTACGAGAAAATTTGCGACATTGAAAATCTTTACCTCGCCGACACAAAAGCAAGCAAAGGAAAATCAATGATGCACGGAGTAATAAGGCACCGAAGGAATCGGGATGAAAATCTCAGAAAACTTCATGAACTTCTGCAAAATGGGAACTTCAAAACATCGGAGTACAAAACGTTCAAAATATTCGACCCGAAAGAAAGGGAAATATACCAGCTTCCATACTATCCAGACCGGATTGTACATCATGCCATAATGAACATACTGGAACCCATATTCGTATCGGTCCTCACAAAAGACACATATAGTTGCATTAAAGGAAGAGGCATTCATGGAGTAGTAAAAAATATCCGGAAATCACTTTCAGACGTTGATAATTCCATTTATTGTCTGAAACTCGACATCAGAAAATTCTATCCATCAATAGACCATAAGATACTAAAAGAAATAATCAGACGGAAAATCAAAGATATACGCCTCCTTTCATTGCTTGATAATATTATAGATTCGGCACCTGGCGTACCTATCGGAAACTACCTGTCACAATATTTTGCCAATCTCTACCTCGCTTATTTCGACCACTGGATAAAAGAGATTTTGAAAGTAAGATATTATTTCAGATATGCAGATGACATTGTCATACTCGATGTTGACAAAACACATCTTCATGACCTCTATTTTGAAATAAGAAACTATTTGTGGGACAATCTAAATTTAGAGGTAAAAGGGAATTGGCAAGTATTTCCAGTTTGTTCAAGAGGCATAGACTTTGTCGGATATGTATTCTATCACACTCATACAAAAATGCGCAAGCGGATTAAGAAAAAATTTTGCAAAAAAGCATCCATCCTTTTCAAAAAAGGAATCAAACAAAATGAATGTGTACAAATACTTAGTCCGTGGATTGGATGGTCAAAACATTGTAATAGCAGACATCTATTAAAAAAACTAAGATTAAATCGGAATGAGCAATAATTTATTCACTCCCGAAGACAGTGAGCGCATCGAATTACTCTGTCAGCTTAATCGCTTAGAGGCTCCCGTAGAAAAGTTACGGGAGCTTGTTGTTTATACAGAAAAATATAACCGCAAAAAGGAAAGGGAGGAGGGAAAGAAATAACATCCTGAACGGTTTCCCCGGGGTTCCATTCCCCGGCAGGGACAAATCTTACATTAAATTTTGCAATTATGGATAATAGCCGTATATTTGTGGTGCTCAATTGGCAAAGCGAGCACCACAAATTACAAATGAAGGTATTTTTTATACCATATCGTGACTTATATCCATAAGTAAATTATAAGTCGTCGAAGTCCTGAGTTGCATAGCCTTCTTTGTAAGTGTTATGTTCGCTTTGCCAAAAGAACAGGAAGTCGGCGACTTTCTTATTTTTATTAACTTATAATTCATCAACGTATGGCAAAGCGAAGTGAATCTGTAAGTAATGTGAATCATAGTACCATTACAGCACGTCCACCCCGACGAAACGAGGGTAAATTACTTTCCGAAGTAAAAGAGTTGCAACAACAACTAATCCAAGTAAGACAAAAATTAGAGATCGAAAAGAACTGCAAGAATCAGGCGTATTACTTTATTCTCAGTTCCGGCAACTTCAGAAAGTTTGCTGAGTTCCACAAAACGCATAAGGCAAGCCTTGATTATCACGGAGCTTGCATGGCGCAGCTTTATCTTGATTCGTTTGAAAAATAAGTAAACCACACAAATATGGAAGAATTGATTATTACTTCTAACGATGGTAGAATGTCATCGTTAGAAATTGCACAGATTACCGAAAGAGAACACAAAGATGTCATGCGTTCAATTCGAAACATGGAAGAATCTTGGTTAAAAATAGCCGGGCGCAATTTTGCGCTGGGCACGTATAAAGATGCTAATAAGCAAGATAGACCATGCTATTATCTGACAAAAACCGAATGTTTATATGTCGCAACAAAATTCAATGACGAAGCAAGGGCTAAATTGGTTTTACGTTGGGAACAATTAGAAATAGAAAAGCGAACAGAACAAAGCAATCTTTCCCCGGCTGAAATGCTTCTCAAACAATGTCAGATCATGGTAGAACATGAAAAGAGATTGTCAACCGTTGAGCAGAAAGTTAATGAGGTATTAGCTATTCGGGAAGAAGCGCAGAAAGACATGTTATCACTCCCTCTTTCTACTGATGCTGTTCCTGAATTAAGCATGAGAGATAAAGTCCGTGCTTTGGTAAACAAATATTCCATGCACTTCAATGTTCCTCAAAAGAATGTGTGGGACCATATTTACCAAACCCTTTATTACAATTATCATATTGCACTGCGTTCCTACGCCAGAAAGAAAAATGAGAGTCTTATTGATGTAGCTGAACGTGTAGGCGCATTGGATAAAATGTACGCAATTATTTCAAACCTATCAAGGCAAAACGGATTAGTAGCATAAATTCCTCTTTAATAAAGAATCAGCATGAATATAAAAGGACAGATAAAGTTAAGGGTGGATGCCGTTAACACCCACCCATGGTTAGAACTATTTCCGTACTCTTACAGTTGTTCTTACAGTAGTACGTACTTGGGTTCTAACCCGAACTTGGATTTTAGCCATGATGTTACTTTTTAAGTTAAACAAAAAGGAGGTTTACTCCCCGGCCCGCTTTGAGCCTTGCCATATCTCGCTGCGGTACGGGCTAAAATCCGCTACAAAGTTAACTGTTTTGTAGTATCTGTCCTTTTTAATAATAAAATATATGCCCCGCACCCCGAAACCCAAACAACCAAAACCGATCATTTCCCGTCTGTCAACAAACTATTCCGACTGCCGGAAATGTATCTACTACCAACCGTGGAAATTCGGATTGGTTGATTGCCCGTTTTCAGTGGTGCCGCATGAAAACTGCGTGGACAGAAAAATTGAATGTGTAAATTATAAAAAAACATGATTGAAAATACTATTAAAAAAATTGAGCAATGGGTTGTCGACAGAAACCTGCATACCCAGGATCCAAAAGTACAGATGTGTAAAACAGTTGAAGAACTCGGAGAACTGGCCCGGGCAATAAACAAAGGCGATAGGGAAAAACAGACAGACAGCATCGGGGATACGGTTGTCACTCTCATCTGTATATCAAAACAACTGGGTATTGATTTCAGTGAATGTGTTGAATATGCATACAACGAAATCAAAGACCGGAAGGGGAAACTTATCAACGGGATATTTGTAAAAGAGGCGGATTTTGTATAAAAAATTAAATAAAAAATCATGATAGCACTAATTATCACATCCTTATCAGGAGACTACTCCGGTATTGCTGAAGAAGTAGAAAAACAACTCCAAAACCAAGACAAAAAGCAAGAATCCGATGAAGTTGTAAGTATCCATCAGTTCGACATGCTTTCCAGGTCCTATGATGCAAAATTTGACGAATGCGAAAAACTCAAAGCCCGAAATCAGGAATTGGAAAAGTCAAATGTTAAACTCATGGAAACGGTTAACAAGTACCGGTACTTTATCGAGTGCCAACGAAACGAAATAGATAAACTATGAATTTTTAAACATGAAAGCAGAAGATTTAATAACCAGAAATACTTTATCCAATATTATTTTGGATAAAAATCAACATGTAGTGTTTATTCCAATTGCAATTACTGCTATAAACATGGCTAGGTCCGAAGAACGGAAGAAAGCTATTAAGGCATTCAAAATTGTAACAGATGGTTATTTGAACTGTGGAGGAACTAGTCGTCAAGCAGAGGTATTAGCACAATTTAAAGAGATACTAGGGTGTTCTAATATTAAAATTTGAAACATGGAATACGACGAATTACTCAAAGACCCGCGCTGGCAGCGTAAACGGTTAGAAGCAATGCAAGCGGACAAATTCACATGCCAGATGTGTTTTCGTTCAGACAAGCCTTTAAACGTCCATCACAAAAAGTATATCCAAGGCGCTGCTCCATGGGAATACGATACAAGTGATTTAATCACCCTTTGTGAAAAGTGCCATGCAAAATATCATCGGGATATAGCCAAAACAAAAATAATGATTGACACACTATTAATTATATCAGAACGGTTAAAAGCTGCAATATGACATGGCAAGGCAATTAAAAGAAGGATTGGATTTTTTTTCTTTTGATGTCGATTTTTTTGATGACGAGAAAATAGGTGCAATTTCGGGAGAGTTCGGGATAAAAGGAGAAATTACGGCAATAAAGCTGCTATGTGCGGTATACAGAAATGGATACTTCATTATGTGGAATGAGCCGTTAAAAATGAAACTTTTAAAATCCCTTCCTGGAATAAGTTCTGAACTGCTGGAACAAATCGTGAATCGCTTAGTTAGGTGGGGGTTCTTTGACAGCTCCTGCTTTAACTTGGAAAAGATTCTGACAAGTGAAGGTATTCAGAAGCGATATTTCTCGGCAATAAAAAGAAGAAAACCAAAGGAAGAATATCCTTATCTACTCATTAATGTAGACAATAATCCTATTAATGTATTCAACAACGACATTAATGTATACAAAAGTACACAAAGGAAAGGAAAGAAAATAAATAATTCCCCTATAAATCCCCCTTTAGATTTTTCTGGGGACGAAATCATGCACATCCATGAACTGAAAAAAAGAATATTTTCTGACGAAACAGCATGGATGGAAACTGTTGCCATGAAAAAACACATCACACCGGACGGCATAACAGAGTGGATAAACAATTTCTTTGACGAGCTTGAATGCACCGGAGAAAACATGAAAAGCGTGAAAGACTTCAAATCTCATTTTTTTCGATGGCTTAAAATCCAACTAAAAGACAGAAAGGAGGAAAACAATGACAGAAGACTTGAAAACTGGTAGATCAAAATCGACAATTACAGAAAAGGCTGTTTTAGGGGCGATGTTAGTGTCCCCTGATATAATTACCGATGTCGTATCGAAATTAAGCGCAGACTCTTTCTTTGATGTCGAAAACAGGATAATTTTTGAAGCCATTCTAAAACTGAATGACGATAACACGCCTGTAGACCTGATTTCCGTTGCCGAACAACTGAAACAATCCGGTAAAATCGAAGAAGCAGGAAATTACAGCTATCTGGCAGAACTTACCAACCAGTCAGGATTAGGAATTGCGCGGATAGAATACTACTGCAAAATACTCTTACAATTACAGGTCGAACGCCTGTTGATAGACATGAGTATGGAAATTATCCGTATGTCTGACGGAACAAACGATGTATCAGATACGATTTCATTTGCTGACAGGCAACTACAACGCATCAATGATGTACTTTCCTGCAACAACAGAATGGAGCACATTTCAACGGCAATAGAGAAAGCAGCCGATGAATCAATTATCCGGACAAACAATCGAAGGCAGGGCAAAATGACCGGTGTAACATCCGGATTAAAAGAACTCGACACGATGACCTCCGGATTCAAGGGTGGAGAATTAATAATCCTTGCCGCCCGTCCGGCGATGGGCAAGACGGCAATGTTGTTGTATTTCGCAAAAAGTGCTGCAAGACAGGGTATTCCAGTCTGTATATACTCCCTCGAAATGGACAGCATTAGTCTTGCCGACAGGTTGATATTATCAGAAACGAGTATCGAAGCAGACAAGTACCGGAACGGATACATATCAAACGCAGAGTTTAACGAAATCGCAGGAGCGAAAAAGAGACTTTCAGAACTACCGATTTACGTGGACGACAATCCTATCGTATCAATGCGGTACATTCGCACACACTCTAAAAAAATGGCTAGGCAAGGGAAATGCGGATTGATACTTGTCGATTATCTCCAGCTTGCCGATATGAGCGAAAAAGGTAAGAACAGAGAGCAAGAAGTGGCACAGGCGAGCCGGCAGGCAAAGATAATTGCAAAAGAGCTTAATGTGCCGTTTATCCTCCTTTCTCAGCTTAATCGTGCTTGTGAGGAGCGAATGGATAAGAAACCACAACTTTCCGATCTTCGGGAATCTGGAGCCATTGAACAAGATGCTGACAAAGTAATATTTGTTTATAGACCGGAGTATTACAAGCTGGAAGACCAGCATGGAAACCCAATAGTCGGAGAAGGAGCGTTGATAATGGCAAAGCAGCGTAACGGTGCTGTCGGAGATGTAAAGTTTAGGTATAACGAAAGTCTGACACAGATATATGATTACAATAACGCCAATCCATTTTAATGGTAAATCACTAAAGAGATGAAATGCCGCTATATTTACCCCGAGGATGGTAAAAAATACGATAAAAAACATAAGCATGAAAACAAGTAAAAATCAGGCAAACATACTAAGCAACTTATCTTTCGTATTAGTAGATATTATTGAAAGTTGCTTTATCGAGGCTAATGAAAAGCTAAAAAGTAAGAATTGCGAATTTAAACACGAAGCTAAACGCGAGTTCAACCTCCTTCTTTCCCATTGCCGGAACCTGAAAAGATATGTCCGGAATTGCAGCGAAGAAACTCAGGAGTTTTTCGGTAAGGATTCGGATATGCTGTATCAGGCCTTAAAGCTTATAATTGACAGGTGTGGTACCGATGATGTAAAGCTTTTTAAGTTCTTCAATTACATTAAGACATTCCCGTCTCAGCTTGATATGGATATTGATGACACGGTGTTCAACGGAGTGTGTAAAAAATAGATTTAAAAATTATTGGTGTGTGCTATGGACAAATATGGATCGATAGATCAGAACTGGTATTCTTCCGAAAACCAGAAACATGAAAGGGAGAAAGCGACAGAAGCTTTGAAACAAATGAAAGAACTAGAAAAACAATATGAAAAATCCCGTACTGTGATTATTGAAAGAACACAGTACAAAGGAGTCAGGAAACGGTATTTAAAAACAAAATCATGAATAGAGAAATATTATTCAGAGGGAAGCCTATTGATAAAAAATTCGGTGAATGGGTTGAAGGATTTTATATGGAGGATTTGGATAATGACCGGGTAAAATCGTTTATTTTTAATACCCCTTTACAGATAGAAGTAGATCCGGAAACTATAGGACAATTCATCGGAATATATGACAACGCCAGACGCAAAGCTTTCACTGGAGATTTTTTTAAAGATAACTTTGGAACAATCCTGACGATATTCCAGACACCGGGAGGATTTGCTACAGAATGTAATCCTCTTGCTTTTGGTCATGGATATCAGGGCGGCACAAATCCTTCAATGCCTCTGTCGGATCAACAAACTGCATCTTGGTTTGAAGGTAATTGCAAGATTATAGGCAATATCCACGACAATCCGTCACTACTCAAATAATGGCTATCACATACCCATCACATTAGTAATGTCTTGATATTCTGTTGTTTTGGGTAATGAGTATCATTCCTGATTATCAATTTATCACATAAAAATGGACGCCATCAAATGATGACGTCCGCGCCAACTCCACCACAACAGACACCACAAAAAAAACGTGTCTGCTTTATCTATTCTTACCGAGGTAGACCAATACCCTTACAGAAATAAACTCGCAGACACGTATATACGTAGTCCAACGAGCTTAGTATCTGTATTTTTTATTTTGGTCTTTTCGGTAAGTACTAAACTCAACTACAACAATTACAAAACAATATGCGCAACTCTTTGCGCATGGCAAATATAAGAATTATTCCTGAATTTAAATTAATAGAATAATGGATAAAAAACTACTAAACAAAATCCTGCCTTATTGCGGGTATGGTCTGAAAGCGATATATGAAGATGATATAGTAGACGTATGTATTTCTTCCTCCGGAACCAATAGGATAAATACAGAACGTCTCCTTACGAAAAGTAGTGACGGAACATATCATTACAAACCTGTTCTATTCCCTCCGGACTGCCTTAGCCGGGAAATAGAAACAGAGTACGGGAAAGAAATTCCGCTTATTGAGATGGCTAAAATAGCCTTCCCTAAAATTAAAGAATGGTGGATTGATACAATTTATGCGCAATCTAAGAATGTGTATTTTTATTTTAACGGACATGATAGTTTCAATTCAGGTAGTTGTCATGCTTTAGAAATCCAAAATCAATGGGGAGTATTTCAATACCTCTATTCCCGCCACATTGCCTTCAACCTCAATCCGGATGACTATGTTAGTGTTGAATCATTAGAGAAGAATCCTTATGTTATTTAATGAGATTATTATAGCAATAAAAGTATGGCTTTTTGCAATAAAAGTAAGAAAAAAAAAGGAGAGAGAATATTTGTTTTGCTTGCAGAAGATACTGTGTCGACGATTATGGCGATTGCATATACGATCATAATTGTGAACTACCTAATTGTGTAGATGTATGCAGTAGTTGCGGGAGAGTTATAGATCTCCGAGACATGAGAATATTTGATATCAACTGCATATATTGTAGGAAAGAAAAAGAATATAGAATAAATCATGACAATAACAACAAAAGATAACAAAGGAAGGACACAACGCTCAGAGATATGGTTCCATGAGAGCTTTATTGCCATACATTTTCACTTTTTTACAGATGATCCGGAAGTTGCAAAGGCAGCTAACCGAAGCAGGAAAATATGGGGATGTTATTACTGTGCGTTTGAATCAATTTTACCCCAGTATGCCTTCAATAAAATTATAGAATCGAAAGAAGCAGTAGAAGAATTTGTAAAATGGTATAAGAATGAAAAAAATAATCCCTATGCAGAATGATTTTGATTTGTCGGAAAAATGCCGTATGTTTGCTTTCGATTCAGACCAAGAATCTTTTAGTGTAATTGAAAGTGCAGCATTTTTTTATGCTGTTATGTGATGTATCTTATCTAAGAAAATAAGCTACTCAAATCCCTGCGGATTGCTGTGCTTTACTGTACACAATTGATTCTTGGTCGAATTAGGGAGGCGAGTAGCTTTCTTTATTTTATTAATTTCAAATTTCATACGCGAATGACCAAGAATCGTGAAAATTTGAAAGCTGCTATCAGTGTAGCATCTATTCAACGTCCACCCCGACGAAACGAGGGTAAACTACTGCAATTAGAGCGTGAAATCAAGACGCTTAAATCCGAAAATCAAGAATTAAAAACGGAACTGGCTGAACAGAAAAGGCAGAACATTCTGGAAAAGCAGAAGAAAGAGGAAGAAAAACGGTGTAAGAATCGAGCCTATTACTTTATCCTAAGCGATGGTGCTTTCCAAAGGTTCGCCGAGTTCCATAAAACACACCGGGCAAATCTCGACTATCACGGGGCTTGCCTCGCGCAGCTTTATCTTGATTCATTTACTACAAAATAACTTACCATGAAAGAATTAGTTTTATTTGACAAAACTCAAAATAGTATTTTGGGTAATGTCAGATCGGACGGCGACATGCTTAGTCTGACAGATTTATGGAAAGCGGCTAATAGCCCAAATAAAAAAGACCCATCTACATGGCAACGCCGTGAATCAACAATTGAACTTATTGATACAGTGTGCAATTTTTTAAATACCCCAAAAATGGGGGTTTTGAAATCTAAGCGAGGGAAATCAAATGGAGGAACATGGGCGCATAAAAATTTAGCACTTGCTTATGCAAAATGGTTGGATCCCAAACTCCATATTCTAATAAACGAGGTTTTCTTCCAGCGTATCGAAGAAGAAAAAAATCCCGACCTTATAGCAGATCGGTACATTAAAGCCTACAAAAAGAGAGGTAAGGATGAAAAATGGATTCAAGAACGTTTTGAAGGGAAAGTAGTACGTAATACATTTACTTCTACTCTTGCAAAACATGGTGTAAAACATGATGGTTTCCGGCAATGTACGAATGCGATTTACTCCCCTTTATTTGGCGGTAAAACTGATGTAATCAGACAAAAGAAAAACTTACCGGAGAAAGCTAATATCCGTGATAATCTTTCCCGGCTTGAACTTATGTCAGTGAAATTTGCTGAAGAATTGGCTTCGGAAAATATTAAGAACAATAATCTACAAGGCAACAATGAATGTGCAAAAGCAAGTTTTATTGCTTCAAACGCGGTAAAAGATTGTGTTTTAAAAAGCAGACAGAAAATAAATCAAACAATATAAATATGGGTAAAATTTCAATTACATACAATGGGGGAAGTATCCTGATTGAATCAGGGAAAAAGAATTTAACAATAACAGCAGAACAAGCATATTATTTAAAGGAAATGTTATCTGATATTGATAGTAAATATAATCTAAGACCACAAATCCAAAACAAATAGAATATAATAGCAATTCAATAACTCAACCTAGAGGGGTGTAATGCCCCTCTCTAAAATTAATAAGTTCAAACAACCATGATCCCCAACAAAACCAGTAAAGACTACAAGCGGCTCAAGGAGCTGCTTGATAAAGGAGAAAAAATAACTGTATTTTTCTTGCATAAATCAGGGTATGGAACTGAGCATAAAATACGCAAAACAGCAGAAAAGAAATATAACGAAATAACACACTGTGACGGATATTTTATAGGCCCAATGACCATATTCCCTTTCAGTCAAAAACCTTTTGAATACTACTGTGAAAAATACAATATTGAATTTATAGAGCCAAATTTATGAAAGACCAATCTTTATTTCATAGACATGAAAATTTATATAATTCTAATCCACGAGATCCCTTTTGTTCATGATATTATGGACAAAGTGGACCTTACAGAAAGAGGGAGTAAGGTGTATGTCAAATTTAAAGCAATTAAAAAGGAATTGCATGGTGAAAGCGAAGATGATTTCAAAAAAGTTGTAGAAGCTACATGCTTCGAACAGCACAAAGAATTGCAAAATCTGGAGAGAATAGGCAAACCTGTGTTTGTATATGCCGTATCAAACAAATCACATCGCATTGTTTATTTTCGGAAAGGCATAAATCAAGTTTCAGACGGTAAAAATATATATATGTTTGATGATTTGATTTCTCGTTTTTTATCTGTTCAAACAGATAGCATGCGGAAAGTTATCAATGTAGGAGACGAAATAGACGGCAAGTTTCATCCAATAAAATGCTACAAATACAATAACATTCAATAAGTAAAAAAAAAGGAGGGAAAGAAATAAGTATGAAAGAACAAGCTCTAAAAGAGTACAGTGAAACTACATGTAAAAATCAATGGTATATATGCCAGTGTATATTTACGTTTAATAAACTAAAGGATATTGTTGAACCGGAAAATGGGAAGAAATTTCAGGAGAGAGGATACTGGTTTAAATGCCTTACAGACAACGTAAACCATATTAGGGGACAATTTATTGGGCATCCGGAATATATCTTCAAAAAGGCTACCATTGAAGATATTAAAAATCACACATTTAAAGATGAGAAGAAATGTACACAGTAAATTTATGCAGATGTCCTTATTGTGGATCCTACCATTATGAAGTAGGGTATTTTACATCTGGAGCTAACTGTAGATGTTGTGATTGTGGAAGTATGTTTTGGTATAATTTTAGTTTGAATACTTAAGTAAAAAGTTATGACACAGGAAGAAAGAGATATTTTATTAAAAGATTTAAGTGCAAGACTTCTATATGGAGTTAAGGTTCAACTTAGTACAAACGAGGTTGGTATACTGCATGGGGTAGCAAAAAGAACTTGTACTGTATTTACAAAAGGCAGGATTACCCCTCCTGATTTTTACGATGTACGTATAAATGATGTTAAGCCGTATTTATTTCCATTATCTTCCATGACATATGAGCAGATAAAGGAATTTAACAGCCTTAGTGATCTGCATGTTGATATATATGAGGCGTCATCAGAATATAAAATTTTTACGATTTGTTCTAAATCTACAATAGGTCCTGAGGACGAAACAGAATTTGTAGAAATAACCCAAGATGATATAATCTCCGCAATCGACTGGCTAAATGCCAATCATTTTGACTATCGCGGATTAATAAACAGAGGCTTAGCAATTAATGCTACCAACTTAAATATTTATTGATATGAAAAACCAAGATACTGATCCACAACTTGAATGTCTATCTAATCAGAGGCAGATTGATACAGAGTTTAACTCTATTCCTTCCGGTTATAAGAAGGGTCCTTTATGGATCAAACTTAGAGAAAGAAAGCCTAGAATAGGATATCCAAACTATGTGTTAGTTAAACATGGAGAAGACGCATTTACTGCTATGCTACAACTCTATGAAGGTGAGTTGTATTGGGATGTGTATGGATGTGGATATATCTGTGTTTCAGAAAATGATTGTTGGATGGAAATACCTGGATGAAAGACAGTCACAATAAAGAGAAGAAAAGATTATTAAACCTACATTAAATAAGAAATAACACTAAAGAATATGGAAACAAAAGAAAATAACAAATTTAAACCATATTATAATAGAGTAGAAATTTATGATGAAGATTTTTGGTGTATATCAAAGAATTATTCAAAAACTAATAGTAATCATTAATTATGGAAGTAAAGATTCAAATACCAGACAATTGTGAACTCATCAAAGATGGGGACACGTATATTGTAAAAGAGAAGAAGAATGATAAGCCAAGAATTTGGGAGGAGTTCTGCGAGAAGTATCCAATTAAAAAAGGTGAGGCATATATTGATTCCCTTTCTAACATAATAGTTGCTAAGTCAGATTTTGAATGCCGCAAAGAATTAACAAACTCAAACTGGTGTACTTCAAAAGAAGAAGCAGAAGCATTCTTAGCTCTTATGCAATTAAGACAGTTGAGAAAAGCATGGATTTGTGATTGGGAACAACCTAATAGTCATTCTATTGTTTATGTAATTAAATATGACCTTGATACAAATAAAGTCAGATTAGCAAGTGGTAATTTTTGGGGTAGTTGTACTCTTTCTTTCCCAATCTTAGAAATGGCAAAAGAATTTCTCAATTGCTTTAGAGATTTATGTGAAACAGCTAAAATTTTATTGTGATGGATATATATACATTCAGTAGAGCTGAGACAATTCAAGAGGAGTTAGAGGAGTTAAGAAATGAGAAGGATATTTGGGAAGGTGCTACGAGTTTTTGTTCTGGAACAGAAATTTGGGATGGAAATCATAAATATGTAATTAGAACTTCTCTAATCGACTTCAAAGAGTTAAAGAATAGAACTCTTGCATACATTGATTCTAAAATTGAAGCATTAGAAAAAGAATTTAAAGAGCTATGAAGATGTGGCTAAAGAAATTATTTTGTTGCCATGAGTGGCAAATATCTCATATTACAAAATACACTACTTGTGATAGGGTGTTATTGATATGTAAGAAATGTGGTAAACTTAAAGTTAAACATGATAACAGTACAGGAATTAATTGATAAACTTCTCAAGGTAGAAGATAAGTCGAAAGTAATAGAATGTGAAGACCCTCAAACAATTACTTATGATATTCATACGGTAGAAGAGGGCGAAAATACGGTAAAAATCTATATTGCTTAAGTTATGGAATGGAAAATAGGAGAAATAAAGCAAGTTAATGGCGAGTGGTATCAGTGTGTAGGAGGTACTTGCAGAAATTGTAGCTTTTACTATGATACTGTTTGCAAGAACATTACCACTATTGGAAGTACCAATTTTGGAAATTGCCATTGTTCTTTAAGAACAGACCATAAATCTGTTATCTTCAAAAAACTTGAAAAGATAGGAGAGCCTATTACTGTAAAAGGTAGAATATTTCAAAAACTCACTTCTGACAATAATTCTTGTAAAGAATGTGTTTTTAATGTTCCAAATAAAGCATGTTGTAAAAATAGTTATATAGAAGGTATTTGTGATGATAATGGATTTTGGGTAGAAATAAAACAAAACAAAGAAGATATGGAAGAAAAGAAAATACAACATTATGATTGTTTCTTTGATAGAGAACCATCTAAGTCTAATTTGAAACCCCTTTGACCTTGAAGCAGCCAAGGCAGGTAAGCCCGTATGCACAAGAGATGGGCGCAAAGCAAGGATTATTTGTTTTAATGCTAAAACATTGTGTGATTATCCTATAATAGCCCTAGTTGAAGGTGTATATCACCCAACATATAAAGGAGGATTAATTATGTTAGCAATTACATTTGAAGAGTATAAAAAGTATGGGTGCCCGAATTGCGGGTGTTTTACTCAAGTTAGTAGCTCATCTGGTTTGGGAAGTTCGTTTGTGACTTGCAATCATTGTAAACTACATTTTGAAATTAGAGCAAATGAGCATATAGAGAGTCATGTTAAAAGTGGAGTTCGTCCCAAAGAACCATGGAATCCAAAAAGCGAATTAGTGTTTGAATCCGGAATTTTAATTAAGCATCCTCGCACTGATATCCCCAAATGGCACTGGGAACCAAAAGATGTCAGACCTGAACATGGAGAGTATTGGTCACCAAGAGGCATTGGATACGACCTTAGTGGATTTGTAAAATCAAAACGAGCAGGTGAAAGGATTCATGAAATAGTAAAGAAAGTGCTTGGAAAAGAAAAACCTAAAAGTTGGCTTGATTATAGAGAAAATGAGCCGACTTGGATTCAATATAAATTGCACCCCGAAGAATTTAATCTTGAACAAATTTATATTAAAACCAAAGATAGTGGAATACTAACGGAAGAAATATTAATCGAAACAAAAATTTAAGATATGCATACAATACCTTGTTTTATTCAGAAAAATACACCGGAATTAGTAAAAAAATTAAAAGATTTAGGATTAAAGGTCTATTTAGATTGTAAGCCTAATTACTTACTAGCATGCCATGGAGTAGTAACCGGGATTTGGTCAGAAACAGTACTTGAAGATTTAAAAAGTAATGGAGTAATAGATTGCGGTGATAATGAGGACCTTTTTTGTGCTATTGCTGCTCTCCGGGATGATAGTGATGTTAATCAATGGTTTGTTATGGATGTAGAAATATATACAGATTTCCCACAAGGCAGTTGGTTTATGGCAACAGATCGCAGTGGAGGAAGACATGTTGGTACACAAATAGAACCTCTATACTGTCATAAAGCTACAGTAGAAGAACTTATAGAACATTTTGGTGGTGATAATGTAGGGAGCAAATAAAATAATCCTTTAATAGAAACATTTTCGAATATG
>OKRT01000191.1_pt1 | contig 26959 bp, 23 predicted proteins | sample 1601111 | NCBI WGS metagenome assembly OKRT01 (sample SAMEA3541572, study PRJEB24748) | human gut metagenome | biome: human gut; feature: human-associated habitat; material: faeces | place: China | collected 2012 | reverse complement strand
GTACACCGGGGGCCTTTTGTTGTTTTTCGGAAGGGATCTTACTCCTCGTCCTCGGGCCCTGTACTGTGCCCAGTGCTGGGTTGTGATGGAGCACATACGCCAGCTGGACAGCTGGCAGTGTCCCTGGCAGCCTTTGCGGGTGGCCGGCGCGGTGCTCCAGCTCATTCTCCTTCTGGCCGTTGTGGTCTGGGAGGGGGGAGAGAAACGGAATGCCCGATTGCTGCTGCTCTTGGCGGCAGTTGGGATGCTGGCCCCCTTTGCAGTGGTGAAGGACTACGGCGCCCGGTGCGTCTTTCCCTCGGCGGCGGCGCTGCTGGTGCTGGGGCTGTCTCTGGCCAAGGGCATGGAGACCAAGCGCTGGGTTCAGGGTCTTGCTCTTGTCACGCTGGCACTCAGTGTGGGCTTCCACGTCCGGGCTTACCGTCTGATCGGCCAGGCGGAGTGGATCCGCCAGAACCAGATGGCCCAGGCGGTGGCCAACGGCGACTCCAGTGTGATGCTGCCCACCGAGGGGTGGGATCTGTGCTACTCCTGGGGCCGCAACCCTCAGTCCCAAGTACGGGCAGACTATTTCAGGGCCTTCTACCACCTGCCGGAGGATATGGAGCTTATTTTCCTGCCTCCCGGTTCGGCGGAGCAGTGGCCCCAGATCTCGGAACAGATGCTCCAGACCGCCCAGCGTTTTTCCTGAGCGGGCGGGAGTTTAAAATGATAAGCAGCCTATGAAAGAAGGGATTCTCTGTGACAATCAAGTCCGGTTTGTGTTATGTCGTGGGGGCCATGCCCCTGTCCTGGTCCCTGTGCCCCCGAAAGGGAGCCGGTGACTTCCTGATCGCCGCCGACAAGGGCTATGAGGCCCTGGAGGCCTACGGCGCGCCCCCCGATCTGGTGGTGGGTGACTTTGACTCTTTGGGCCGCCGGCCCAACCACCCCAATGTGATCCAGCTGCCGGTGATGAAGGACGACACCGACATGGTGTACGCCCTGCGGGAGGGCCTGGAGCGGGGGTACCGCCGGTTCGTGCTGCTGGGCGGCGTGGGCGGACGGCTGGAGCACACCCTGGCCAACCTCCAGTCGCTGGCCTGGCTCACCACCCAGGGAGCTCGCGGCGTGCTGGCAGGCGAGGGCACCGTGGCCACCGCCCTGCACAACGAGTCTATGACCTTCCCCCAGGGGCTGCAGGGCTTCCTGTCCGTGTTCTGCTCCAGCGGCGTGGCCAAGGGGGTTCGGCTGGAGAATTTAAAGTATGAGCTTAATGACCACACCATGTCCGCCGACTTCCCTCTGGGGGTAAGCAACGAGTTTGTGGACGCCCCCGCCAAGATCACGGTGGGCGACGGTACCCTGCTGGCCCTGTGGCGGGAGCAGGGGGACTTCTACCGCCTGCTGCCCAAGCTGTGGGACCGGGAGGAGGCGGAGTATGCCGGAAAGTGAGAAGGACCTGCGCCTGGCGGTGCTCATCGATGCGGACAACGCATCCCGCACTGCCATGAAGGACGTGATGGCTGAGGTGGCGGTGTACGGCACCCCCACCATCAAGCGTATCTACGGCGATTGGACCAGCCCCAATATGAACAGTTGGAAGTCCATTCTGCTGGAGACTGCCATTACTCCCATTCAGCAGTACAGCTACACCACCGGCAAAAATTCCACCGACTCCGCCATGATCATCGACGCCATGGACATCCTCTACTCCGGCACCTGCGACGGCTTTGTGCTGGTGAGCAGCGACAGCGATTTCACACGTCTGGCCACCCGGCTGCGGGAGGCGGGGATGAAGGTGTATGGCATGGGGGAGAAGAAGACCCCCAAGCCCTTTATTGTGGCCTGCGACAAGTTTGTGTATATCGAGGTCATCCGTGCCGCGGCCAAGCAGGCCGCTGAGGCCGCCAAAAAGAAGGAGGAGGCCCAGGCCAAGAAGACGGCCAAGAAGGAGAACAAGAAGTGCCAGACCTCCAGCAGTCCCGCTCCGGAGGAGATCGTGGAGCTCATCGCCGAGTCGGTGGAGGACCTGTGCGAGGAGGACGGACTGGCCCATATGGGCAAGCTGGGCAACCTCCTGCTGAAAAAGCAGCCCGACTTTGATCCCCGCAACTACGGCTTCTCCAAGCTGTCCAAACTGATCCGCGCCCTGGACCGCTTCCAGATCGTTCCCCAGGGGGAAGAGAATGTGGAGTATTACGTGCGGGATATCTGTGCGGATAAATAACAGATTAGATTTAAAAACAGCGCATTCCAGAGCGGAACGCGCTGTTTTTTATGCGTAATGGTAGCGCTTGCGCTGGGAGATCAGGAAGGCCAGAGAGACCAGAACAGCCAGCCCCTCGGCGGCCACCACCGCCCACCAGATGCCGTCCAGGCCCCAGAGGAGAGGCAGCAGCAGGACCATCCCGGCCCGCAGCAGCAGGGTGCGGGCAAAGGAGATGAGGGCGGAAATAAGGCCGTTACATAGTGCGGTGAAGAAGGCGGAGGCATAGATGTTCACACCGCAGAACAGGTAGTTCAGGGCAAACAGACGAAAGCCGTGGACCGTCATCTCCAGCAGATCCGGGTCGTAGCCCACAAAGGCGGAGGAGAGGGGGTGGCTGAGAAGCTCCGAGGCGGTGACCATCACCACAGCGGTTACCCCAATGATGACGGCGCTTTTCCGAAAGACGCTTTTCAGCTCGCTGCGGTTGTCCGCCCCGTAATGGAAGCTGACAATGGGGGCGCTGCCCACGGAGAAGCCCAGGAAGGCGGCGATAAAGACAAAGTCCACGTACATCATCACGGAATAGGCGGCCACGCCCGTCTCTCCAATCAGGCGCATCAGCTGGAGATTGTAGAGAATGCTGACGATGGAGGAGGAGATGTTGCTCATCAGCTCCGATGAGCCGTTGGCGCAGGCCTGAAGCAGCTGCCTGCCGTACAGCTTGGTCTTACCTAAACGCAGGCCGGAGCGCTCCCCGGTGAGAAAGTAGATCAGAGGGATTACGCCGCCCACACAGTAGCCTGCCACCGTGGCCAGGGCGGCTCCGGCAATGCCCAGATCCATCAGGGCGATGAACACATAGTCCAGTCCCATGTTGGTCACGCCTGCGGCTACCGAGAAAAACAGCCCCAGCTGAGGCCGCTCGGCCACTACAAAGAAGCTCTGAAAGAGGACCTGGAGCATGAACACCACGCTGCCTGCCAGCATGATCCGGCCGTAGGCTATACAGTCGTCCATGAGCAGGTCGCTGGCGCCGGCCAGCCGGGCGATGGGTTCGGTCAAAACCACGCTGACCACGGACAGGATACCGCCCACCACCAGCACCGTGTAGATGAGCATGGAGAAGTACTCCTGGGCCAGCTCCTTGCGGCCCTCGCCCAACGTGCGGGCTACAATGGCGCTGCCGCCGGTTCCCAGCATAAAGCCAAAGGCGCCAATGATCATGGTGACCGGGAAAATGATGTTGACGGCAGACAGGGCCAGGTCGCCCACCAGATTGGACACAAACAGGCCGTCTACCACGCTGTAGATGGAGGCCACCACCATCATGACCACGGAGGGCAGGGTGAAGCGCAATAATCGGTTGTAGGTGAAGTGGTCGGATAATTTGATTTTCATAAAAACTCCTTAGGGTGTCTTGGGCGGATCGAGAATCAGGGTGGATTCCTGCCGCAGGGCGTCCAGCAGAGCCTCATCCAGATCCAGCAGAGCCTGACGCTGATGAGGGGAGAGGCGCAGAAAAGCCCGCTCCTCCATGGCAAACACCGGGTCGGTCACTTGGCAGAGAAGCTGCTCTCCCTGAGATGTGACCCGCACCAGCTTGTTTTTCCGGTTGTTGGGGACGTTCTCCAGTTGGAGAAAGCCGCCCTGTTCCAGCTGCTTGAGGGCGGAGTGAATGGTCTGCTTGCTGAGAAACAGCTCTCCGCACAGCTGACTTTGACTGACACAGCCGCCCTGCTCCCGCAGGGTGTAGAGGATCCAAAAGGCGGTGTCGGACAGTCCAAAGTGCCGGGCCAGACGGTGGTAGATTTCGTTGTTGGCCTTGTATAGACTGTTGTAGCGGCGGATAAACTCGGAGAAGGTGAGTTCAGACATGGCAGCCTCCAAATAGTCCGAAATCGGACTTAATATTGCCATACCAGTATAGTCTGATTTCGGACGGTTGTCAAGGGGCAGCTCCACCTTGCTTTTTATAAGAAAACATGGTATACTAATTTACCATTCATCTATGGTTTTCCGGAAAGGAGGTGCCCTATGGCAGAGTCGGTCAAGGTGGTGGCCAAGAACAGCAAGGCCTACCACGACTACTTCATTGAAGAGAAATATGAGGCCGGCATTGAGCTTGCGGGCACCGAGGTCAAGTCCATCCGCCAGGGCCATGTGAACCTGAAGGACTCCTTCTGCCACATCAAGGACGGGCAGATGTCGGTCATCGGGATGCACATCAGCCCCTATGAGAAGGGGAATATCTTCAACAAGGATCCTCTTCGCCAGCGCCGGCTGCTGATGCACAAGCGGGAGATCATGCGCCTGTTTGCCCATATCAAGCAGGACGGCTACTCCCTCATCCCCCTGAGCGTCTACTTCAAAGGACCCCGGGTCAAGCTGGAGATCGGCCTGGCCAAGGGCAAGAAGTTCTATGACAAGCGGGAATCCGCCGCCCGGCGGGACGCCAAGCGGGAGATGGACCGCACCATGAAATCCCGGAATACCCGGTATTAAAGAGTTTGCGGAGGCGTCTCTCCGCTGAAAAGGAGTGTTTCCAATGGCACAGAATCCTATCGTTACCATCGAGATGGAGGACGGCGGCATCATGAAGGCCGAGCTGTACCCCGACGTGGCTCCCAACACCGTCAACAACTTCATCAGCCTCATTCAGAAGGGCTACTATGACGGCCTGATCTTCCACCGGGTCATCCCCGGCTTTATGATCCAGGGCGGCTGTCCCGACGGCACCGGCATGGGCGGCCCCGGCTACTCCATCAAGGGCGAGTTCACCCAGAACCGCTTCCCCAACGAGCTGCGCCACGACCGGGGCGTGCTGTCCATGGCCCGGACTATGGCTCCCGACTCCGCGGGCAGCCAGTTCTTCATCATGGTGGAGCAGGCTCCCCACCTGGACGGCCAGTATGCCTCCTTCGGCAAGGTCATCGAGGGTATGGAGGTGGCCGACGCCATCGTGTCCACCAAGCGGGACTGGAACGACAAGCCCCGCCAGCCTCAGCGCATGAAGAAGGTCACCGTGGAGACCTTCGGCGTGGACTATCCCGAGCCTGAAAAAGTCTAATTTAAAACGGAATCTTCTCCTCCCTCTTGTGGGGAGGAGAAGTTCCCACCTCATTCTCCCGTTACTCCAAACGAAGCCCAGCGCAAGCGGGTTCGTTTGGAAAAGGAGGAGCAGCGGAATGAGCGAGCTTTTGCCGTCAGGCGGAAGCGAGGGATATGAAGCTTGCGACGACGCGGGGGCGTACCGGTTTCGACGGGGACGCGGAAGTGGGAATAGCGGGCGGTGGCGCCTGGCCACCTTAAAACGGGCATTCTTTATAAATTAAAGAACAACGATAATTACGCTTACGCTGCCTAATTAAAGGCGGCCGTCTGACCTGGAAGGACCACGAGCCGGGATCAGGCGTCGTTTAGTGGTGCACGTGCGCCGGCAAAGCTTTGCGCCGGCCATGCATGATGAAGCTTACCTGACCCTCAGGCGTGACGGCTTGCCTGGGGAGAGGGGAACGGGAGGAGCAAGACCTCCGCAATAACCGTCTGCGCCCGGAGAAGTTCCCATGGAAGAGTTTTCGGACGGGGGTTCGACTCCCCCCGCCTCCACCAAAGCGACCCTAGACGAACTCAAATCGTCGATGGTCACATCAGAATGACTGTCCTGTGTATTGTACAGGACAGTCATTTTGTCGTTATAAAGGTAAATCCTGTTGACGAAGGTGTCCACCAATGCCTGACGGTATTTGGTATCATTTACATCGCCCTTGCGGAACCGGTTCAGGAAGAAACGCACCTCATTGACCGTGGGCGTGGGATGAGAGGAAGTCTCCACAAGAATCTGCTGTTCCAGTTCGTCCCGCTCCCGTTTCTTTTGGGAGATACGCTCCGCAATCACATCGACGATTTGGCCGCTCTCAAGGGCCTTAAAGAGATTTTCTGTGGCCCGCTCGTTCTCTTTTAAAAGCTTTTTGAGCCGTTTGAGATTGTCTGTGTCCTTCTCCTGCTCGCAGAGCTGCACCACCTCCTTGGCGATGCAGTCAATGTTCTTCTTGGTCAGCAGTTTCTGGGTCTCCATGACAACCAAGTCCTCAATGTAGGTCTTGCTGACCGTCTTTTTCTGGCAGGACTTGTCCCGGCGGTTGGTGACACACTGATAATAGTGATACTTGTTTCCGGTCTTGCTGGTGCCGCTGATGCCAGTCATGGCCGCCTTGCAGTGACCGCAGAACAGCTTGGTACTCAATATGTAGCCTTCAAAAGCCTTTGCACGCGCAGGGGCTTTTTTCTTTTTGTCCATCATATCCTGCACCTCATAGAACAGGTCATCGCTGATGATTCGGGGCAGTCCATCCGGTGCCTCTGTCCCCCGATAGGTATACACGCCGATGTACCGCTTGTTGCGGAGAATGCGGTTGATGCTGTTCTTGTTGAACTCATTGCCGTAGGAGGTCTTGATATGGTTTGCGTTGAGGTATCGGATAATATCTGCCATAGAGTGGCCACTGGCGTACATCTCAAAGATTTTCCGCACAACAGGTGCGGTGTCCGGGTCAAGCTGGAAGTGCTTCTCACTGTCCACATAGAATCCCAGTGCCACATTCCCGCCTGTGGAGAGACATTTTTCAGCATTGATGTCCATGCCCCGTCGAATCTTCTGTGAGAGTTCGACACTATAATATTCCGCCATGCCCTCTAAGACAGCCTCCATCAGCACACCGGAGGCATCATCAGAGATGTTCTCACGGGCAGACAACACACGGATGCCGTTCTTTTTGAGCTTGGCCTTGTAGGTGGCGCTGTCGTAGCGGTTGCGGGCAAAGCGGTCAAGCTGATAGACCAATACTGCCTGAAAGAGTTTCCTGTCCCCGTCCGCGATCATGCGCAAAAATTCCGGGCGGTGGTCTGTGGTGCCGGAAATCGCTCGGTCAATGTATTCGCCCACAACGGTGTAGCCGTTGCGCCGGGCGTAATCATAGCACTCTTTCAGCTGGCCCTCAATACTTTGTTCGGTCTGGCGGTCAGAAGAGTATCGGGCATAGATGACAACATTCATTTTGACTCCTTAGAAGTATCCTCCACAGTAGACAACGAGGATAGATATTCTTCATGGTGTTCTGCTTCCCATTTCTTATATTCGTATTCTTCTTTGGATTCCTTCTGCTTAGAAATGCAATCCTTTAGGTGGACTAACTCAATTTGAACCTTGGAAAACATAGCTTCACTCAGGTCACTACCAAAGAGCAGAGTCTTTTTGAGTTCCCCGTTGGGAGAGCGTGAAAGAATAACACTGGCACCGTTGTATTCATCACTTTTGGAGGTAGGAAAAACAAATTCTCCCAGCAGGTAGTCATAGAGATTTTCAAGAAACCTTGTATTATCCATATTGGAGATTAAGCAGTTCAAAACAGCGAGTTTCTTTTCTTCAAGGTCGGAATCTTGACCAATTTCCCCTTTAAGGTCTTTCAACTTCTTAATTGCAGGACCGGACAACCCTGTTACCGCATGGATTTGTTCATCATCTGGAGTTTCGCACTCTTTCTCTCCAAGCAGATAATCCATCGAAACACCAAGCGCTTTTGCAACTTTGTAAAATCTTGTGACACCCGGTTCTCTTAACCCAGTTTCTGACTTTTTACTTTTTCCAATCCATTCAGAAATCGTTGTGGCTGGCACGCCGGATTCACTTGCTAATCTTTGCTGAGTGATTCCCCGCGATTCCATGAGTATCTTGATTTGATTGGCCCATACACGGGGATCATTCTTGTCTACCGGATAGAATTTTTTGTAGCCCATAACATACCCTCCTGCTACGATAAATTGAATCTTACTTTCAAAAAATACGCCAACCACCGAGTTTACAGTGTTTTGTGACAGAGTGCTTTTCTACCTCTATAATTATACTGTAAACAGAAATAAAGGGATTAAAACTTCTATTTACAGTAGAATCATAACCGATACTTTTCAAAAAGTAAAGAGTTATTTTTGGGCGGTGAATCAGGGTGGCACAGGAACAATTTCAAATCAGTCAAGCGCAGAGCAGAATATTTGCCCGCGCTATCTACGCTGATATTGCCGCCTATGTAGAAGCGCACCAAGAGGAGTATCGGGAATTTTTAAGACAGGAGGTATCAAACAGTGACAACGAAGATAAAAGTCCACATAGACCCAAGGGGGTATGATAAAAAGCCCTCAGGCAAAGAGATTGGAGGAATCAAGTCCAGGCTACAAAAAAACGCCAGCCCCTCCCTTGTTACGCTGGAAGAACTGGTGCAGAAAATCGCAACAGGCCACTCCATCAGTCCCGGAATCATGAGCGGTATGTCCTCAAAGGACTGGAAGGAACAGCAGTTGTTTCTGATCGATATTGACAACGAGGAGGATGAGCCGATACTTCGCATGAAGGATGCAAAAGCTATCTGCCGTGACAACGGTTTGGCCCTTGCCTTTTACTATCAGACTTTCAGCTACACGAAGGAGCACCCCAAGTTTCGGCTGGCCTTTGTGATGGACAAGCCTGTTACTGATGAAGATATGCGGAAACATATCATGGAAACCCTGGTGAATTTGTTCCCCCAGAGCGACAAGAGCTGCGTGAATGCTGACCGTATTTTCCACGGCACGAATAAAAGCACAAAACTTCTCAACGAGAATGCGTGTATTTCGTGGGAGGACATCGAGGGTGTCTCTTTTCCCACCCAGCCAGAAAAACACCGTAGCGGCCATTCTAGCCACACGAGCGGGCGTTCTGATTCCGAGCTTGACGAGCTTGTGAAGAACTTTGATTTGTTCAGGTATTTAAAGGAGCGCAACGGCGGCTTTCGGCGTACAGCAAGTGGCGCAGTATTCCACAACTGCGAAATCTGTGGTCATCATGATAACCTGATGTATGTGGAGGAAACCAATACATTCTGTTGTCGCTCTGAGGATAAAGGCGGCAGTATCATTGATTATTTGAGATACACGGAGGGCCTTACCACCGCACAGGCGATCGACAAATTGAAACATGAATTGTATGAGCCTAGGTGGAGTACTCCAATACCATTTGATGAAATAAAGTTGCCTTCATTCCCAGTGAACGCCCTTCCCGCTCCATTATGCGACTGGGTGAAAGCTGTTGCAGAAAATACGGAAACACCAATTGATATGGCGGCGGTCTGCGCTCTTGCGGTACTTTCCTGTGCTTTACAAGGAAAATTTATAGTCCATGCCAAATCGGGCTATGATGAACCTCTCAATCTCTATATTCTCATCATAGCTAATTCGGGTGAACGGAAAAGCCCGATTGTCCGCATGATGACTCGGCCCATATACCAATATGAAGACAGAGAGAATCGGCGCAGACAGGAATTGATGGAGGCCGATCAGGCCAACCTGAGCAGTTGGAAAAAGCAAATTGATATGTTGGAGCGGGACGGGAAAATAGATGAAGCATCCAAACTCAGGGCAAAATGCAGAGAGTTAGAACACAATCGAGTAAAACCGCTCCGCTTAATTGCTGATGATATTACAGCAGAGGCGTTGACCTCCTTGCTAGCCGAAAACAAAGGGCTTATGACCATTATTTCGACAGAGGGAGGTTTATTTGATACTTTAGCTGGACGATATTCAAATAATATTTCCATTGACACTTTGCTAAAGGCATATAGCGGTGACAGAATCCGAGTGGACAGAAAGGGCCGGGAAAGTGAAGTTATCAATGACCCGGCACTAACAATGTTGCTGTCTGCCCAGGACAATGTATTGGAAGGGCTTATGGGAAATGAGATATTTAAGTCAAGAGGACTGACGGCCAGAATTCTGTATTGCAGGCCGAAATCGAAGATGGGAACCAGACATTTTGACACTCCTGAATTGCCAAAAGAATTAAAGGTGGAATACATGAAGCTGATTCTTGCCCTGCTGGAAATTCCCTCTCCTGCAAACGGTGTTCCACAACGAATTCGACTGTCTCCTAGTGCCTATCACTATATAAAAGAATTTTTTGATTGGCTTGAGCCTCAACTCGTTGACAATCTGGAGCACATGGACGGGTGGGGCGCAAAGTTCATCGGGAATACTCTTCGGATTGCGGGACTGATACACTGCGTCCAATACAAGGAAACTGCAAGTGAAATCGCCATGTCACCAAGCACCACAAAGCAGGCCATTAGAATTGCAAAATATTTCTTGCAACACGCATTATGTGCCTACTCCATTATGGGAGCGGATAAAGCTCTGAGGGGAGCGAAGAGAATTCTAAAGAGGCTTCAAGGACAAGACAAGCGGGAATTGACCAGATACCAAATTCATCGTCTGTGCCGGGGAGAATTCCCACGTGTAGAGGATACCATACCCTCTATTGAACTGCTGATTGAATACGGGTATCTGAAAGAGCGTACATATTCTGCACCAACAGGAGGGCGGCCACGTGGGAATGGGTACATACTCAACCCATTGTTCTTCGATAAATAAGCGTTTGCGCGGTTAAAAGACTTTTTAGGTGATAAAGTATGTTTTCAGCCTTAAAAACCTTTATACCGCAAAAAAGAATAGCGGCTATGTCACTTTTACCGTGGCATGGCCGCTATTCTTTATCCTCTTTTTGCTCCGACAGATTATCAAGCGCATACTCGCAGCATTGGCACACCAGATTGTTCAGGGAAACCTTCTGGGCCTGGGCTACGACATTCAACCGCTCGACCAGTTCTGCCGGCATTCGGAATGTTTTATTGACCATTTCGGGTTTGCTGACCTTGAACATAGCCTCACCTCTTGGTACAAGTATAAACAAAGAAACATGTGTTAAATACACGATATTTTTACACTTATATTTTTACGTGTATTCTGTTGCGCCGGACCCAAAAACGTTTTAAGATGGAGGCAGTATTCTTGTAGAACATACGGAGGAGCGGGTCAATATGAAGTTTCAAGAACTGCTGGCAGGAAAACAAATCAACTGGGAACGGGTAAAGCTCATTCGGCACAATCTCACAAATGAGGTAGTGGCAGCCAACTATGGCCGGGGATATCTGGAACAGTATCAGTCCGTTCAGTCCCCCACACGGTTTAAGAACTGCGACATGGTCATCAGCTTTTTAGGAAGAGAGGGGACAAATGGCGTTTTCCAAGGCTGTTACCGGGTGGGAAGTTTCAAGCCCTATTGCCGCGCCCAATTCCCAGATGATTTTACACCGGACGGCGGTATGACCGAGGACAAATCTGTGGTATATGAGCTAGCCAAGACGGATTTGCTTGCTGATATGAAAGATCGCCTTGTGATTGATTGGGGCAAGGGGGCTATCAACTGGTGCCAGAACGGCACAACGGAAAAGGAACTGCTAGAAATCCGACCTGCCGTATCTGAAATTAGATTTATCAGCTATGACAAGGTGCTGCTGTCCTTTGAAGCTCTCCGCAAAATCGTCTACAACAAAGCGGCCTATAAGGAGTGGGAGGAGAAGTTGTCCGCCGTGGCCGGGGTGTATCTTATTACGGATACCAAAACAGGCAAGCTCTATATCGGCTCCGCCAGTGGAGAGCAGGGCGGTATCTGGGGACGGTGGAGTGAGTATGCCAGGACAAAACACGGCGGCAACAAGCGCCTTGTGGAGCTTATCACCGCCGATGCTGATTATTGCAATTATTTTCAGTATTCGATTTTGGAGGTGTTCCCCATCAAGCGGGACAGGAAAGAAGTCTTGGAATATGAGCAACTGTATAAGAAAAAGCTGGGGTCGATTCAGTTTGGACTAAATGACAATTAGAAGAATTGAAAAAGCAAGAAGATTGTAGTATACTGTCATAAACTGGACTATCAAAATTAGCTAAGGAGGAGCAGTTTATGAAAATTGTTACGCTTTACAACCATAAAGGTGGCGTTTCAAAAACAACAACTACCTTCAATTTAGCTAGATATTTGACAAAGATGGATAAAAAAGTTCTTGTCATAGATGCTGACCCCCAATGCAATATGACAGAATTGCTCATGTGTAACATCATTGAAAAGCTTGATGAAGAAGCGGAAGCGACTGGAACTATAAATGATTTACCTGGGACAAGCTTATTAGACATTCTTCAGCCGCGGTTTGATGGTGATATTCCAATGGTAGACATTGATGCAATAGAATCCGTTCAAATTGATGAAAACCTTTTCCTAATCAGGGGAGACGTGGCACTAAATAAATTGGAAGATTCCATGGCAGAAGCACATGCTCAACGGTTTGCAAATAAAATACACGAAAAAAGGAACTATGTTGCATTGGGTGATACCTTAGTTCGCTATGGAACGAAAATAAATGCTGACTACGTTCTTGTCGATGTTGGGCCAAGTTCTGGTGCTCTTACGAGGTGCTGTTTCTTGGCTTGTGATGCATTCCTTATTCCAATGAGTGCTGATCGCTTTAATGTACAGGCAATCCACACATTATCCGAAATACTTCATCGCTGGCTTGAAGAGCATGCTGCGATTTATTCTGACTTTAAGAAGCTAAACCTTCCTGTTAGAGAGGGAAAGCCTGTCTTTTTAGGCGCAATTCCTCAGCATTTCAAAAAATATAAAGGAAAACCCAAAGCTGGATTCGAATTGTGGATTTCAAGAATCCAAGATACTTTAACAAAGGAATTGGTCCCAAGTTTAGCTAGTATTGACGACAAGATTACTAAAAATATCACTCCCGAAAATGTTATAATAACAAAAATTCCTGATTTTGGAAGTCTTGCTTCGTGCGCCCAAGAGTGTGGAAAAGCTGTTTTTGAGGTTACTCAAGAAGACACTGCACTCATCAATAATGGTGCAAAATGGTCGGGTGCCGCATGGACTGATGCTCAAATACGTATGCGGTCCTACGAAGAAGAATTCCATAAAATCTACAAACGACTGGAGTGGTTAAAGTAATGTCGATAGAACAAATTGATTTTGATTACTCAATTGTTGCTTTTGTAGATATTTTGGGCTTTTCAAATATGGTAAAGAGTGATTGCGAGAATAGGAATGCCTCTTCTAGGTATTTTGAAGTACTACGGGAAATAAATAGGGAAACGCGAAAAATAGGAGAATGCAGCATCACACAATTCTCCGATTCTGTCATATTTGCATTGCCATTGTCGCAAGAAAACTATCTCAAAATGATTGCTATACTAGCGGAATACCAAAGAAAGCTGTTATACCACTCAATCATTTGTCGTGGAGCAATTGCTTACGGGAAGCATTATAAAGAAGAGGAATTCATGTTCAGCCAAGCCCTGATAGAGGCATATCAACTGGAATCAAAAGATGCGATATACCCCAGAATTGTAATTTCTGAAAATCTTTTTGAATATTTTAAGCCATTTGTTACGGAGATTCAGTATTTACTGAAAGAAAAAGATGGGTTTTATTTTGTGGATTACTTAGCAAATGCTGATAAGGAATCCTGCCGAGAACTATTAGGAAAGTTTAACTGCACTTTACAGCGTCAGAGTCTGTCTGTGAAAGAAAAGTATTATTGGCTTTATAAATACTGGGAATACAAATTTAATGAAGAATTACCCTTCTCTGTTCCGCAGTTTAGCCGATAGAGCTTTTAGCTTGCCCTCACATTAGCGGGATATTAAGTACGAATCCACCCGCAAAGCACCACAAGTTCTTATTTGGCCCTCCTAGGTCCACCAAAAAAGAAAGACACGACGTAAGTCGTGTCTTTCTTTTTTGGGTTCCGCCGCCCAAAGGGCGGCTCCACCCTTCGGTGATTGAACTGCTCGGGCGAAATGAATTCGCCCTGCGCAATTCTCCGCTGCGCTCCGAATTTACGCCGCACTCGCGGCGCGGCCCAGAAGGGCCGTGAGTTCTGCTTGACGATCGCCTGCGCCAAGGTTTTGAGCCGTTGGCTCAAAACGCTTGTACGGCGCAAAAGCGCCGCCCCGCTGTGCGGGGGTCTGGGTTCCGCCGCCTAGAAAGCGGCTCCACCTTGCCTATTTCCGCCCCAAACGACCAAATGTTAGATTCCGTTGCTTGAAGCAACGGGTGATTTTCCCGTATAATTGTGATACGTCGTTGGGAAGGGAGTGGGCTCATGCTGAGTGAGAATCTGAAGCATTTTCGCAAGGCCAAAGGGTTGTCCCAGGAAGAGCTGGCCATCAAGCTGCACATCGTGAGACAGACCGTCTCCAAATGGGAGAAAGGACTGTCCGTTCCGGATTCCGGCATGCTGATCCGATTGGCCGAGGCACTGGACACCTCGGTTACCGAACTTCTGGGGGAAACGGCAGGTTCGGAGCCCTCCTCCGACGAGAGCGCAGAGCTGAAAGCCATTGCCGCCAAATTGGAGCTGCTGAACGAACAGTTTGCAGCCCGCTGTGAGCGGCAGCGGAAACTATGGCGGGCGGTTTTTATCCTCCTTGGAGCGGCTGCGCTCCTTGTGCTTCTTTGTCAGCTGATTGAGTGGCTTTCTTATCAGGCGGCAATGGAGCGTATTTGGGCCGATATGACGATTATCGGTGGGAACGACGGCCCGACCAACATCCTATGTGGCTCCACCCTGGTCCAAACAGGAACATGGGTTCTTGCTGTCGCAGCGGCCATCATAGCCGGAATTGGAATATACAAAACCCGGAAAAAATAAGGAGAAACCATGAAACGAGCAGGTTTGTTGCTGGCGTTTCTGCTGGTACTTCTTGTAGGATGCAGCAGTAAAACGCCCAAAATCGACGAATATACCTGGGTCATGACCTCGGTGCAGAGTATGGGGGGCAGGCGGACAGGCGGTGGCCTATGGAGAGGGCGGCAGCAGCACGCTGGAGGGGGCAAAGCAGATCGAACTGGTCTGTGAGGCCCAAGGCGGCAATCTCACCCTCACCGACCGGACCAATGACCGCACCTATACAGGGACGTACCAGCAAAGTCAAAGGGATTCCAAATCCACAATTTATGAGGTGGATGTGGACGGAACGAGCGGCGTGGCGGTTGCAGCCATGACCACCTATCAGGACGGCACCCAAGATCCCACCCTGATTTTCAATCTGGGGGATTATACGGTGAACTTCTTTGCAAAGTAAAAGCCATAAAAAACCCCGTACCACGTGGTACGGGGTTTTTGCGGTCTGTTACGCCAGTTCCTCCCGGCGCTGCTGCTGACGCTTCTGCATCCGGGACCAGCTGAGAAAGCCATATCCGTCGTTGACCAGGAACATCACAAAGCAGATAACCACCGACAGGTAGGAGGGATCCTCCATGGCGGCCAGAGTCCACAGCACGATCAGCACCAGGTCGTTGGCGGCGTAGGCCAGGGGGAAGTAGGCGCTGCGGCGGAAGGTGAGATAGACGGCCAAAAAGCTGGTGGTGACGGACAGCGTGCTGGGGAGCAGGTTTGCGGTGTGGAAGAAGCGGAGCAGGAAGTAGAACACCACCGTCACAGCGGCGGTGAGTACCAGCATAAAGGGAATCTCACGCCGGGGAAGGCGGTTGACCTCCACCTCGGAATGGTTGCCCTGGAAGGGGTTGCGCAGCCAGGACACCAGCGACACCACAGCCATGGGAGCCGTCATGCCCAGATAGGTGAGCATCTCGCCGTAGTAAGCAAAGGAGAAGGAAATAAGCCCGTACAGCAGGCTGAACAGGATCATCAGCACCTGCCCCGCCGGGTTGCCCTTGGCGCAGAAAATAAGGGATGTGGCTCCGATGAGAGAGGCGGCCAGGGTGAGATAGCTGCCCCGGTCAAAGGCGGCAAAGGACAGTAGGATACAGCTCATGGAACAGCCCCACAGGAGCAGCTCCCCTTTGGAGAAATAACGGCTCAGCCAGCCAAACGCAGCTTTCATCACAAAATCCTCCCAACAAACAAAAAAGCATCCGTATACACATCTTCAAAGACCTAACGATGTGTACCGAATGCATTCGCATTACTCTACCCGGTGGCAGTGGTATAGATATACCATAGAACCAGAAAAAATGCAACTGTTTTTTCCAGCGGGAGTCAGAAAAACTGACCTTAAAAATATATACAATACTGGCTATACTAAAAATATCAGATCCCGCTATAATCAGAAACCAGAGATAATCTACAAAAAGACAGGGGAGAGTACGATGAAGCAAAGAGGTACGTTTTCCATCCAGCGTCTGGCACTGGTGGGCATGATGGCAGCAATGGTGTTTGCACTGACCTATGTGGGAATTGACATCCCCACAGGTCTGGGAAAGACCAAGATCCACTTTGGCAACATTATGTGCCTGCTGTCCGCGTTTCTGCTGGGACCGGTGGGAGGCGGCCTGGCTGCCGGCGTAGGTTCGGCCCTGTTTGACCTGATGGACCCCATGTGGGCGCCGGAGTGCTGGATCACCTTCCTGAACAAATTTGTGATGGCCTTTGTGGCCGGAGGGGTGATGCGCAAGGCCTCCTTCCTGGCTCCGCGGGTGCGGGTGTGGACGGCGGCGCTGTGCGGCTCGCTGAGTTACAGTATCCTGTATCTGGGGAAAAATGTGCTGGAATCCCTGTATGTGAAGGGCTTTACCTGGCAGGTGACCCAGGTGGAGGTACTGGCCACCAAGGCGCCGGTAACGCTGTTCAACGGCGTGGTGGCGGTGATCTGCGCGGCGCTTTTGTATACCGCACTGACCCCCGCACTGAGAAAAGCCCATGTATTGCCTGCCTGAACATAGAAAACATGTCCCGGAGTGCAAACGCACTCCGGGACATGTTTTATTTTTCCGTGCGGATGCGGCTTCGTCCATACCGGTGCAGGAAGAAGCCTGCCAGCAGCAGGACAATGGTTCCTCCGCCGATCAGTCCCACGGTCAGAAGGGGCAGCTGCTGCTCCTCCAGCAGCAGGACCTGGCCATGAGTGGGAGCCTGGAAGACCAGATAGCTGCCGTCCAGGGTGCTGTCCACCCGCTGCCAGCGGCCGTCCTGATACACCGCTGCCGCCGGCTTCTTCACCCCTTCCGCCCGCAGGCGCACGGTGATGGTATCCGACTGGCTGCCGGTGACGGTGTAGCTCCAGGCGGAGCGGGAGGTATAGCCCTCCACTTTTTGGTCGGGAAGCTCCTCCTGGTCTACCGTCAACGAGGCGTCGGGGGAGAAGGTGCCCTCCACCAGCAGCTGAGCCACTCCGTCCTGGTCGGCCAGAGTGGAAGTGGGGGTGGTGAACTGGACGGAAAGGACCATGGAGCGGCGCAGATCCTGAGTGGGGAACTGAGGCCACTGGCCATACTCCTCGCCCTGCTTGGGGGCCTCGGGCACCAGGCTTGTGTCCAGATCGTCCCCGTATTGGAAGGGAATCTCAGCCACGGTCTGGCCGTTTACCTCAAAGCGGTAAGAGAAGGTGAGAAAGTCTGCGGGGATGTAGTCTAATTGGGAGAAGGCGTCAAAGTCCAGGCCCTGAGCAGTATCTGCATAGTCCACTCCGTCCAGCCCGGCCAGGTCCTCCATCAGATAGCGGTTGCCGGTGAGGGTACCCTCCGCCTGTCCGGCGATGGCGCCCTGGTACTCCCCGTCGCTGTCGGCACGCACCATGGTGCGGCAGTCGGTGATGTCCTGGCCCAACCCGGCCACGCCGCCCAGCCAGCTCTGACCGGTGAGGTCCGTGAGGGCAGCGCAGCGGATCACCTTGCCCTTGGTGCGGCCGGCGATGCCGCCGCAGTAGTCTCCGCCGGTCTCCACGGTGCCCCGGGCGGCGCAGTCCACAATGGCGCCCGCCTCGCACCGGCCGGCCACGCCGCCGCCGCACTCGTTTTTCACGGTGACGTCGCCGTCAAAGCGGCAGTCCCGCACCACAGCCCGCAGGGTGGCATATACGTCGCTCATCAGCTTCAGGTCACCCAAGTCGAAGGTGGCCTCCGGGTCATCTCCCAGTTCGGTGGAGACGGTGCCCACAATGCCGCCCACGTTGGTGTCGCCCTGCACCGTGCCCGATGCGGTGCAGCCCTTCACCAGACCCGGTCCCTGGTCGATTTCATCGGTGAGGTCGGTGACGGTGAGCTCCGGTTCCTTGCCAAGACCGGAGATGGCCTGGCGTACGGCCTCCATGTCATCAAAAATAGCCTGGCTGGTGGCGTGGAGGGCGTCATTGTCCGCTCCCGCGGCCTGGGTCATGCTGTCCACCCGGTCCTGGATGGCGGTGAGCTCGCCGTCAATGTCGTCCAGAGCGGACTGGGCCTTGTCTCCCAGGGTGTCGGTATAGGTTTTCAGCAGGTCCCGGATGGCGTCTGCCTTTTGGTTGACCGCGTCCAGGTCTTCCTGAAGATCGGAGGAGAAGTGGTCCCCTGCCTCGTTCAGAGCGGTGAGGGCCTCATACAGGGCGTTGAGGGCCCGGTCGATGTCCTGACCGGTCTGCCCCAGCGCCTGGGAGGTCTGATCGTGGATGTCATTCCACTGACCGGGCAGTTTTGCCGCCAGACGGGGGATCTCCTTCAGCGCGCCGGCGATGGCCTGCACGTGGCCCGTCAGATCCAGAGAGGGGAAGGGGAGCTGAAGGGCCTGCTCAAACTGCCCGGCGGCGATCAACCGGACAACGTCGGAGACATACTGCTTTACGTTGTCCAGCTCCTCCGCCATGGCCTGGCGGTGGATGCGGATGATCTGGAGCTGGTCCCGAATGCCGGAGATGGTGTCCTCCAGCGCGCGAATGGCCTTGCCCAGGCCGCTGTCGGCCTGGCTGGCCAGCTTTTCCAGCTTGCTTAGCAGGGCGTCCGTCTGATCCAGCGCCTCCTGTAACTGGTCGCCCGCCTCCTCGCTGAACTGGTCCAGATCGTCCCGCAGGCTGTCCAGGCTGCCGCTGATGGCGGTGGTGTGCTGGTAGAGCTGGTCGGACATGGCTTTGAAGTCGTCCCGGCCCTCCGTCCCGGCGGCGTGGGTGCGGTCCTGGATGGCAGACAGGGAGTCGTGGATGGCCTGGGCGTCGTCCACACCCCGGGAGACCATGTCATTGAGCTGGTTGGTGAAGTGCTCCAGCTGGTCAAAGAGGGAGGAGAGGCTGTTGGTAAGCTGCTGGGAGGGGGAGGGACCATAGGTGAGGCTGGTGTTGGGCTCAAATTGGCCCGCGATGCCGCCCACGTCCTTACGGCCCTGGATGGGGGCGGTGTTGGAGCAGTTGGAGATCTCCCCCGACTGAAGGCCCACAATGCCGCCCATGTTGTAGCCCACGTGCTGATAGCCTACCGCGCCGGAGTTGGTGCAGCCGCGGATGGTCCCACGGGACAGACCGGCGATACCGCCCACGCTGGTGGGAGTCTCCTGGTCGGCCTGGGTGTTGATTTCGCCGGTGTTGGAGCTGTTCTCCACAGCACCCAGGTTTTGCCCGGTAATGCCGCCCACGTTGGTCACGCCGGTGACAGCGGCGGCGCTGGTGCAGGACTGGATGCAGCCGCTCTCGCCGTTGAGACCCACCAGGCCGCCGATATCTTCCTGCCCGGACACAGAGCCCCGGGCGGCACAGCGGCTGACCGTGCCGTAATTTTCTCCCACCAGCAGGCCCGCCTGGCTGGCGGAACCCTGGGGAGCCAGGTCCCCTTCCACAGTGAGGTCTTCCACCACGGCGCTGGCGGTCAGGGTACGGAACAGTCCGGTTTTGGAGCCCTTCTTCTCAAAGGAAAAGCCGGAGATGGTGTGGCCGTTGCCGTGAAAGGTGCCCTGGAAGATGGGCACCGGAGTGAAGTCAGAGCCGCTCAGGTCCAGGTCGGCGGTGAGCTCCACGGTGATACCCTGGGACCAGGTGTCCCGGGTACATTGTTTAGAGAAGTTGGTAAAATCCTGGACGGTGGCAATGGTGACCGTGTCCGAGGCAGCAGCGGCGGGCAGGGTCAACGTACAAAGGAGCGCCAGTACCGTCAGGAGGGCGGCTCCCCGCTGTATTTGTTTCATGGTGTATGCTCCTCCTCTTCTGAGGTGTCCAGCTCCTGATATTTGCTCTCAATGAGGGCGTCCACGCTGCCGTGGAGCACGCCCTTGAATTCGCCGTCCACAAAGCCGGCCACGTGGCCGCGGATGTGGCCGTCCAGGCGCATAGTGCCCTGGTTGAAGCGCTGCTTGCGGTCCCGGTTGAGGGTGATGGCGGTGCGCTCAATGAGAGCGTCGCCCAGCATCAGCAGCTGGGGCAGCACGGTCATGACCAGGATGATGGAGGTGACGGTGCCCCGGCCCAGGGTTTGACCCACCGAGCCGATGGTGGCGTCGGTGGAGATGCCGCCGATGAGGAAGCCCGCTACCGCCATGATGGTGCCCGAGGTGAGGATGGTGGGGAAGCTCTGGCTCAGGGCCTCCACCGCCGCCTGCTTGCGCTCCATCACGGTTTTCAACTCCATGTAGCGGTTGGTGATGACGATGGCGTAGTCAATGGTGGCACCCATCTGGATGGAGCTGACCACCAGGTAGCTCAGGAAGAACAGATTCGTTCCGGTGAGAACCGGCACCGAGAAGTTGATCCAAATGGAACCCTGGATGGTAAGGACCAGCAAAATAGGCAGACCCGCCGACTTGAAGGTGAACAGCAAAATCACCATGACAAACAGAGCGGTGAGGATACTGATCTTCAGGTTGTCGCCGGAGAAGGAGCTGGCCAGGTCAAAGGCGTTGGTGGAGTTGCCCACCAGAATCACATCGTCCCCGTAATATTCCTGGGCGATGGAGCGGATCTCATCCAGCAGGGCGTAGGTCTCATCCCCCTCGGTGGGGACATCGGCTACAAAGACCAGCCGGGACCAGTGCTCGCCCCGCAGCTGCTCCAGGCCCACGTCCAGCTGTTCCTGGAGGTCGTCTACCTTGTCTGCCTGCTCCCCGGTGAGATTCACCACTCCTTTGTCCTTTTGATCCAGCAGGAACTCGAAGACATCGATGAGGGGGACGGAGTAGTCGTCCGGGTCCTGGAAGATAGCGCCGTACTCCTCTACGCTCAGGCCATAGGCCTGGTAAAGAAGGCGGGCCAGCTCAATGTCCACGCCCGCCAGCTCGGAGAACTGCCGGGGGTTCATCTCGTCGGTGAGCATCCGCCCGTCCTCTACCTCGATGTTGGCAAGGCCGGTGGCCTGGGTCACCTGGGGCAGCTGAGATACCCGCTCCAGAACGTACTTTTCCTTGTTGTAGTCCCCACGGGGCACCAGAACGGCGATGGTATTTTTCTTGCCAAAGGTATCGGTCACCTTTTCGTCGGCAATGCGCCAGGCGGGTTTGTTGTCAAAGTCGGTGTCGTTGGTGTCAAAGACATAATCACAGTGGGAGGAGAGCACCGCTCCGGCAACCACCACCACCAGAAAGATGGGAGGCAGAATGTAACGCAGGCGAACAACGGCTTTGCCCCAGAAGTTGATCTTGGGTACCAGATTGCGGTGGCGGGTGCGGTCGATGGGGCCGCTGAAGAGCATGAGCAGGCCGGGCATGAGCAAAAACACGCACAGCATGGAGCACACGATGCCCTTGGACAACACGATGCCCATGTCAAAGCCGATGCGCAGCTGCATGAGCATCAGAGCCACAAGGCCCGAGATGGTGGTGAGGCTGGAGGAGGAGATCTCCACAATGGCCTTGCTCAGAGCGGCGATGTCCGCCTCCCGGGGGTCCAGACCATTGTCCCGCTCCTCCATGTACCGGTGACAGAAAATGATGGCGTAGTCGATGGCCAGAGCCAGCTGGAGAACCACGGCGATGGAGTTGGTAATAAAGGAGATGGTGCCGAAAATAAAGTTGGTGCCCATGTTCAGCACCGCCGCCGCGGCAAAGACGATAAGGTAGACGGGCACCTCCATGTAGCTCTTGGAGGTGAACAGCAGCACTACCACGATGACTACCGCCGCAATGGCCAGGATGACGGTCATCTCCTGCTGGAGGGTGGCCGACTCGTCCCGGCCGATCTGGGTGGAGGAGTAGACGTCGTAGCCCTCCAGGGCGGAGAGCACCTCATTCATAGCCTCTACCGTGGCCGGGTCGGTCTCCTCTCCGTCAAAGGAGATTGTGAACAGGGCGGAGGAGTTTTTGTAGTGTTCCTCGGTGCCGTCAAAGGCCACCTCAGATACGCCCTCAATGTTCTCTAGCTTATGGGATAAGTCCAGGGCGGTCTGGTAGGTTACGTTGGATACCATCACGTTGGCGCTGCCCAGGGTGATGAATTCCTCGTCCATGATGGTGAGGCCACGGCGGGTCTCGGTCTGGGCGGGGAGGTAGGAGGTGATGTCGTTGTTGACCTGGACTTTGTTGATGGAGGCCGCACAGAAGACAAAGGCGGCAATAAAGACCAGGTAGAAGGCCTTGCGCTTGTCAACAATGAAGCGGGCCACTTTGGTCATGGGACTTTCCGTACGTTTTTCCTGCATAAGAGTGCCTCACTGAATGGGGATGAATTGCTCCAGGTTGGACAGCAAATGGCTGGTGGGGAGGGGATCGTCGCTGGAGAGCCACCAGCGGATGAGGGAGAGCATGGCGCCGGTGTAGAAGTGGGCGGCCACCTGGGGATCCACCTGAGGGGAGACGGCCCGGAAGCGGGGCTCCGACAGCAAGCGGCACAGCTCCCCGGCAGCGCAGTCCTCCAGGGTGTGGGCCAGGGTGTCTGCGCCGCTGTTGAGACAGGCGCGATACAGTGCCCGGCGCTGGGCAAAGAACTGAAATACGTTGCGGGCGGCGGTGAGCAAATACTCCCGGGGGCTGCGCTCCGGGTCCTGAGGCAGGCAGGTGGCGGCGCACTCCCGCTCCAGGCCCTCCAGCAGATAGCGCAGCAGCTCCTGCTTGTCGTTGAAGTGGGCGTAGAAGGTGGTGCGGTGGACCATGGCCCGGCGGCAGATATCGGTGACCGACAGCTCCTGGAAAGACTTCTCCTCCAACAGCTGGGCCAGAGCCTCTACCAACAGCTTGCGGGTCTTGCGCTGGCGCAGATCCAGATGTTCCTCGTTTCCGTATTCCATAGCGACCTCTCCTTGTTTGGAATGGGACTATCATACTCCGTAAATCTACATTCGTCAAGATAAAATACAAATGTAGATTTATTGGGAAAAACCACTGAACTTGGCGGTTAAAATTCTCTGTTCAGACAAAGAGAATAAGGTTGCGGGCAGATGGAAATATGCGGTATTATAAGGAGCAGGAAGCGTTTTCTGTCCAGAACCTCTGGCAGCCGCATTCCATCATTTGCAGGCCGGAGCGCTACTCCATTTCAATAGCCATCCGGACCAGAAAAAAGGAGGAAAATATTTGCCGCCGGCCGGCGGTGCGGCAGTGTGGAGACCTGCCGTAATCCTGTCAGGGTTTCGCTCTCTGGCAGGGAGGTACGTGAGCAGAGGCGAGCGTACTACGGCCTGAGCCCATGTCTACTGTGAGCCTTCAGCACATCTTCAAGATCTATGACGGAAACGTCACCGCGGTGAGCGATTTCAACCTGGAGATCGCCGACAAGGAGTTTATCGTTCTGGTTGGACCCTCCGGCTGCGGTAAGTCCACCACCCTTCGTATGGTGGCCGGCCTGGAGGAGATCTCCAAGGGCGAGCTGCGCATCGACGACCGCCTGGTCAACGATGTGGAGCCCAAGGACCGCGACATCGCCATGGTCTTCCAGAGCTACGCTCTGTATCCCCACATGACCGTGCGGGAGAACATGGAATTCCCCCTGAAGCTGCGTAAGATGGACAAAGCGGAGATCGAGCGCCGGGTCAACCAGGCCGCCGAGATCCTGGACATTACTCAGTATCTGGACCGTAAGCCCAAGGCTCTGTCCGGCGGCCAGCGTCAGCGTGTGGCCATCGGCCGCGCCATCGTCCGTGAGCCCAAGGTGCTGCTGATGGACGAGCCTCTGTCCAACCTGGACGCCAAGCTGCGTAACCAGATGCGTGCTGAGATCATCAAGCTGCGTCAGCGCATCAACACCACCTTTATCTACGTGACCCACGACCAGACCGAGGCTATGACTCTGGGTGACCGCATCGTCATCATGAAGGACGGCTTTGTCCAGCAGATCGGCACTCCCCAGCAGGTCTTTGACACCCCTGTGAACCTGTTCGTGGCCGGCTTTATCGGCACTCCCCAGATGAACTTCTTCAACGGCAAGCTGGAGAAGACCGGCGCCGGCTATCAGATCCAGTGCATGGGCGCTACCATCCCTGTCACCGACGAGATGGCTCAGAAGCTGGCCTCCAAGGGCCAGGGCAATGCCGACGTGATCGTGGGCGTGCGTCCCGAGCACATCACCGTCCAGACCGAGGGCGGCAACGCCATCCAGTGCACCGTTGAGGTGTCCGAGCTGATGGGCAGCGAGTTCTACCTCCACGCCACCGTGGGCGAGGGTGAGAAGCAGCAGAACGTGGTTATGCGTATCCAGACCACCGAGCTGCCCGCCGAGTTCCGCGCCGGTGTGCCCTACGGCACCAAGATGGGCTTCACCTTCCGCAACCAGCTCATCCACCTCTTCGACCCCACTACCGAGAAGAGCCTGCTGGCCGACTAATCTGAATTGCAAAACGCCCGGAGCAGATGCTCCGGGCGTTTTTTTGGGCATCTCCGGCACGGCCGGAGATGCCCATAGTTATATTCGTTAGCGGAACTGATTCAAATCCGGCTGGTAGACATAGCCGACGGCGTTCAGAGCCTGAATGATCTCCTGGGGGTCCGCGTCTTCGGCATGGCACAGCTCCTCCAGGCTGGGGTAGTTGTCCCGCAGCTTGGTGTTTACCACGCTCAGCAGGAGAATAGGGTCCTTAGGCAGCATATCCGCTTCCCTCCTCTCTTAGGCGTTCAGGCCCAGACCATAGATCTGGTTGGCGTTGTCGAAGAAGACCTTCTGCCAGTGGGCGCGGGGCACCAGACGCTGGATATAGCGGATGTACTCCTCCAGGTTGACGATGGGCCAGTCGGTGCCGAACATCACCCGGTCCCAGCAGCCCACATAGCTCAGCCAGCCGCGGAGCAGCTCGGCATATACGGCGCGGTCCAGGAAGTAGGCGTCCAGGTCTACCCGTCCCTCCAACAGGCCGGACAGATCAGTGGACACGTTGGGGTTTTTCTCCAGCACAGCCGCCGCCTCCTGGAGGAAGGGGTTGCCGAAGTGGCACATGACAAAGCGGGTGCGGTGGTTGTCGGCAGCCGCCTCATCCAGCACCAGGGGATGGCTGTACTTGAGATAGGCCCGGGAGTAGGAGGTGAGGCCCATATGGATGGCGACCGGCTTGTCGTAGCGGGCGGCCAGCTCATAGATGGGCTGGTAGATGGGGTCGGTGAGCCAAATCTTGTTGTAGCCGGGGTAGAGCTTCACACCGCAGCAGTTCTCCCGCTTCAGGTGCTCCTCCACCTGGTCGGGCAGGTCCTTGGGGATGGTCTCGCCCCGGTCCAGCACCAGGCTGTCCAGCCCGACGCAGTAATGAAACAGGTCGGTGGGGTAGTTGTGAAAGCCCACATCCAGGCTGCGGTTGCCCATGACCACGCCGTGGACGATCTCCAGCTGTCCGTACACCTCCCGCAGGTGTTCTACGGAGTTAACGTGGCCTACCTTCTCAGCCATGGCGTCGGTGCGGGGTTCGGAGGGAAAAATATGTAAATGCGCATCAATAATTTTCATGGAAAAGGCTCCTTTCATACCATTTCATTATTATAATGCGCCAACCTCCGCTCCGCAACCCCCTCAGCCGGGGAGCGTGGGGAAAATAATGGCCCAAAGTGCGTCTTCACTGAGCCCTTTGCTTGTATATTCCGCCTCCGTCCCATCGGAATATCGAATGGTGAAGTTGATGCGGGGACCGTCGGTGTCTCCCGCGTCCTGGTAGGAGAGGGAGCGGGCGGACACCACATCCCGGGTCATGTCCTGGGCGCGGAAGATGGGGTTGTCTACCGTCTCCCGGTATTCCTCTGGCACGCTGTCGCACCAGGGAATGGAGTAGAGCCGCACATCATAGGCGGCCCGGTTACTCACGTCCACCGTATTCCCCTGCGGCGCGCCGCCCTCCGGGAGAGACACCCGTACGGTCACATCGCTGTATCCCCGGCTCCAGCGCAGGAACAGGGTGTTCCGCACCCCCTCCTGGTAGGAGAGCGTACCCTCAAACTCCCCGTAGCCTGCGGGCGCGGAGGCGGGCAGGTAGGGGGAAAAGTCGGCCTCCTGCCGGGCCTCCTCCAGGCTGGAGAAGGTCTCGGCCCGCCAGTCCGGGATGTCCGTGGTGGTGCGCAGGTGATCCAGAGTGAACTGAATGCCCTCCCCGGCAAAGGTGCGGTTGACAAAGAAGCTGTTGAAGTCCAGGGCGGTGTCCTTGCCCTCCGGATCAGTTTGGCCGTAGTTCACAAAGCGCACCCCAATGCCGTCCTTCACCGCCTGGATGGTAACCTTTGTATCAGACTCGCCGTCATCGTTCCAGTCACCGGTGGAGGTCCAGGCGGCGATCTCCGTACCAAAGTAGTCGTAGTAGGCAGGCTCCGGTCCGGCCACACAGGTGGGGGGAAGCTGGTCAGGAGCCAGCTGGAGGGAGAAGTGGGCGTCCCCCTTGCTGCCCACCACTGTCACCCACAGCAAGGAACCTTCCTTGTCATAGATGGCGTCAGCGTTCAGGGTGTAGCCGTCCCAAAAGAGCGTCCAGGGGATGCCGTTTCCCTCGCTGTCGGGCCAGAACAGATCAAATAACTGCTCCTGGGTGAGGGTGCGGCCAAAGGAGCCCTCCTGGATATCATAGCGCAGAGAGCTGTCCACCTCGGTCTCCCACGGGACATAGTCGATCCCCCCCATGCAGAAGAAGTTGGCAGTTCCCTCTCCGCTGTCCGGCACCAGGTAGCCGGAGGACTCTCCGGGGCCGAAGTGATCCTGGATGCCTTTCCGACCTGCTGCACCTGTTCTTGCCGGGTATTTTGGCATATAACTTGCCAC